>Ga0256841_1001495_pt1 | contig 20087 bp, 21 predicted proteins | sample 356308metaG_FD_185971 | JGI IMG/M metagenome (GOLD analysis project Ga0256841, IMG submission 185971) | Hydrothermal vent microbial communities from Mid Atlantic Ridge, Atlantic Ocean - 356-308 | ecosystem: Environmental > Aquatic > Marine > Hydrothermal vents | place: Atlantic Ocean: Mid... | reverse complement strand
ACTCCAGGATCTCGCCCAGGGGCGCTTCGGCGTGGATGACCGCGAGCGCGCCGTCCATGTCGGAGCCCAGCACCCGGCCGCGGCGGCCCTGGAGGTCGGAGAGGATGTCGCCCATCTTGTCCTGGGGCACAATGATCTTGAGCTTGTAGATGGGCTCGAGCAAGGTGGGCCCTGCGGCCTCGGCCACCTTCTTGAAGGCCAGCGAGGCGGCGATCTGGAAGGAAAGGTCGGAGGAGTCGACCGAGTGGTGGGAGCCGTCGTAGACCGCGGCGCGGAAGCCGATTACCGGGAAGCCGGCGAGCACGCCCTTCCTGGCGGCCTCCTTGATCCCTTTTTCCACGGCTTCCTTGTACTTGGTGGGGATGACGCCGCCGGTGATCTCCCAGACGAACTCGTAGTCCTCGGCGGGCTCGAGCCTCAGCCAGACGTCGCCGTACTGGCCGTGGCCGCCGGTCTGCTTCTTGTGCTTACCCTGGCCCTCGGCCTTGCGCCGGATCGTCTCGCGGTAAGGGATCTTGGGCAGCTTCAGCTCGACGTCCACGCCGTAGTCGTGCAGGCGCTCCTTAGCCACCTCGAGGTGCATGTCGCCCATGCCCCAAAGCAGCATCTCCCCGGTCTCCTCGTTGCGCTCCAGCCGCAGGCTGGGGTCCTCCTCGAGGAGCTTGTTCACCGCCTCGCCCAGCTTGGCCTCGTCGCCCTTGCCCTTCGGCACGATGGCCATGAAGGTGGTGGGCTCGGGCAGCTTGGTCATCGGTACCTCTTCGGGCTCCTCGGCCCACAGCGCCATGGTGCGGTGCAGGTGGTCGGCCTTGGGCAGGGCCAGGATGTAGCCGGCCTCGGCCCGGTCCACCTCGAGCAGCTCGTTGCCGCGGGGGATGTAGAGCTTGTTGAACTTCACCGGGCCGTTCTCCGACTGGAGGGTGTCGCCCGGCTTGAGCTCGCCCCGGTAGAGGCGTACGTAGGCTACCTTGCCCACGAAGGGCTCGACCTGCACCTTGAAGACCTTGGCCAGCGGCGGACCCTCGCCCCAACGCTCGGTGGGGGAGGGCAGAGCCTCGAGGAAGATGTCGAGCAGCGGCTCGGCGCCGATGAGCGTCTCGCCCGAGGCGATGGCCACGGGGTAGACGAGGCCCTGGCGGACGGCCTCGTGGAAGGCCTTGGCCACCTGTTCGGGAGCGGGTTCCTCGCCCGCTTCCAGGTATTGCTCGAGCAGGTTTTCGTCGGTCTCCACGATGGCCTCGATCGCCTGCTCGTGGTACTCGGCCACCTGATCGGCCAGCTCGGCGGGGATCTCCACCTCTTCGTACTTTTCGCCGTTGTAGCGCAGCGCCTTGTTGTGCAGCACGTCGAGGAGCCCCACCCACTTCTCGCCCTCGTACAAGGGCAGGTGCACGGGCACGATGCTGCCCAGCGTGGAGCGCAGGTCTTCGAGCAAATGGAAGAAGTCGCCGCCCTTGTCGAGCTTGGTCACCACGACCATGCGCGGCAGCTCCAGCCGCTCGGCCACCGTCCAGGCGCGCTCGGTGCCGATCTGCACGCCGTCGGGCGCGCTCACGGTCACCACCGCGGCGTCGGCTGCGGTCAGCGCCCCGCGGATGCTGGCGATGAAGTCGAGGTAGCCCGGGGTATCGAGTACGAAAAACTTGTGCCCCTTCCAATCGAGGGGCAGGACCGCCGTGCGTACGCTAATGCCGTGGGCTTTTTCCTCTGGGGTGTAGTCCGAGGTCGTGGTGCCCTCGGACACGCTTCCCCTCCGTTCTTTAGCCCTGGTGAGGTAGAGGAGCGCCTCGCCCAAGGTCGTCTTTCCGCTACCGGAATGTCCGGCGAAGGCGATGGTACGGATCACGTGGGACCTCCTTTCGGTGCCTCCTACGTGCACCAAGTATACGACGCCTGCCAGCGCTCTTTTCTGCGGCCAAACGTCCCCGCTGGTAGGCTGGGGGCATGCGGCTGTGCGTGCGGAAGGGGGCCTGGCGGTCGATGTGGGACGACGCACGCGCGCGCGCGCCGGAGGAGGCCGTGGGGCTGCTGGTGGGCCGTGGCGGTTGCGCCGCTGCGGCTTGGCCTTTGCCCAACGCCAGCGAGGAGCCGCGGGTGCACTACCGTGCCGAGCCCCAGGCATTGCTCTCCGCCCTGCGCCGGGCGGATCGCGAGGGCTTCGAGGTCCTCGCTCTTTACCACAGCCACCCCGCAGGACCGTCGAGCCCCAGCGAGCGCGACCGAGCGGAGGCCACCTGGCGCGTACCCTACGTTATCCTGGGACTGCCGGAGGCGCGCGCGCGCGCGTTCTTGCTTCCCGAAGGGAACGAGGTGGAGATTCGTGTGGAGCCGTGAAGAACTCGATCGCTACGCCCGGCACATGATCCTGCCCGAGGTGGGGCCCGAAGGGCAGGCCCGTCTCAAGGAATCCGCGGTGCTGGTGGTGGGGACGGGGGGGCTGGGCTCACCGCTGCTCTTGTACCTGGCCGCGGCGGGCGTGGGCCGCATCGGCATCGTGGAGGACGACACCGTCGACCTCAGCAACCTGCAGCGGCAGGTGCTCTACGCCACCGCCGACGTGGGACGGCCCAAGGCTGAGGTGGCCGCCGAGCGGCTGGGCTTGCTCAACCCGCACGTGCGGGTGGAAGCCCACCCGGTCCGCCTGACCTCGGAGAACGCGCTCGAGCTCTTCGCACGCTACGACCTGATCGTCGACGCCAGCGACAACTTTCCCACGCGTTACCTGGCGAGCGACGCGGCGGTGCTTGCGGACCGGCCCCTGGTCTACGGCGCGATCCACCGCTTCGAAGGCCAGGTCTCGGTCTTTCACCACCAGGGCGGCCCCTGCTACCGCTGCCTCTTTCCCAAACCGCCCAAGCCGGGCAGTGTGCCCGGCTGCGCTCAGGCTGGGGTCTTCGGCGTGCTGCCCGGCGTGATCGGCAGCCTGATGGCCACCGAAGCGCTCAAGCTGCTTTTGGGCATCGGGCGCCCGCTATCGGGCAGGTTGTTGCTGTACGACGGGCTCGAAGCCGAGTTTCGCGAAGTCCGTGTCGCGCGTGACCCGAACTGCCCGGTCTGTGGCGACCGCCCCAGCATTCGAGTCCTCACCGACTACGAAGCGTTTTGCTCCGGCGCGTAGCCGTCCGTCTTAAGGTTCGTTAGGGGGACGTTGTTCCCCTTGAGGACACGAGAGCGATGCTAGACTTGAAGTGGAACGGTGAGTCCAGAGCCTGCTTGGCAGACTCGGAAAGGAGTACAAAAATGGCGGAAGCAGAAATTGCACGCGGCCTCGAAGGCATCGTTTTTACCGAAACGGAGCTTTCGTTCATCGACGGTCAAAACGGTAAGCTGTACTATCTGGGCTACCCCATCGAGGAACTGGCGGAGTACAGCAGTTTCGAAGAGGTCTCTTACCTGTTGCTGCACAAGCGACTACCCACAGCCGACGAACTCGCACTCTTCAAAGAAAAGCTGGTCAAGAACCGCAACCTCGTCGTGGAAAAGGTTGCCTCCTTCGCCGACTATCCGCGCAACGCCCACCCCATGGCCTCGTTGCGCACGGCGATCAGCGAGCTCGGTCTCTTTGACCCCACCGAAGAGGACACCTCCTTCGACAGCCTCTACGAGAAGAGCATCAGCCTGATCTCCAAGTTCGCCACCGTCACCGCAGCCATCAAGCGCCTGCGCGAGGGGCGCATGCCCATCGAGCCCGACCCCGAGCTTTCCCACGCCGCCAACTTCTACTACATGCTCAACGGCGAAAAGCCGAGCCCCGAGCAGGAGAAGCTGCTTGACGTGGCGCTCATCCTGCACGCCGAGCACGGCATGAACGCCTCTACCTTCACCGCGCTGGCGGTGCACTCCACCGCTTCCGACCTCTATTCGTCCATCGTTGCGGCTGTGGGCGCGCTCAAGGGACCGCGTCACGGCGGCGCCAACGAGCAGGTCATGAAGATGGTGCAGGAGATCGGCAAGCCCGAGGCCGCCCGCGGCTGGGTGCAGGGCAAGCTGGCCAACAAGGAGCGCATCATGGGCATGGGCCACCGCGTCTACAAGGCCCTTGACCCGCGCGCGGTCATCCTCAAGAAATTCGCCGAGATTGTAGCCAAGGCCCACGGCAAGTCCACCGAGTACGAGATCCTTACCATCGTCGAGGAGGAGGCGGGGAAGGTGCTCAACCCCCGCGGCATCTACCCCAATGTCGACTTCTACTCGGGGGTCGTCTACTCCGACCTGGGCATCCCCACCGAGTTCTTTACCCCCGTCTTTGCGGTCGCGCGCATCTCGGGCTGGACCGCGCACATTCTCGAATACACCCGCATGGACAACCGCCTGCTGCGGCCCAAGGCCAGGTTCGTGGGCGAACTCGACCGAAAGTACGTGCCCATCGACCAGCGCTGACGATCGGTTGCCCGTTCCTGCCCGGCGGTCCAAGGCCGCCGGGTTCAGCTTGGGTCGAGGAACGCTTCGAGAGCTTCGAGGGCTGCGGAAGCGTTCGCATAACGTTCTGAGGGATCTTTGGCCACCATGCGCGCGAGGACCCGACCCAGGTCCGTGGAGGGGTCGAGACCTTCTACCCGCGGCAGGGGTTCGTGCAGGTGGCTGCGCATCACCGACGCGGGGCTTCCCACGTAGGGAAGTTCACCGGTCAAGCCCCAGTAGAGAATTACTCCGGCAGCGTAGACGTCGGTTGCGGGGGAGACGTTTTCACCACGCACCTGTTCTGGTGCGATGTAGGCGATCGTGCCCAGGCGGAGCCGCTCGGTGCGTTCGTTCCTGGGACCGGCGAGGTCGAAATCGATCAGGCGTGCATGTCCGTGTTCGTCCACGATGACGTTTTCCGGCTTGACGTCCCGGTGGACCCAGCCGCGGTCGTGCATGTGCCCCAGGGCCGCGAGCAGTTGTTTGAACACTTCGAGGAAATCGTCCGGTTCCAACGGTTGATCCGAGAGGCGGCGCCCCGGGGCGTAATCGAGGAGCACGGCAGGATAGCAGTCCACGTCGAGCCGCTCCCGAACGGGGTTGACGTTGGGGTGCTCCAGAGCGCCCCCGACCCTCCACTCGCGGTCGGCACGCGCCGCGTACCCTTCGGGGAAGATCTTCACCGCGAAGGGACGCCCGTGGCCGTCCAGCGCAAGGTAGACCGTCGCTACCGCACCGCGAGCGATGGGCCGTATCACGCGGTACGCGTCGAGCAACACCCGGCCGGGAAGGCTCACAAGACAACTATAACGCCCGGAAGAAGGGCTCACGCGGTTCACCGTGCAAAGGTTAGAGTGGATGTCGTGGTGGAGCGCGACCGGCCCCGGGAGCCAAGCCGCGGCATCGCACTGGCTGGAGGTGCGGCGCGCGGGCTGGCCCACATCGGCGCCCTCAAGGCCATCGAGGACGCGGGGCTGCCCGTGGCCGCAGTATCGGGCACCAGCATGGGGGCGATCGTAGGGAGCCTTTGGGCGAGCGGGCTTGCCGCCGACGAAATACTGGCGATTGCACGGAAGACCCGCTGGCTTCGGCTCATTAACTTCCGCCCCAGCGGCGGGTTGCTCTCTACGGCCAAGCTACGCGATTTCCTGGCGCGCTACCTTCCGGCGAACTTCGAGGAACTCGACCGGCCTTTCGCTGCGGTGGCCACGGACGTGGTGCGCGGCCGCAGCGTCTACCTGCACGAAGGTGACCTGCCCACGGCGGTGCTGGCCTCGGCCGCCTACCCGGGACTGTTTTCGGTGATCGAGCGCGGTGGCCTCCAGCTGATCGACGGCGGCGTGCTCGACAACCTGCCCGTGGACGCAGCACGCTTCTTGGGTTCGGAGTGGATCTTGGCGGTAGACGTAACCTACGTTCCCGACCACGAACAAGACCCGCCCACCGGCCTGCTTGAGCTGGGCCGCCGGGCGGTGGACCTGATGCAGGCCCGGCTCACCCAGGCGCGGCTGGCGATGAACCCGCCCGACGCCTACGTGCGTCCGGATCTTCGGGGCATCGGGCTCGAGCATTTCGGTAAGCTGGAGGAGATTTGGCCGCGAGGGTACGAAGCGGCCCAGCGTGTTCTCGACGAGGTGATCCATGAACGTACGTGAATTCCTGCGTTACCTTTGGCACGAGTGGTTCCGTCAGGTGGGCGAGGCCCTACTGGTCGCCTTCGTCATCACCACCTTCTTCTTCACCACGGTGCAGGTCTACGGCCGCAGCATGGTGCCCACGCTACAGCACGGGGAACGGGTGCTCGTGCCCAAGTACGAAATGTGGCTCGAGCGTTTCGGCCTGCGCGAATGGCACCGCGGCGAGATCGTCATCGTCAAACCGCCCGCGGGCGCACCGAACTCGGTGACCGCGTTTCCGATCCTTGGTTTCCGTTACCGGCCTTACTTTATCAAGCGGCTGGTGGCGCGTCCGGGCGACACGGTGCGGGTGGAGGAGGGCCGCCTCGTCGTCAACGGCGTCTACGTGGACGAGTCCTTCATCACCGACAAGATCCAGCCCTACCCCGACAGCTTCCCGCGCCTGCTGGTGGTGGGCGGCGAGGTGGTGGGCTTCCAGGGTTTTCGCGTCAGCAACCTGCCCGCCTACCTCGAACCGGCGCTCGCCATGCTCGAGCCGCTGCCCGAAGAGGTCAAGCGGGCCAGCAAGGTCCGTCCCGTCGAGCACGTGGGCACGCTGCGCCTGGCACCTGGCTACTACTTCGTCATGGGGGACAACCGCACCCTTGGAGGCTCGGAGGATTCACGCGTCTTCGGGCCGGTACCCGATCCCAACATCGCCGGACGCGCCAGCGCGGTCTGGTGGCCGCCGCTGGCACGCAGCGAGGCGGGCGGCTGGAAGCTTAACCTGCGGCGGCTTACGATCCCGCCGGGCTTCCGGCAGGTCCCCGACGCCCCAACCCGCTGATCCAGCCGAGTCAAAGCCGGGGGGGGCCCTGACGCGCCTGGGGCCCCGGCCGGGGAACGCTCCTAGGCCAGTTCGCCGAGCACGGCGCCCAGCAGCTCTACGGCCAACGTCGCCTCCTCACGGGTCAGCACCAGCGGGGGCGAGAGCCGTAAAGTGGAGGGCCCTGCCGGTAGGGTCAGCAGACCCTTGGCGAAGGCCGCCTCGGCCACGCGGTCGCGAAGTTCGGGGTCTTCCTCCCGGGTCTCGGGATCCTTGACGAAGTCGAGGCCGATCATCAGCCCGCGGCCGCGCACGTCGCCCAGGCGCGGGAAGCCGGCCTGCAGCTTGGTGAGTTCGCCGCGCAGGTACGCACCAACCTCGTAGGCATTTTGCATCAGCCCTCCCTCGAGCAGATCGAGCGTGGCCGTGGCCGCAGCGGCTGCGACGGGGTTACCTCCGAAGGTCGATCCGTGCGCTCCCGGGGGCCAGCTCGAGAGCTCCTCCTTGAAGAGCACCGCCGATAAGGGGTAGCCCGAAGCGAGGCCCTTGGCGAGAATCACGATGTCCGGATCGATCCCTTCGTACTCGCTAGCCAGGAAGCGCCCCGTGCGTCCGCTGCCGGTCTGCACCTCGTCGGCCACCATGAGGATGCCGTGCCTGCGCGCACGCTCCTGTAACCTCAGAAGGAAGCCTTCCGGGGGCACGATGTAGCCGCCCTCGCCCTGGATGGGTTCGAAGAAGATTGCGCCCACCTCGTCGGGCGGCAGCTTGGTCTTGAACAGGTGGTCGATGTAGTCGAGAACGACCTGACCGGCGTCTTCGGGGCGGGCTCTGAAGGGCGGGCGGTAGGGGTGGGGGTAGGGCACGTGCACCACCCCGGGAAGGAGCGGCGCGAAGCCCTTGCGGTACTTGCTGTTCGAGGAAGTGAGGGCGAGCGAGCCCAGGGTGCGGCCGTGGAAAGCGCCGGTGAACGCGAGGATGTAGGGGCGCCGGGTATGGTAGCGCACCACCTTGACGGCAGCTTCCACGCCCTCGGTACCCGAGTTGCCGAAGTAGACCCGGAAACCGCCGCCGGCGAGCCGATCGAGCCGCTCGGCGAGCGCGACCTGAGGTTCGGAGGAGAAGTCCGAGAAGCAGACGTGGCTGAAGCGAGCCGCCTGCCCCTGCACGGCCTCGACCACCCGGGGGTGGGCGTAGCCGGTGGTGTTCACCGCGATCCCGGCCATCAGGTCGAGGAAGAGGTTGCCGTCCACGTCGCGTATCCAGGCACCCTGGCCCGCTTCCGGAACGAAGGGGTAGGGGCGTACGTACGAAGTCGAGAGCACGCGCTCGTCGCGCTCGAGGATCTCCTTGGCCTTGGGACCGGGCAGCGGGGTGCGCACCTCGGGACGTTGAACCGTTTTCATGCTTCTAGTGTAGCGCGGGAAACCGGGACCGGTTTCCCGGGTTCTCCTTACTTCCTCAAAACGCACCGCTATACTTGAGTGAATGAAGGAGGAGGGTGCGTTGCAAGCAAGAGCGATCGTCGTGACATCGGGCAAGGGGGGCGTGGGCAAGACGACGACCACGGCCAACGTGGGCGCCGCGCTGGCCCGCGAGGGGGAGAAGGTGGCCGTGATCGACGTCGACGTCGGCCTGCGCAACCTGGACGTGGTGATGGGGCTCGAAGGGCGCGTCGTCTTCGATCTGATCGACGTGCTCGAGGGTCGTTGCAAGATGCGCCAGGCACTGATCCGCGACAAGCGGGTCGAGAGCCTGTACCTGCTGCCGGCCTCCCAGACGCGTGACAAGGACGCCCTGGACCCCAAAGTCTTCCGTGCGGCTGTGAAGCAACTGATCGAAGACGAGGGCTTTGACCGGGTCCTCATCGACTCCCCGGCCGGCATCGAGCGCGGTTTTCAGACTGCGGCGGCTCCGGCCGAAGGGGCGCTCGTGGTGGTCAACCCCGAGGTCAGCTCGGTGCGCGACGCCGACCGCATCGTGGGCATGCTGGAAGCCAAAGAGGTGGGCGAGAACCGCTTGATCGTCAACCGCATCCGCCCCGCGATGATCAAGCGGGGGGACATGCTTTCGGTAGACGACATCGTCGAAATCCTTGGCTTGAACCTGATCGGTATCGTTCCCGAGGACGAGGGCATCCTCGTTTCCACCAACGTGGGCGAGCCGGTGGCTTTGCGCAAGGAGCGAAGCGCGGCGGGCGAAGAGTTCCGCAACATCGCGCGCCGCATCCGCGGTGAGAACGTGCCATTTCCCAGCTTCGACGAGTCAGCGGGGCTGTGGCAGGCGGTGCGCCGAATCTTCGGAGGGCGCTGATGTTCTGGTGGCGCCGCAGGAAGAGCAAGCAGAAGGCCAAGGAGCGGTTGCAGCTGGTGCTGGCCTACGACCGGGCGAAGCTTCCCCCAGGACGGGTCGAGGAGCTGAAGCAGGACCTGCTCAATGTGCTCCAGAAGTACTTTCCCACCGAAGACCGCGAGATGGAGATTGAGTTCGAGCAGCGTGGCGAGCGCATGGTCCTGATCGCCGACATACCGATTCGTACATGATCCGCAGGCTGGACCTGACCCTTTACGACTGGCCTCTGGTGCTGCTCACGGTGGGGCTCAACGTGGCGGGACTCTTCGTCCTGGCCAGCGCCGCACCAAATCCGCGTCTGTGGAAGATGCAGCTCCTGTTCTCCGGATTGGCTCTGTTGACTACCGGGCTTCTGCAGCTGCTTCGGAAGGAGACTCTTTTCAGGCTGGCCTACCTAATCTACGCGCTATCCTTGCTGCTGCTCGTGGCGGTTCTCTTCTTCGGACGCGAGGTAAACGGGGCACGCGCCTGGTTCGTCTTCGGTCCCGTGCGCTTGCAACCCTCAGAGTTCGCCAAGCTGGCCCTCATCCTGATGCTCGCCCACACCCTGGCCTCTCGGTCGTTGGCTAACTGGCGGGGCTACCTCCTTCCTAGCGTGCTAGCGCTTCCTCCCATTGCGCTTACCGTCGTTGAACCCGATCTCGGTGGAGCGCTGGTCATGACCGCCGTTGTTCTTGGTATCTTCTTCGTTCGCGGTTTGCCCTGGCGCCACCTTGTGGTAGCCGGCGTCCTGGCCGGACTACTGGTGCCGACCGTGGTCTGGCCCCACCTCCAACCCCACCAGAGGGAGCGCATCCTCGTCCTTCTCAACCCCCAAAGCGACCCCCTGGGTGCGGGATTTCAAGTGATTCAGTCGATGATCGCCATCGGTTCCGGCGGCGTCGCCGGCAAGGGGTACGGGCAAGGTACCCAGGCCCAGTTGGGCTTCGTTCCTGAACGTCACACCGATTTCATCTTCTCGGTGCTGGCCGAGGAGATGGGTCTCGTAGGTGCGCTGGCTATCCTGCTGGGTTACGCGGCGCTTCTGCACCGGCTGGGGGTCATGGCGATGGAAGTTCTCCACGACGGTGATCGTCTCGTGATCGTCGGGGTCGCCAGCCTGATGGCGTTTCAACTCCTCGTCAACGTCGGGGTCACCCTGGGCATCGCCCCCGTCACCGGCATCACGCTCCCTTTAATGAGCTATGGAGGCAGCAGCCTGATCACCACCTACCTGGCGTTGGGGCTGGCCCAGCTCGTCTACCGCGATCGATATGAACCCGCTTAGGTTGGGCCGGACGGGGCAAGCGGTAGAGTGGGAGGCGTGATTGGTTTCGCGATCGGTTTTCTTGCGGGGGGATTCGGCGCCCTGGTGGGGTTGGGCGGCGGGGTCATCATGGTGCCGCTGCTCGTGGGCTGGGCTCGGCTCGACCAGCACCGTGCCCACGGCACCAGCCTCATGGCGGTGGCGGGCACGGCGATCGTCGGCGGGCTAAGCTACGCGCTTGGGGGCAGCGTCGACTACACGGCCGCCGCGCTGCTCACCGCGACCGCGATGATGACGGCCCGGCTGGGCGCGCGCTACACCAGGCAGCTCGATGCCCGCAGCCTGCGCCGTATCTTCGGGAGCTTCTTGATCCTGACCGCCTTCCTGCTGCCGTTCAAGAAGCAGCTCCCGCACGTGGCTGCCGGTGGAGCGGGCATGCTCAGCTGGGTCGTGCTGCTCGGTGCCGGCGGGCTGGCCGGTTTCCTTTCCGGCCTGCTCGGTATCGGCGGCGGTACGGTGATGGTGCCGGCGCTGGTGCTGGGGGCGGGGGAGCCGCAGCAGCTCGCGCAGGGGACGGCGTTGATGGCCATGATCCTGCCCTCGATCATCGGAGCCTACACCCACGGCCGTATGGGTCACCTCGACCGGCGCATCGCCCCCGGGCTGCTGCTCGGCATCGTGAGCGGAGCGTTCTTGGGCGGACAGCTGGCGCTGGGCATCCCCGAGGGTATACTTAGGTGGATCTTTGCGGTCGTGCTGCTGTGGACGGGGTTGCGTTACCTGCGCCGCCGCTAAAGGAGGAGAGATGAATCTGGGACCGGTAGAAATCATATTGATCCTCTTGATCATCGTGCTGCTCTTCGGTGCACGAAAACTCCCCGAACTGGCCCGCGGTCTGGGCCGCTCGGCCAGCGAGTTCAAGAAGGGGCTCAAGGAGGATCAGGAGGAGAAACCTTCCGAAGAGAACAAATGAACGTAGGCGGGCTTGAGCGCCACCTCGATGCGATCGCCTTCGCGCAAGCGGAGGCGGTCTTGTACGTGGCGGGGGAGGAGCACCTCGAGAACCAACGCACCCTCGACGCGGACCGCGTAGGCGAGGCCCTTCTTCACCAGGCGGCGGACGACCACAGCGAGCCGGTTGCGGGCCAGCGGTGAGCCGAGCGGCCGGTCGGGACGCACGATCATCACCTCTTCGGGGCGGATCCCCCAGTGCACCGTCCTCCCCTGCGGCGGCGGGGCGCCCGTGGGGGCGAAGACGCGCAGCCCCTGGGTTTCGATCCAGACGCCGTCTTCCTCGTGTCCGACCACCTTTCCGGTGAAGACGTTCGCGAACCCGACGAGGCGGGCGATCCCCAGGGTTGCGGGTCGGGCGAAGACCTCGTCGGGCGGTCCCTGCTGGCGCACGGCTCCGTGCTCCAGCACGGCCAGGGAGCGGCTGCGGGCGGCGACGTAGCGGTCGTGGGTGACGAGCAGGGTGGGCAGCCCGACCTCGGTCACGATCCGGTCGATAAGCTCGATCGTCGTCTCGCGGGTGGCGGCGTCCAGCGCGCTCGTCGGTTCGTCCAGCAACAGCAGCCGCGGCTCCAGCGCCAGCGCCCGGGCAAGGGCCACCCGCTGGCGCTCGCCGCCGGAGAGTTCGTGGGGTCTGCGGCCGGTCAGGTGACCCAGCTCGACCCGTTCGAGCCAGTACCGGGCGGTCGCCGTCGCTTTCGGTCCCTGCAGGGAGAGCGCAACGTTTTCCAGTGCGGTCATATGCGGAACCAATGCATAGCCTTGGGGCAGGTAGCCGACCCGCCTGCGTTCCGGTCTCAAGCCGGCGAAGGGCTTCCCGAGCGCTGGAATAAGACCGGCCAGGGCGCGCAAGAGGCTCGTCTTTCCCGACCCCGACTCGCCTAGCAGAGCGGTCAGTCCCTGGACCTGGATGCGGGCGTGCAGCCTCAGCGGACGCTCGAGCCGGTAATCGATCTCCACCGGACCTCCAGAGTGCGTACGGTCAGCACCATGACGAAGGAGAGGGCGACGAAAACGAGCGCGGCCCGTGCCGCCTGCTCGAACTCGAGGGCCTGGACCAGGTCGAAGATGTAGATGCTGGCCACGCGCGTCTCGCCCGGGAGGTTGCCGCCCACCATGAGCACCACGCCGAACTCGCCCAGCGTGTGCGCGAAGGCGAGCAGCGTTCCGGAGAGCAGCCCGGGCCAGATCCAGGGGAGAATCACCCGCCGCCAACGGCGCACGATGCCCAGGCCCAGGGTCCGCGCGACGTCGAGCACCTCCGGCTCGATGGCCTGGAAGGCCTCGCGGTAGGCGGTCAGCGCAAAGGGCAGGCTGAAGATCACCGAGGCCAGCCAGATGCCCTCGAACCGGAAGGCCCAGTCGAAACCGAGGCGGCCGAGGAAGCCCTCGGGCGCGAGCAGGATCAGCAGGTAGTACCCCAGCACGGTAGGCGGCAGGGTCAGCGGCATCAGGAAGACGGCCTCGACGAGGGGGCGGGCGGGCACGCGTTTGAAAACCAACGCGTAGGCCAACGGAACGCCCAACACCAGCAGGGTGAGCGAGGTGAGGGCCGCCAGCTTGAACGACAGCAGGAAGGCTTCGGTCATGGCGTCGCGTACCCGTGGCGCGACAAGATGGCGCGCGCTTCGTCGCTGCTCAGGAAGCCTGCGAAACGCAACGCCTCGGGGCTGGGATCGAGCTGCGCGACGATCTGGAGCAGCGGCGGGTAGAGGTCGGCGGGTACCCTCCAGTAGGCGCCCCGTTGCCGCAGCGTGGGGTGGAGCGCCGAGGAGAGGGCGAGGAAACCGGCGTCAGCCCCTTGCACCGTCATCTGCGCGGCCTGTGAGACGTTGGCGGCGAAGATCAGCTTGCCCTCGACGCGCGCGTACCAGCCCGCCCGCCGAAGGGCGGTCAACGCCGCTTTGCCAAAGGGGGCGTAGGCAGGGTTGGCGACGACGACACGGCGGACACGCGGATGCGCGAGCACGTCGAAGCCCGCGGGGGTGAGGCCCAGGCGCGAGGGAACGTAGAGGACGAGGGGGCTGCGGGCGAACGGCGTCTCGGCATAGACGCGTACCCCGCTTTCGGCAAGGTGCCGCACGTAGTCGGGGCTGGCCGAAAGGAAAATCTGGAAGGGCGCGCCCCGGCGGAGCTGCTCGACGAGCTGGCCCGAAGCGCCGTAGGAAACCCCAACCTTTACCTCGGGATGGGTGCGCTCGAAGGCGCGCACCAGCTCGGGCAGCGCCGGGCTCAGGTTGGCCGCGGCCGCGATCTGCAACGTTTGCGCGTGGGCGAAGACTAGAAGGAGGCAAACCACCAAGAGCCGTGGCATCATGTCCATCCTACAAGAGAAAAACCGCTCCCGGGGATCGGGAGCGGCATCGTTCGGGGTGGTTACTTGATGCCAAGACGGTCCGCAAGGGCCTTGCGGATCCTGTGCACGTCGGCGGCGGTAAGCGCTTTTTCACGCAGTTTGGCGACCTCGTCCGCGGTCAGGGGTTTGAAGTTCTTGGGTAGCAGATCCTTGTTCCACGAGGACAGCAGGTAGTTCAGGATCGCGGCGACCTGGTCGTCAGAGAGCTGGGCGAAAGGAGGCATGTAGCCGTTGTAGGTCTTGCCCTGGGCGCTGATCTGCCCCTGGAGCCCGAAGACTACCACGTGCACCAGGTAGGCGCGGCCTTCGTCAGACTGTAAGAAACGGCCGGCCCAGCCCGCCAGGGGTGGGAAGACTCCTGGGGTGCCCTGACCCGTGGCGCCGTGGCAGCTCGCGCAGAACCTGCCGTAATCGGAGGCTCCGTCGGCGAGAGCCAGGGGTGTGTACGCGAGCAGCGCGATCAGCACCGTGGCGAGTGTGCGCATCCTGTTCACCTCCAACCGAATTATATCAGCGTGCCGGCTGCCGAACGTCCCCGCTACGATCAGCGTGCTTTGATCTCGGTCCAGATGCGGTCGAGAAGCGGTAATGCCGTCCCGGCGTCGCGGATGAACTCGAGCTTGGCGCGTACCTCGGGCGGCGGGTAGACGGCGGGGTCGGCAAGCAGCTCGGGGTCGAGGTAGGGTTCCGCTGCCTGCACCGGGGAGGCGTAGTAGGTGTAGTTCGAGATGGCCGCGGCGATCTCGGGCTCCAGGATGAAGTTCAAGAAGGCGTAAGCAAGGTCCGGATGGGGGGCGCCAGCGGGCATGGCCACGGCGTCCATCCAGATGGTGCCCCCCTCCTTGGGGATGACGTACACGATACCGTCGTCCTCCTCCTGGATCTGGAAGATGTCGCCCGAGTAGTTGTGCACCACGACGGCGTCCCCGGCCAGCAGCCGGCTGCGGCCCTCCACGCTGCCGGCGAAGCCCAGACCGCGCCGCTTGGCGTCGATGAGCAGCTGCTTGGCCTCCTCCAGGTGGTCGGGATCGGTGTCGTTGAGCGAGTAGCCCAGGTACTTCAGCGCCGCCCCGATCGTCTCGCGCATTTCGTCGAGCAACAGGAAGGGGCCCCGGTACTGCGCGGGGTCGAAGAAGACCCCCCAGGAGTCGACAGGCCGCTCGACCTCGCCTGCGCGGTAGGCGATCCCCGTCGTACCCCACTGGTAGGGGACCGAGTAGCGGTTCCCCGGATCGTAGTCGGGGTTCTGGAACTCGGGGTACAGGTTCTTCAGGTTGGGGATGCGGTCGGGGTCGAGCGGCTGGATCAACCCCGCCCGCGCCATCTCGGCCACGTAGTAGTCGGGGGGGACGACGAGGTCGTACTCGCGAGCCCCACCGGCCTGCAGCTTGGCCATCATGGCCTCGGGGGCTTCGAAGGTGTCGTAGACGATGCGCACGTCGTAGCGCCGTTCGAACTCGACCAGCACCTCTTCGGGGATGTAATCGGACCAGTTGAAGATCCTAAGCTCCCCCTTGGCCATACCCACGAGCAACAGCAACGTTCCCAGTCCTGCGATGAGTCTTTTCATCCTCACCTCCTTGCCTGCATTCGCTGGACCGCGATGAGGGCCAGCGTGGTGACCAAGATCATGAGCGTCGAGAGCGCGTGAATCTCCGGTGTGACCCCGCGCTTGACGCTGGAGAAGATGTAGATCGGAAGCGTCGTCGCCCCGGGTCCTGCGGTGAAGAAGGTGATCACGAAGTCGTCGAGGCTGAGGGTAAAGGCCAGCAGCGCTGCGGCGGCGATGCCCGGAGCGATCAGCGGGAAGGTTACCTTCCAGAAGCGCTCCCACCCGGCTGCGCCCAGGTCGGCCGCGGCCTCGTCTAGGCTGGGGTCGAGGCCCGCGAGCCGGCTCTTGACGACGAGTGTCACGTAGGCGATCTGGAAACTGACGTGGCCGAGGATGACGGTCGTGAGGCCCAGGTGCAGGGCGTCGAAGGCGCGCTGCACCCATGCGAAAAAGAGGAGCAGCGAAACGCCCATGACCACGTCGGGGATGACGACGGGGACATAGAGCAGAAAGAGCAGCCCGCCCCGCCAAGGGAAACGGTAGCGGGCGAGCCCCAGCGCGAGAAGGGTACCCAGCACCGTGGAGAGGAAGGTCGAGACCGAGGCGACGATCAGGCTGTTCCAGACGTAGGGGTGAATGCGGGTGTGCTCGAGCAGCTGCCGGTACCACTTCAACGTGAAGCCGTGCCAGGCGACGCCGAACTTGCTCTCGTTGAACGAGAGCACGACGATGACCGCGATGGGCAGGTAGAGGAAGAGCAGCACCAGGATGCCGTGCAGCGTCAGCCAGCGGCGGGTCGTCATACCAGCTCCTCCATACCGCGCTCCCCCGCCCAGCGGGCGTAGAGCCAGAGTCCTGCGAGCACCACGGCCATGAGCACGAAGGCCGCCGCCGAACCGAAGGCCCAGTCGCGCGAGGCGCCGAACTGTTGCTGGATCACGTTGCCCACCAGGATCGCCTTGCCCGCACCGAGCAGGTCCGAGATGACGAAGGTGCCGACCGCAGGAATGAAGACGAGCAGGATGCCCGCGATCAGGCCGGGCAGCGTCTGCGGGAAGACGGCGTGCCAGAACCCCCGGAGCTTGCCGGCCCCCAGGTCGTGGGCCGCTTCGAGCAGGGTCCAGTCGATCTTCTCCACCGAGGCGTAGAGGGGCAGGATCAGGAAGGGCAGGTAGGTGTAGATCGTGCCCACGTAGACGGCGGTCCAGCTGGGGTAGAGCAGCACCGGGTCCATCCCGAACTGCCCGAGCAGGGCGTTGAGCACCCCTTTGCGCTGGAAGATCACGATCCAGGCGTAGACGCGGATGAGGAAGTTGGTCCAGAAGGGCAGCACCACGAGCAGCAGCAGCAGGTTCTTGCGGGGGCTGGCGGCAATGAAGAAGGCGAAGGGGTATCCGATCAGCACCGTCGCCAAGGTGGTGACGAAGCCGAGGAGCAGGCTGCGCCCCAAAATGTTCAGGTAGAGCGGGTCGATGCCGTCCGGGCCGATACCGAAGAAACGGCGGTAGTTCTCGAGCGTCAGGGGACCGCTGAGCCAGCCGTGGGGATCGCGCTGGAGGAAGGAGGTGTAGAAGATCAGCAGCGTCGGCACCAGGGTGAAGACGAGCAACCAGACCGTGCCCGGCCCCAGGGTGGGCAGGAGGCGCGTCCAGCGGGTGCGCTTATTCATGGATGACGACCAGGTTCTCCTCGGGCAGATGGACGGCGATGCGCTCGTCGTAGTCGAACTCTTCGTAGCCGGGTTCCTGGATATCCGAGTTGAGGGTGTAGGCGACCAGTTCGAAGCCGCCGGCGTCGAGGAGGTACTGGTTCTCGGCGCCGGTGTAGATGATGTCGTCCACGCGGGCCCAGGTTCGGTTCGGGCTGCCGGGCGCGTTGCGGCTCAGCCGCACCTTTTCCGGCCGGATCGAGAGGGTGTAGCGCCGTCCCGTCTCCAGCGTTTCGGCGACGCGCAGCGTACCCAGCGGAGTTTCCACCTCACGCTCGCTCAGGGCGGTCCCGGGGATGAGGTTCGATGTGCCCAGGAACTGGGCCACGAAGCGGCTCGCGGGCCGCTCGTAGAGGGCTTCGGGCAGGCCTAGTTGTTCGACGCGGCCTTCGCGCATCACCGCGATGCGGTCCGACATCACCAGGGCCTCTTCCTGGTCGTGGGTGACGTAGATGAAGGTAAGCCCCAGCTCCTCCTGCAGGTTCATCAGCTCGACCTGCAGCTGTTTGCGCAGCTTGTAGTCGAGCGCGCCGAGAGGCTCGTCGAGGAGCAGCACCTCGGGTTCGTTGACCAGGGCGCGCGCCAGAGCGACCCTTTGCTTCTGGCCGCCCGAGAGCTCGTGCGGGCGGCGCAGTGCGAGCCCGGCGATGTCGACCAGCTCCAGCGCCCAGCCCACCCGCGCGTGGACCTCGTCGCCCGGGAGCCGCTTCATGCGCAGCCCGAAGGCGATGTTGTCGAAGACGTTCATGTGCGGGAACAGGGCGTAGTTCTGGAAGACCAGGTTGACGGGCCTGCGGTACGGGGGCACGCCTTGCGTGTCGATTCCTGCGATCTCGACGCGGCCTTCGTCGGGTTCCTCGAAGCCTGCGAGGATACGCAGCAGGGTGGTCTTGCCGCAGCCCGACGGTCCGAGCAGACTGAAGAACTCACCGGCGCGCACCTCGAGATCGACGCCGTCAAGTGCGACGGTTAGGGGGTCGAAACGCTTGCGCACCCCGGAAAGACGGACGATGGTCTCGCCACCCGGGGTGCGCGTGCGCTTGCCTTTAAAGTGCTTCCGCTGCTCCAATTCTCAACCCCCTCCGCGCTGGAAGTCTAACCCTTCCGCACTGGAAGTCTAAGCCCCTCAGGGGAGCGGCGCAAGGGTTTTAGCCGCAGGATTAGTCGTTCGGAATCAGGTCGAAGGGTCGTTGCTCGAGCCGCAGCCTAAAATCGGTGATCGTGTAGTGCACGGTGCTCGAGCCGGTAGCCGCGACCTTCATCCCCACGCGAAAGCCGCTGCCGGTGATCAGGTCCATGGCTGCGCCGCCCCGGGTAAGCACAGCCTCCAGGGTGATCGTACGCGAAGCCCCCGGGTCGAGCTGGAAGCCGGCCTCGGCCAGCCGGACGTCCTGGACGCCGTCGTAGATGTTGCCCGAGTCCGCCGCCGGGGCGAGGCGGAACTCGGCCGTGGCCTGCAGGGTGCCGCTCCCGGTGTTTTCCACCTCGACGGTCACGAACACCGCCAAGCCGCTCAGAGCGTCCAGCACCGGCACCTGGTCGACGAGCCGGCCCCCGTCGGGGGTCAGCAGGTCGCCGTCGGCGTCCGGTACGTAGACCTGGATGCTTCCGGGAACGACGAGGTCGCCTTCCCGGTCCGCCGCGTCGACGAACGAGCTAACATCCAGGTCGGCGATCACCAAGGATTGCGCGCCGCAGGCGGCGAGCGCGAGGGCGAGCAAGGGGAGCAGGTACAGGCGTTTCATCGTGACCTCCTAGAACGCGAGCCCCAGGCTGGCGGCGAGACCGAAGACCGCCTGCCCGGTGAAAGGGGCCGAGTGGCGTGTCAGGGCGAGGTCGGTGCGCACCGGACCGAGCTCGAGGCCGGCGCCCAACCCCAGCTGGAAACCCTCTTGGTAGCCGAGACCTGCGCGCAGGCGCATGATTCCGTAGTGGTACTCGGTGCCCAGGTGACCGCTCACGGCGCCGGGCGCGTAGCCCAGGTCGGTGCCCAGGAGCAGCTCACCCGCGCCCTCCAGGGTTTGCCGGTAGGCGGCATTGGCGTAGAAGCTGGGCTGGAAGCCGGACAGGGTCAGGGTCTCCGTCGAGCTGGAGGTCACGTTGCCCGAGGTGTCCGTGACCCGACGCTGGCCGTTCCAGCGTTGGTAGCCCACGAGGTGGTTGATCCCCAGGCCGTAGGTGCCCGATGCGTAGTCGAGCGCGATGCCGACGTCCACCTGAGCGCCGAAGCCCTGCCCGTTGCCGGGGTAGACGTAGAAGACGTCCGTGGCGTACCCCAAGGATCCCGGCGTTCCCGAGCCGTCGGTCGTCGTCTCGGCCGTCACCGTGGCGTCGGCGTAGAGCAGACCGTAGAACCCCTGAACCTGAGCGCCGAGGTAGAGACGGCCGTCGAAGCCGGGCAGCCGGGGCAGGGGGGTGGCGTAGCCGAGGGCGGTGCTGACGCCTGCCCGCAGATTCCCGGTAGCGGTCAGGTGGTAGCTGGTGTTGGGCTGCAGGCTCCCGGACGCCAGGTCCGCGAGCAGCCGATCGTCCGGCACGAGCCCCAACCCACCGGCGTCCAGGAAGGCTCCGGCCGCCAGGCGCAGACCGGGTACGCCGCTGGGAACGTCGAACTGGAAGATCGGAGCGGGCAGCGCGGCGCCCTGCGCCGCCGGCGCAGGCGCGTAGCGTTCGAAGTCGAACGGATTCCCCGCTTCGTCGGTAATCGAAACGCCGTCCGCGCTCACGTGGAAGACGATCTCGCGGGGGCTGTGCGGCGGGTTGATCACGAACTCGTTCAGGTGCGTAGCCTGATCGTAGAACGCGAGCAGATCGAAGCAGTCCTTGAAGGTGGCGCGGTCGCTCAGGTAGAACAGCGGGCTGGTGCTCGGGCGCAGGGCCAGATTGATGAGCCCGAGCGGTAGCGCGAAGCCCCCGCCGCCGCCGTAGCGCCCGTCCTCGTACGCGGCGTAGGCGGGGTTGCGGTCGGCCGCGGCCGGTCCGGGGAGCGTCAATCCGCCCATGCCCAGGCTGCGCACGT
>Ga0256841_1001494_pt1 | contig 20093 bp, 17 predicted proteins | sample 356308metaG_FD_185971 | JGI IMG/M metagenome (GOLD analysis project Ga0256841, IMG submission 185971) | Hydrothermal vent microbial communities from Mid Atlantic Ridge, Atlantic Ocean - 356-308 | ecosystem: Environmental > Aquatic > Marine > Hydrothermal vents | place: Atlantic Ocean: Mid... | reverse complement strand
AAGATTCCCATTTCCAAGGAAATGACAAGTCGCTCTGCGACAACCAAAGACTTTCCTTGCCTAAAGGAGAGGGGAATCAAGCATCCCAGAAAAAGAGATTAAAATCACACGGCAAGATATCGGCACTGGATGTCATCGTTTTCAACAAGCTCTCGGCTCGTCCCCTCGTAGCACACTTTCCCCTTATCAATCACGTACCCCCTACTAGAAATCTTCAGGGCAAACCGGGCGTTTTGCTCAGCCACGAGAATCGTTATTTCCTTGCTCAAGTTCGTAATGATTTCGCCAAGCATTTCAACTATCACAGGGGCAAGCCCTTCGCACGGTTCATCCAGGAGAAGAAACCTGGGGTTACCTGCAAGAGCCCTAGCAATTGCAAGCACCTGCTGTTCTCCTCCGCTAAGTTCTCCACCCAGCCTTGTTCTTAACCTCGCAAGTAGTGGAAATTCATCGAATATTCTCTCAGACGTCCAGGGAGTGAAACCTTCCCGGGGAGGTAGTAAAGCTACTTCGATGTTCTCCTCCACGGTCAGTAACGGAAATATCCTTCGATCCTCAGGCACGAACCCGATTCCCTGGCGCACATTTTCATACACCGGCCTACCGCTTATCACCCTATCATCAAGGGTTATCTGACCTTTCCTGGGAGGATTATATCCAATAATGCTACGCATTGTAGTGGTCTTACCAGCTCCGTTCCTTCCCAAGAGACATACAATCTCACCCTGGTTAACGTGTAAGCTCACGCCCTGCAAAACGTAACTCTCACCGTAATATACGTGGATATCATCTACACTAAGCATCGAGCGCTCCCCCCAGGTACGCTTCCTTTACAGCCTTGTTTTCACGAATCTCAGAAGGTTTCCCCTCGGCCAGCAGTTCTCCTTGGTGCAAAACGAAAATATACTGGGCAACAGAAAACACAACCTTCATATCATGTTCTGTTAAAAAGAAAGTCGTACCGGACTCCCGGGAAAGATTCCGGATAAGCAGAATCATTCGTTCCGTTTCCTCGGGATTCATGCCTGCAGTAGGTTCGTCAAGCAATACCAGCTTCGGCCTCCTGGCCAGGGCTATGGCTATCTCAACGAGTCTTTTGTCTCCATAGGGGAGTTCGAAAGCGGGCCTAAAAGCTCTATCTTTTAATCCAACCTGGTCCAGTATCACCATCGCCTTTTCGGCCAGTGATTTTTCTTTCCCGAGAGACGTCAAGCATGAAAAGGTCTTGCCGTAGTGGAGAGCCAGAGGAACCAACACGTTTTCTAGCACGCTTAGCTTGAGAAAAATGTTCGTTATCTGGAAAGACCGCATCAGTCCCAACGGGGCAATCTTGTAGGCAGGCATTCCAGTTATATCGATCCCGTCAAATATAACTTTTCCCCCGGTGGGAACATATTTGCCCGAGATAACGTTATAGAACGTTGTCTTTCCGGCTCCATTGGGTCCGATTAAAGCCGTAAGCCTTCCTTCCGGCACCTCCAGGGAAATACCGGAGAGAACCTTGAACTTACCAAACTGGTGGTGTAAATTTTCCACGATCAGGATATTTCTCGTTGCCATTTTCTTATGCCTTGTTATCGGTGAACCAGCTTACAACCGTTCCAAGAATGCCTTTCGGAGTAAAAATTACAACCGGGATTAGAATTGCTCCAAGGACTATCATCCAGTTCTCTGTTATGCTCGTCACCAGTTGCTCCAGAACAAAAAATATCGCGGCGCCGCAAGCCGGCCCGAAAAATATTTCCGACCCTCCAAGTATTGTCATTAGTACGGGGCGAGCCGAAAATGACCAGTGCACAAAACTGGGAGCAGCCATGTGATTAAACAGGGAAAAAAGAGCCCCGGAGAGTCCCGCCATGACTCCTGCAATCACAAAGGCGAACAACCTTATATTTTTGACATTAGCCCCCACAAAGTAAAGGCGATCCTTGTTTTCTCTTGACGCCATTAACATTAATCCAAAGGGGGACCGGATTACTCGCCACAGGATGTAAACAGCCGCAGCAACAATAATTAACGAGAAATAGTACATGGCCCTTGGCGGTTCCAGGCTAACTTCCAGGCCGAAAAAATGTATCGGGGGAACCATGAAAAGAGACAGGCCATCGCTTCCACCGGTCAATTCCCTCCAGTTGTGGGCTACGGTGTAGATCATCATCCCGAAACCAAGGGTCAACATTGCAAAGAAAATCTCATCTCGCCTTACGCACAAAAACCCAATTAGGGTCGCACCGATTGCGGAAGCAGCCATACCGATCAGCATTGCCAACCAGATTGATTTTACACCGTGAAGAATCGAAATTGTCGTAGCATAAGCACCCAGACCGAAAAAGCCTGCCTGGCCAAAAGAAAGAAGCCCCGAATATCCGAATAGGAGGTTAAAACTCATGGCAAAGAGCCCCATGATAAGAATTTCAGTAAGAATCATTGTCCAGTAAATGGGGAAAAAGATCGGGCAGAGGGCAAGAATCCCAAAAATTGAAACTCCAGATATAAATTGACTTTTGACACTTGTGTTACGACCCATTGCTACTATTTCTCCCCAAAAAGCCCCCTCGGCCTTATAAGAAGAACCACCGCCAGCAGGATGTAGGGCAGTGCCATCTGAATTCTACCGGCAAAAACAGTTCCGAATGCTTCAAGGAAACCAAGAACGATGGCCCCGATAAAAGCCCCCGGAAAACTCCCCAGTCCTCCAATAACCACGACGATGAAACTTTCAATTATAACCCTTTCTCCCATGGAGGGTCCGATGCTCTGGTGAGGCGCAGCCAATGCTCCGCCGAGGGCAGCAAGCCAGGTACCTAGCCCGAAAACTGCCGTAAACAATAGTGGCACCCTGATCCCGATACCTTCTGCCATCTCCCTGTCCATCGCCGCAGCCCTGATCAACTTACCCCACCTTGTGAACTTGAAAAAAAACCAGAGTCCACCACCGATAACAGGACCGATACATACAAGGAAAAGCCTGTAAACAGGGTAAGAGTGATTAAATAGAGGAAACACTCCGGCCAGAATTTGTGGTGCTTCCACAACGTGATACCCAGGACCCCAGATAAGCCTTACCGCATCATCAAGAACGAGCAAAATGGCAAAGGTAAGCAATAATTGGTAGCTTACGTCCCGGTCATATACGGGCCTCAAAAAAAACACCTCGATAACCATGCCTATTACGGCCACCAATACCGGTCCCAGAACTAATCCGGCCCAGAACGAAGGAACAAGGTGCATCACCCACATGGAAAGGTAGGCACCGAGCATAAAAAGAGAACCATGAGCAAAGTTAAGTACTCCTAGTACTCCAAATACCGTTGTGAGACCAACAGATATCAGGAAGAGGAGCATCCCCCAGCTCAATCCGTTCAGCAGATTAACGACAAAACTTTCCATTCGATCAAATGCAGTTTGAGGGAATAAACATAAGAAAAGAGGGCAGAGTATATCCACCCTCTATTAAGATCATTTTTTCCCGTGGTGCCTTTTACTTTCTCTTGCAACCAGTTTGTTCTACCGGCCTGGTTATTTCTTTGCCCGGGAAAATTCTCATGGGTTTTAAGATGCGAATTGGGTATGCAGGATCCGCTGCAGTCTTACCCCAGCATGCGTCGGTAACAGCCTGGTGATCGACAGCCCGAATGGTGATTTTACCCACCGGAAGCTCGATACTAAGACCCTCAAGAGCCTTTATTACAGCTTTCTTATCCACGCTTTTCGCCTTTTCAACGGCCGCCTTGTAAGTGTAGACAGCGCCGTAAGCACCATGGGCATTGTAGGATGGGTATTGCCCGAAACGCTTGTGATATGCAGTCCTAAACTTAACATTTACGGGAGAATTATTGCTCAGAAACCAGTAACGGGTTCCAACCCAGATACCTACGGGCATTTTATCCTTTAGAGCATAAAGAACCTCGGTTGCAGCCCCCAGGGACATCAGAACATCAAAGTCCCCTTTGAAAAATCCCATTTGGTCTGCCTGTCTTACGAAATCGATGAGGTTTCCGCCCCACAGGGAGATGAACACCCCTTCGGGCTTGGACTGCATTATCTTGGTGATGTAGGAACTGAAGTCCGTGGTTTTAATGGGAGAAAAAGCCACCTTGTCCTTGGGCATGAACTTAACGCCAGGTTTTAATTCCTTCAAGTACTTCTGGAAATATTCCCAGGACTGATGGCCAAAAGCATAATCGGGACCGATAGTTGTCCAGAGATTTGCCTTGGATTCTGAGGCAACCTTTGCAGCAGCCTTAACGTTTTGGGCAAGGTTAAGAGAAATTCTGAAAACATAATCGTTGCAAATGTTACCGGTTACATCGGGAGTAGCTGCGTGAGTTATTATAAGAGGAGTTTTCATCTGTGGAATCAACGGTACAACGGTTTTTGCAACGCCACTGGAATCAAGACCTATCAGGCAATCAACCCCCACCTGGTAGACTAACTTTTTAAGGGCTCGAGCGGCAACATCAGGTTTCCCGGTAGAATCTTCAAAATACCCTTCAACCTTCCTACCCAGAATACCACCCGATGCGTTTATCTCATCAATAGCAAGCTGCGCGCCCTGCTTGGCAAACTGGCCATATGTAGAAAAAGGACCAGACATAATGTAAACGAAGCCTAGTTTTATCGGTTTCTCAGCAGCTATGGCGGGCATACACATAACCAAACAGAGTAAAACAGCCAAAATAGTCCTCGAAAATAATTGACTCCTCTTCATGTTCTCCTCCTTTTTTATCGGTTAATCTTTGGGTACTCCGTCTTCGCTCCATCCGCGTAACCGGTAATACCCCTTTACCAATTCTTCAACTTCTCTCTCCCCTATCGCCTGGCCTTCTTCCAGAGTCTCCTTTACCAAGCGTTTCGGGAGCCTGTCGTCCTTTGCAGTTAGGCCTTCTCTCAGGTTAAAACGACGCGTATTGTCAACAACTCTTGAAGCTACCAACGAAAGTTCATCCTTGCTATATCTCAAACCGGTCGTTAATTCAATAATTTTAGAGAGTTCATCCCAAAGATAGAAATCCCTGTAAAAGCGGCATAAAATGAGGCAGTCAAACAGGGTACACCTATCCTCAAAGTCAATAAATGTTTTTAGTAATTCATCATAGTTTTCGGGATCAAACATACCAGACAACTCTGCCTTGTAAAAGGTTGTCCTGAGGTGACAGGCACCCCTGTCACTCACCGCATAGGCTAAGGCCATTCCTTTCAAGGACCTGGGATCGTAGCCCGCAGGCTCAAGCCCCTTCACGTGAACAGCTATATCCTCGAGCCCAAGTTCTTCGCTTGCCCTTTTAATACCTTCGGCAAAAAGAGCACCGTTTCCTTCCTTTCGTGCAATTCTACTGATGAAATTCGCAATGGAATCGACATCACCGTAATCTACCTTTTCCTTTATTTTCCCTCTCCTAGCGGCTTCTATGGCAAATGCTACCATGTTTCCCGCGGTAATCGTGTCGATGCCGAGCCTGTCACAGAGATCGTTTAAATACGCGATTTCATCAATTCTGTCAATCATGCAAAGCCCGCCAAAGGCATATATCGTTTCATATTCCGGTCCTTCTATCTTCAAGCCCTTGTGTCGCCCTTCAAGGATCTCGGTATATTTCCCGCAAGCCATGAAACAGGTTCTACATGCCCTTGGAGTTACCTTGCACTTGCTCAAAAGAGCATCAGCACTGATCTCTTCCCATCTGTCGTATGTTCCCTTTTCCCAGTACTTTGTAGGAAAGCCCTTTGCCTTGTTGAGTATTTTAACCATCATGGGAGTGCCAAGGTTTCGATACGCCTTGGTAGCAGGATGGTCTTTTAAGTTCTTAACGCACTCCCTGGCGTAAGTCCTGGCACCTTCGAGATCGGCAAATTCCCTCTTACGGTTTCCATGAAAAACCAAGGCCTTGACCCTCTTGGAACCCAGCACAGCTCCCATTCCGGTGCGCCCCGCTGATCTCCACCGATCGTTTTCAATTACTGCATACCTAACCAGGTTTTCTCCGGCAGGTCCAATAACCATTGAACCGCTTTTTTCGGCTCCAGCCCTCTCCTTAACCTCTTTTTCGGTCTGGTAAGTATCCATACCCCACAGATCGGATCCGTCATGAAATCTTACACCAGCATCCGAAATCTCCAACCAGACGGGGGTATCCGATGACCCTTTTAGAATGAAAGCATCGTAACCGGCCTGGCTCATGTAAATGGCAACACTACCCCCTGAGTAAGACTCCCCGTAAAACCCTGTGAGTGGAGATTTGGTATATATGCCATGGCGGCAAGAACCATAAATCGGACTGTCAGTGACAGGTCCAAGGCCGAATACCATTATATTTTCTGGAGAAAACGGGTCTACCCCCTTCGGGTTTCTTTCAAGGAGCAAATAAGTTGCAAGTCCTTTTCCGCCAAGACAATTTCTTAGTACCTCTTCATCAATTTCTTCAACACTGTAAGTCCGATTGGTTACATCAATAATCAGAATTTTTTTGAAAAACCCCTTCATAGTAACTCCTATTTGCCAAAATCATAATGTTTCTCACCTAAAACCCCATGGTACTATGCGCCACAACGAAGCATTAGAATCCAGTATGTACTGCCGACTCAGGTTTTTAACCAAACATCCTAGCCCTGGATCTGAAAAGGATTGTTCCCTTACCCAGTTCTCCCCGTGATATGCCATGAACATTTTCGCCAATTAGTTTCCCCAAACCTCATTCACCATGGTTGAAACTGTGGGTTATCTTACTCATGACACTTGGTTTGCATATCACCCCGTAACCCACGGTTTCAACCGTGGGGATAAACAGTAAGGGTTATCATAGAACCGAGTCATCGTTTTTTTCTCATCATCTCATGAGTTCACCACTCAGCATGCAATAATTTCGTTCTATTGCAAGTGCTTTCACCCAAAAACCATGCAATTCAACAGTTTTACTATGTCCTCCGGATTCATTATTACCATTGTTCCCCGCTGACCACCATTTATAGCAACCTTCTCATGTTTCACCAGGCTGCCTTCAATTATTACCGGCAGTCTTTTCCTTGTGCCAAAGGGACTTATTCCACCGACGAGGTAACCGGTCAAGCGTTCCGCAGTCCTGGTGTCAGCCATGGATACGCGTTTTATCGAGAGAAACGAGGCCAGCTTTTTCAAATCGAGTTTCATGTGCCCGGGCATCAGTACAAGGAAAGGACCCTTTCGTCCGGCATCAACTACAAGCGTTTTTATTGTCCTTTCGAGCGGATAACCTATTGCCTCGGACGCAAATTCTGCACCCTTGACCTTGTGATCATATTTTCGGACTTCAAACTCTATGCCCCTGGATTTGAGAAAGCCAATTGCGCGAGTGGACATGAAACACGAACCTCGTAGACATAAAGGATCGGTTGATCCGTCATAAAACTACTATCTTTTCTTTGGGTTCTCTCACAACTTCTCCAACAACTGACACCTGTCGAATACCGGCGGAATTCAAATCTTCTACCAGTTTTTCTGCCTCACCACTATTAAGAGATATAAGAAGCCCACCGGAAGTCTGGGGATCGAAGAGAATATCCCTCATAACGGCACTCACATTATCCGAAAAATCCACCATATCCCTTATGAATTCATAATTCTTGCGGGTACCTCCGGGGACAAACCCCATTGATGCAAATTCAACGGCTTTTTGAATTGTAGGTACCCGCGAAGCCTCAACTGAAACCCCTACCTCGGTTCCCTCTACCATTTCAGCAAGATGTCCCAGCAAACCAAACCCTGTTATATCGGTACAGGCATGCACATCGTATTGTAGCATTACCTCGGATGCCTTTTTATTCAGTTCAGCCATAAGAGAACTTACGTATTCGATTAATTCACTCGATGCCAAACCGCCTTTTATTGCCGTGTTTATGATCCCTGTCCCAAGAGGCTTGGTAAGTATAAGACGATCGCCCACCTGCAGGTTTCTTTTCGTTAATACCTTTCTAGGGTGTATCAGGCCTGTTGCGGAAAGGCCGTACTTCAGCTCCTCGTCATCCACGCTATGTCCTCCCACAAGCACTACTTCTGCTTCTTTCAACTTGTCAATCCCACCACGTAAAATTTCCCTCAGAATGCCGATTTGCATCCTGTCAGAAGGAAAACACACAAGGTTCATTGCCGTAATGGGTTTGCCTCCCATGGCATAAATGTCACTTAGAGCATTTGCTGCGGCAATCTGTCCGAACCAGTAAGGGTCATCTACAATAGGGGTAAAAAAATCGACTGTCTGAATCAGGGCAATTTCTTCCGTTATCCTGTACACACCAGCATCGTCAGGGCTATCGAGCCCCACGATAAGATCAGGATGCCCCGGAAATTCTATTCCGCACAAGGCTCTCTCCAGGTCCCCCGGAGGCAGCTTGGAAGCTCACCCAGAACCTTTTACGGTCTGAGTAAGCCGAAGATCATCTTTGACCATTTTACCCCTATGTTTGTTCTCACTTAACTCAAATACCCGGAATAACACCACTCTTAAACTTGAAAGGCTATTAAAGTCGCCTGCTACCAAATAGCACAAAAATACCCTGTTTTAAAGTAGGATATTTTCGGAGTGTTATGTATTTTGCTGTTTGTTGGGAAGAGAAGGATAGGACTAAGGCAGCGAAGCCGCAACCAAGTTTGAACCGCTAAGACGCTAAGAGCGCAAAGGGATATTCTTTTTTCCTTGAGCAGTGTGTAACTGCTCAAGGAAAGAAGCCTGCCCTTCAGGCATGCTGTTGGTACAGACAATCTGAGTTGGTGCCTGAAGCTTTGTGTTTTGTGTGCGCTTCCTAGGATATGCGTGTTGTCCATTGCCCTTGTTACCCTGAAAGGGTGCAAGGCATTGTGGGCGGCGTTAACCCGCCGGCCACAATATTTTCCTTCTTCGCGTTCTTCGCGCCTTAAGCGAAGCGGGCGGTTCATTTATGACGGACACTGGTAGTCATAAGAATTATGACACGATAAAACGCTACATGTTTATAGGGAAGTATTCTAAAGAAGGCTTCTTTAGTCCCACCTTATAAACTTGGATTTACGGGATACCGTTTATTATTTCTTCTCTTCGGGAGCTTTTACCTTTTTTGCAAGCTTATCGAACTGTTCCTTTGTGAGCGGTTTCCCGTAAGCTGCGAACTGCACTTTGGTTTTTTCACCGTCTTTCACAGGTTCCCACTTATTTTTGTCCACTCTGTGCAAGAATACCCATTCCAATTTGTCGGGTACTACAGGCACTACTCCCTGCCACGGGACGATTTTTCCATCTTTAAACGATACTACGGGAACCTTGTGCCCTTTCATCATTTCTCTAACTGCCTTGTTTTGATGGCAATCGTTGCACTTTCGGCCTTTCGGCGAAACGCAATGCGTAAAGTAGGGGCAGTAAGCAATAAATTTTTTATTCTTGTAAACAAGAGACATCACGCTCCCGGCGGTCACCTTACCCTGGTAGTTGATCAGCAGCAACCACTTGTTCATGGGTATAAAGTTACCCTTTTTACCTTCCTTAATTGCCCTGTCGAAATGGCAATTGTAACATGCCATGCTGTAGCTCACGTGGCAGGCAGAACAGTCAAGCTTGTCACCATGCACCTTGTGGCTTGGGAGTTGCCTGTCAAACTCTGGAGCATCAACCTTTTGTTCCACGTGACACCCTTCGCAAGATGCCACAACACCTCTCGGATAAGGATGCCTCATGGAAATCTTGTACCTGCCGTCTCCGTGAACATCACACTGGTAGTGGCAGTCGGCACAAACCATTCCAGCTTTTACGTGCACGTCAAGCCTCCCAGCAGCTTTGCAAAACTTGAACGTCATTTTCTCTCTCAAATGACACTGCATGCAGGTTTCCATGTCTCTACTCTTTTTCTTTGAAAATTCCATCCTCGGGCCATTCTGAAGGGCGTGACATTTGTCGCAACTTCTAACGTGGCATTCCTTGCAGTTCAGGTTATTATACGGTATGTTGGTGACACTCATGAACCCATTAGGTTCCTCGTACCAGTAACGCATTCCGTTGCCGGTGAAATGAAGGCTTTTGTTAAAAAAAGACCACAAACACGGGCAATCGGTTTGAGCCTGACCGGAGATTGGCAACAAGGTGAGTAACACTACTGCTAAAAACAAGACAGCGAGAATACGTACAATGCTTTTCCAACCTGACTTCATAGGTCACCTCCCTCGTGAGCTCACAAGAACGACAACAGTTAAAAGGGCTACAAGTCACACGCTTCCAGGTACACTTTAGAAAAGCTTAAAAGAACATCAGGATAACAGGATATTTTTTTATACTCAAATTAATACTCACCTTTCACGTTGTCAACTTGGAACCTCTCGAAAGCTCCCATGTCTATCGTGCCATCATTTGATCTTACAGAATGTTTCTGGTGAAGGTTATATTCATATGTAAGCCCATGAAGGGGAAGAAGATATGCAGGCAAGACAGTACCTGAATCTATGCAACTACTATCCGGTGATAAGGTAAAGTCCTTATTAGCAAAGTCCGAAAATTCTGGGAAAGAATCAGCCAGATTATCGTGTTGTGTAAAGCTTCCATAAAGAGAACCGTGAACGACTCTCCATCCTTCTTTTATCCAGTTGTTGTAGAACTCTACAACCCCTCTTTCTCCCATAACGGCAAGGTGATATCCGCTCGCCGTGGTGTAGACTATATTATTGAAAGCCTCTACAGTTTCATCATTGGTAGATATTCCAATAAGCGTCGTATTCCCGGAGCGGTAGGATACAACGGTATTGTTGTAAAACCAGAGTGTCCCCTTACGATACTTGTCGTAATCGCCGCCATCGCCACCGTAATGAAGTACCTGGCCATTTTCTTCCACATCGTGCTTTATTAAAACATTACCATAAACGTAGGTGTTTCGGTAGGAAGGATCATTGATAAGATTTTCGTGGTCGCTTTCCACGAGGTCAATTGTTCTGTTCCCGGCCTCAATCCAGTTGTACCTTATAACTGTACCTGCCGAGCGATCTTTAAGATTGTTTCCCCTGCATCCCTGTCTCAACGGTCCAAAGTGGTTGAACTGGAAAACTATCCCTAGGCATTCCGTGTAGTTATTATGTTCGTAGATGCTTCCTTCTATACCGTTATCGTAGATGTAATTTCCTTCCAGGAGTAAGTCCGAAGATTGGCTTCCGGCAAAAAAGCCATTCCCGCTGTCGTGGAGAATACAGTTTCTGATTATTATATGATTGCCCATTTCCACATGAATCGATGCCGCATTCGAAGAATAGTACCGGGTATTTCCCCTATCATCTAAAAAGGAAAAAGGAGGTCTTGCACTTTTAATGTCAAGGTTTTCTATCTTTATAAATTCGGGAAATTCGGAAGGATAGCTCGAACCACCTATTTTTATTACAGACCGGTTCTCGTTCCAGAAATCGAGGTTAAGCCTGGTGGAAGCATTTTCTCCCGTGATAACCGGCAGTTTTCCATCCCTGGGAACTCCTCGAACAACAATCGGTTTTTCCTCGGTTCCCGCAACGGCAATCACCCACTTGGAGGCATACGGTTCGTCTCTATAATAAATGAGCACCAGGCTTCCGGGCTTCAGCGCTTCCCATGGAACATCGGACGGGTCCGCATACTCTTTCCCCGGACCCACTTCATAAACGTAAGCGAAGCGTTCAGCGTCCAGGTAATTGTCAATTCCGAAAGATTCTGAGAAAAACGCCACATCAAGAATATCAAGCGTGTTATCCCCGTTGAAATCGGCACCATAATTGCCCGCACCAAAAAACCGGGAGCAAAGGGCAAGATCGACACCGTCTACATCGTGGTCACCGTCGAAATCCGTTCTCATGAACTTAGGATCTGAAGTAAAATTACTCCCGAAACAATTCGGATGGACGGCAACCAAGAAAATTAAGGCGAAAAAGAGCGTAAACACATAAGACGTTGAAAATCTTTGCATGAATTGACTCCCTTTTTCATGGCAAAACGGGAAGTCCCTCGGACCCAAGGGCACGAGCAAATTGTTTGAGAGAGGTCATGCTTCCGCCCTGCGAAAACAGTGCAATGTCTCGCCCGTCAACATCACCATCGTTGTCAAGATCTCCCTTGCACGACCAACAATATTTACCCGAGTGAAGGGAGTCATGCTGAAACATTGGCCAATCAATGGCAAATTTCTCAAACGAACCGGGCAAATCCCACAGCACACAACTATTTGCGTAAGTAGTAACGATCTCTATCTTCCCGTCGCTATCAATATCCCCAATCACGGGAGATGTGTAGGAAGCGCCAGGTATAGTTCTTGGCCAGCTATCCAGGGCTCTTCCCCCGGAATCCCACACGTAAACCTTGTTATTTTCACCTCCTGCCGCCACGATATCCGGACTCCCGTCTCCATCTACGTCGCCAACACACAAGGGAGCCCATTCCCTCGAGCCAATAGGAGTCTCGACATCAATCGGCCAACCGGAAAGGAAGCTACCATCATTGTGGTAGACGTAAACATGTCCATTGTTCGACTGTGTAACTATTTCTAGATTGCCATCTCCATCCAGGTCTGCCAAGACAGGATCCGAAAGGGCTCCGGGAAGGTCTTTCGGCCATTGGGTATCCATGTATGCCGAACCATCAGAATTCCAGATAATTATCTTACCATTTTTCTTTATTCCCACAATTTCCGGGTGCCCATCTCTGTCAATGTCTCCCACCACCGGATGCACCGTGTACCCGTCACCAGTATCCTTGGGCCATCCCGGGAAATTTGAACCATCGTCTTTCCACACGAAAAGTGTACCTTTTTCATACACAGGACAGCTAACGATTATTTCCAGTCGATTGTCTTTATCCAGGTCGGCGAGAACGGGTTGGTTCGAGTAATCCTGGGCCGTCCCGGTATTTGGGGGCATTTCAAGATTTATTTCTTTGGGCCATTCTCCGTTACCGTACGTGGAACCATCGGAATTCCAGACGTAAACGATGGATTTTTGAGCCGCGTAATTCCTCAGCGTAGATGCCACAATTTCAAAAGCACCGTCATTGTTCAGATCACCCACAGATAGAGCCAAGCAGTTCCCTTCACTGACATCTTTTGGCCATCCATTTACCGGTGTTCCATCGTTTTTGAACATGTAAACCCTGGAAGGTGGGGTAGTAAACTCGTTATCCGTGGCGACGATAATTTCAGGATAACCATCGCCATCCATGTCTGCCACAGTGGGAGTCGTTAGTATGTGTCCCTCGAGAAATTTCTCGAACATTAGTTCACCCGAGCTTCTGTACACGTAAAGGTTACCATTTCTGCTGCACACAACTATTTCATCATAACCATCTCCGTCTAAGTCACCGGCAACAGGGTGTGAAACTATCTCATCCTGAATGGTTACCGGCCAACCACTGTGGATACCTTCATTTATATAGACAACCTTTTCCACAATATTGTAATTACCGGCCGAGTCATAAACCTTGATTTTTAAAGTATACTTACCATCATCGAGACCATCCGTGTCCCATGTAGCCAGTGTGCCCTCTTGAACTGGGGTGGATGAATCAATTATTGTTGTCCATCTCAACGGATAAATTCCCGGTCCGTATTCAAGTGTATAATGGTCAAGCTCGTAGCGGTGACCGTCGGCACTACCCTCAATGTTCACAGAGCCGCTCAGCATGGCGTTATCATCGGGGTACGATATGTCAGCTACTGGGACATCGTCAAGAAGTAGAGCCCTGTAAGCATCAACTCGTCCGTAGCCTATGTATTCTTGTGAGCGTATTTCAGATTCTACCGAAGAGCGGAGAATGTCACGTACCTCTTCCGCTGTAAAATCTGGATGAGCCGATAGAATCAAGGCCGAAATACCCGAAGTTATGGCTGCAGAGATTGACGTTCCGGTTACTTCTACATACTGGGAATTGAGGGAGGTAGTAAGAATCTGATCCCCCGGAGCAGCCACGTCTATACCTAGACCATAATTCGATCCTTCTCCAGGCATCGGCGGTTGTGGCTCCAACCAGAGTGCCCTGTCATCGCTGGCATCTGTTGCAGCCACCGCTATTACTTCCGGCATGCTCGACGGAAAAACGGCTCCCTCGGCATCATCGTTACCCGCTGCTCCCACTACAACAACTCCTTTTGAACGCGCATACCTGATAGCTTCAGACACTACTTCGGGAGAACTTCTTATTATCCACGAAAGGTTAATAACTCTCGCACCGTTGTTGGCTGCATACCGGATACCTTTTGCAGCATCCGTGGCAAGGAAATAGGAGGTTCCGTCACTTCTTCTAAATCCTATTCTAACCGGCATTATTTTGCATCCCCACGACACTCCAGTAATTCCGATGGCGTTATTCCCAACGGCCGCGATAGCGCCGGAACAATAGGTTCCATGACCGGCCCTATCCATCGGATCATTGTCCTGTGGCCCGGCATCTTCATCCTCGGCAGCCCAGTAATCTGGGACACTCACAAAATCCCACCCAAAAACATCATCAACGTAACCATTACCGTCATTGTCAATTCCATCACCGTCAGTTTCCCCCGGATTGTGCCAGATATTAGCCTCAAGATCTGGATGATTATAATCAACTCCGGTGTCCACCACTGCAACCACGATACTGTCGCTACCAGTAGTAATTTCCCAGGCGGCGGTTGCATCAATATCCAAACCCACGACACCCCCGGTCTGCCCCGTATTTTTTAGGTGCCATTGTTGAGTGAAATCGGGATCATTCGGCAGTACTTCACAAAAATGCCCCATGTAGTTTGGCTCGGCATAATCAATATCATCTCTTCCGGAAAGTTCCTTACTAATTTCCTCGACATCCACCGGAGCTTCAAACTTCAAAATGTACACACCTTCTAGACCCTCAACACGGGAAATATTTTCGGGTGTAGTAAACCGGCTGCAAATCTTTGCCAGGCATTTTAGAGGGTTAACTCTATTTGAAGAGGGCGTGGAGGAGCTTTTCAATTTTACGATAATCTGGCCGGGAACGAAACAGTTGCCTTCATGCGTTTTGCTGGCGTAAGCAGATACTGCACCAATGCTTAACACCAGCACAAAATAGGTCAAAATATAACGTTGTATTGTTTTCATACTTTTCTCCGTACGTAAGTCGTTTCTTGTGGAATAGAGGTGATAACGGAGAATGATAATGGCAATTTCCGTGCCGCAAGAGTCTTGGACGGTAAAATATTTTCCCTGTTTTGTTCCTCGTATTTTACATATTCCTGCTACCGTGGTAATGTAGCAGTGGAAATTTCAGGAAAGGAGGAAAAAATGAACAATCAGGATCAAACATCTGGAGGGACACCTCCCGAAACGGGAACTCAAACAGTAACCTGCCCTAACTGCAAGAGCCCAAATCCATCCGGCGCACTATTTTGCAAAAACTGCGGAAACAAGCTAGCAGGGGTAGAACAGCATCAGGCTGCATCAACCACCCAGCCACAGCCATCTCAGGAAACAGCGGTTCCACCACCTCCGGTTCCACCGGTTCAACCATCCGTGGGACAATCTTTTCAACAACCGGTTGCATATCATAAGAAAATCCTTATCACTAACACCGAAACCATCCCCGGCGAAGAAATCGTGGAAGTGCTGGGGATGGTGCAGGGTAACACCGTTAAGGCCAAACACATCGGTAAAGACATAGTAGCACAGTTTAAGAATATTGTGGGTGGCGAAGTAAGTGATTACACGAGGCTTTTCAGCGAAGCACGGGAAGTGGCTGTCTCCCGCATGATCGAAGATGCCGCAAGGAAAGGCGCCGATGCGGTAATAAACGTAAGGTTCGTTTCAAGTACCATATCGCAGGGGATGTCGGAATTACTAGCCTACGGAACAGCGGTTAAGCTTGCGAAAAAGGAAAGTAATGAGGACGAATGACGTTACTACGACATATGCTTAAAATCGGGTGATATTCAGACGGAATTGTTTCATTTACGTGTTCTCATCATCAAGAACTACCACTGCCCATAGAACCCGCATTGCCGCCGTTATTTACGTAAAGGCTGGAAACCTTGGAGTAATAACTCGATGCCCCACATGCATTTCAGGTGAAGCACCGAGGTAAAGAAACGGGAACATCGGAAAATGTGGAGGCAAACACTTACCCCGCCTAACCGGAGGATTTAGACATGAGATGTAACAACTGCGGAAAGATGGTACCGGATGACTCCAATTTTTGCGTCTACTGCGGGTCACCCGTGGCGAAATCTCAAACACCCCCTCCCTTACCAATTGAAGATCCGAAACTGAGTCCGGCAGAGTCACTCATTATAGTAAATGAGCTAGCAGGATTCAGCGACCTAGTGAAATTGACAATTGTGGATATGGTTGCCAGGAAAATCATTTCCATAAAAGAAAAAGAGCAAGTCACAAAATTTTTTAAAAAGAGGTGGGTAAGGGAGGTCCCCTTTATATCCCGGGGAGAAAATTTTTCAAAATACCAGCTAAAACCCCATGAACAGGTAATAATAGACTGCTTCCAGCCGGATGAACAGGAGACATTGCTGTCAAACTTCTTGTATCGGCTTCGTCCTGTAAGATTTAATTATGAGGACGATTTCTTAAAAACCCCACTCACAGAAAAAGGCTACTTTACTGTAGAACAGAAGAGGTTTTTGAGAATAATCAAGTACAAAAAATGGACATTAACAGAAAAAGGCTTAGCAGCGAAAAAAAAGATAGAAGAATTCGTGGAACAGAGCAAAAATAATCTGCCAAACTGGGTGAATAATGATCCCATGAAGGCAGCCAACTACGTTGCCTGGGCTGGGAGAAGCCTCCTTTTGCTCTATGCCTTTGATGTGGGATTGGATGATATTAAAAGGTGGTTTGAATCCGCTCGGCTTGACGAGGTAGATATAGATTACACTCACTACGGCTTTTCATCTCACCCTGCAGTGGACTCCTACGATTCAGATTTAGACGTGGATTTTGATCCCGGCTCCGCTGATTTTGATCCCGGAGATTTAGCTTCCATGGACATGGATTTCGATCTTGACTTCGACTTTGACCTCGATTTCGACTTTGACAGTATTGACTTCGATGTAGGAGACGGTGGCGACGTAGGTGATATCGGTGGCGATTAGCAGTCTAAATCTTGAGTTAACCCACCCGTTGCAGTGGTGTGTTTAGACGTTTCCAGGGAAAAGGTGCAAAGTTGAAAGTAGCCATTCTCTACGATAACACGTCTTTCAAAGAAGGGCTTATTGCTGACTGGGGGTTCTCGTGCCTTGTTGATATAAACAACCGCAGAATACTCTTTGACACCGGGGCAAGGGGTGAGATACTCCTCTCAAACATGGCCACGCTGGGGATAGATCCAGAGACCATAGATGAAATATTCATTTCTCACCATCACCAGGATCACACAGGCGGACTGAAAACCATTTTATCCCTGAACCCTGTGAGAGTTTACCTGCCCATGTCATGTACCGAGCCTTCAAATGCCGGTGAAGTAGTAAAGATTAAAGCCAGCACTGAACTCCACCATGGAATCTATTCCACGGGAGAACTCTTCGGTATCGAACAGTCCCTCGTAGTGGAAACAGAAAAAGGGTTGGCGGTTATCGTCGGGTGTTCCCATCCCGGTGTCAGAAATATCCTTTCCGCAGCTTCCATTCATGGACGCATATTTGCACTTATCGGAGGATTACACGGATTTTCAGAATTTGACCTTCTGAAATCCCTTCAACTTGTCTGTCCTACCCACTGTACGCTGAATATTTCGGCGATAAGATCATATCATCCCGATAAATACGTTAAGGGTGGAGTCGGCAAAGTCATCACTATTTGAGGGACTTAGCGAGAGCAACCCTTATTTTTTCTGCCAGTTTTTCTGGCGGTACCAGTATTATCTCATCCCTCAGCAGTTTTTGAAAATAGTAGTCATCGGTTCGGTGGTTCGGAACCACGTTCTGCCTGGTTATTATTCTCATCATACACCGGAAACTATCATCAGAACCATCCAATGATCCACTGAAAATTGAAAAGTTGAAGGTTGAAAAATTCATGCTGTGATATACATTCAGTACATTTGAGATCCCGACTGCCGCAAATTTAACATCTCCATCGTCCCATTCCAGGAAGTGTCTTTTACTGGGCCATATTATCTGGACTTCATTCTGACCTATTGGAGAAAAGGAAGTTATCAAGCACCCACCTTTTAATTCACCTATCCAGCGTCTCCCAATCTTCTTTTCCTTCTCAATAAGATCGTTCCAGTAGACGGACCCGTTAGACTCGTGGTAACTCGAGCTCCTTTCTATAAGATCTTTTTGGTGAGTGACCGGAACCGGCCCCCCGATAATTTGCAGGTGGGGATGAACCACGCTTGAACCAGCAGGGAAAAGATAATTTGCATTTATTGTGAAATATTTCGCCGATGGGTCATTTCTGAAACACCTCTCAATAAATTCCAGGCACACGGTCAATGCATCGGCAAGAAGTGACGCAGAAAAATCATTAAGGTCCCTGTAATGTTTCTCCCCCAGCATTACCACGGGATGGTATTCAAAAAGAGGAAAAAGATTCGGAAAGAGAACCACTTCGCCCTTTATAAGTCTACCTCCAGGAATAAGTTCATCGGGGTATCGCGGAGTTGTATCTTTCCAACGTCCGGAGCACAAAAAACAATGCGCCTCTGATTCTTTCACCACTTCCAGCAGATAATCCTTATCTGTGTCCGGAAAAAGAATAGAAGCCTTGTCTTTTAGATCCCTGTTTAAAACACTCTGATGCCCAAGGAGCGGATCGTAACGAACTTCTATCTCCTGGCTATCAAGTTTATTGTTTTTCAACGGGTTGATGAACCTCGCCACCTGTTTCTCCAAATGAAAACTAATTTTATCCATCTCTTTATTTCTCCTGCACCTGAAGGGAGAAAAACAAGCATAACCTCATCAAAAATCCGGTCTCAGTCTGATCTATCCTCGTTTAAGCATACCCATATCTTGGATCTTCCGGTGGGGGTTTCCATTTTTCTGACGTCCCTGAAATATTGTTGAAGCATTTCTTTTTCATGCTTGAGTATTGTAATTGCCCTTTTGGCACCCATGGAAAAGAATCGAACATACAAGAGAAAGCGAACAAAACGACTTTCCGGGATATCATGTTCCATCATTAGGAAGGGTTTCCCGGGCTTTAAAACCCGCACTATGCTTCTCAGCGTCCGATCCTGCGTTTCTCCTTTTAATTCGTAAAATGCATGAGAACACGTTACGGCATCGAATGCGCTATTTTTGAAAGGGAGATAACCAGCGTCCGATTCAATAAGATGCACATTCTGAAACGTTTCCAGTTTTTCCTTCGCCACCTGGAGCATTCCCATGGAGAAGTCAACACCCACTACCAGTCCGCTTTTACCCACCTTTTTGCCCAAGTATGCCAGGAGGGTACCTGTACCAGTACAAATATCAAGAACCCGGTCGCCGGCTTGCACAGGAACAACCCTGGCGAAGAATTGTCGTACGTTAGCTTGAGAATCCTTAGAATGAAAGGCTACGAACTTATCGTACACCCCAGAGAAGAGATCGTAATATTTTCTTCTGTAATTGGACACCGGCATACCGGAACCTCGCTCCTGGTAATATTACACGCCGAACAATCTCAACAAAGTTGTGCCGGTTGTCAAGATAAAAGATAGGAGACTATGCTAAAGCCGCAGCTATAAAACTCATTTACTAGAGTAGACTCTGATTAATTACTTACCTGAATCCGTGATCGTTCACTTGGCTCCAGATGCAAGGAAGAACCCGGCATACCATAGTTCGCTATGTCTAGCGGGCAATGACACCGAAGACGCGGTGCAGGTGGACGACCCGCAGGGCGTAAAAAGATTGCTTGACAAGGTGGAGGATCCACCCTTGCTATGTGGCCAAGAATGAACAATTTAGACAGGTCATACAAATTAGCCATAAAGTTTCGTCACGGTTTTACGTGAAACCATGGGCCACCAGCAAATAAAACTCTGAATAACTAGGGAAACTAGCCCACGGTTAAAACAGTGGGCTACCTCACCCATCACCCGAGTAGCGTTTTCTTTAACCTACGGTTTTTAACCCAGGGTCTGTACCGTCGTTCTTCGAGTTCGCCAGCCCTAGCCCACGGTTTTAACCTTACATGGATATCC
>Ga0256841_1001493_pt1 | contig 20097 bp, 16 predicted proteins | sample 356308metaG_FD_185971 | JGI IMG/M metagenome (GOLD analysis project Ga0256841, IMG submission 185971) | Hydrothermal vent microbial communities from Mid Atlantic Ridge, Atlantic Ocean - 356-308 | ecosystem: Environmental > Aquatic > Marine > Hydrothermal vents | place: Atlantic Ocean: Mid... | reverse complement strand
CAGCGCCACGCAACATCTCCGCCAGGCGCTGCAGGAGCGGATAGACCAACAGGCCCTGGAGTTACCCGTGTTGCCGGATGTCGCCAACCAGGTCCTCATGCTGGCCCAGGAGGAAACGGCCAATGCTGCCCGGCTGGCCGGACTCATTCACCGCGACCAGGCGCTGGCCGGCCACTTGCTGCGCATTGCCAACTCACCGGCGTACCTGCCCAGGATCCGGATTGTTTCGCTGCAACAGGCGGTCGCCCGCCTGGGCCTGAAGACCATTGCCCGGATTGCGCTCGCGGTGGTGGTTAAGGGTGAGTTATTCCGGGTCGAGGGTCATGAGCAAATTGTGCGTCAGTTATGGCTGCACGCGGCTGCCAGTGGTGCCTGGGCGCAGGAAATTGCGCGGACACTGCGGCATAACGTGGAGACGGCATTCCTGTCCGGGCTGTTGCACGAAATCGGCAAACCGGCCACCCTGCACGCCATTGCCGAACTGGAGTCCGCGTCCGGAATCAAGGCGGGTAACGAACACTGTCTGGCGTTGATGGATGAATTTCATGCCCGGGTGGGTGAGCTACTGGCCAGAAAATGGAATCTGCCACCGCCGGTAGTGGAATCCATCCGCTGCTACAGGGACTACACCGCCGCTGATGCCTTTCGCCGCGAGGCACTGATGGTGCATTGTGCGGATCACTTCGCTACTGTGCTGCAGGCAGACGACGATGCGGTCGGGACAGAAGCCGGCAATCTGCCGGCACTGGCTGAACTCAACCTCTATCCGGAAGACGTGGAGGCCTTGCTGGCCCGCCGCGAGCAGGTGGAACAGATCGTCGAGGCGTTGTCGTGATGAACGCCGCGCCGACGCATTTCGATTTTATTGTCATTGGCGGTGGCCCCGCCGGCCAGAAAGCCGCTGTCCAGGCCGCCAAGGAAGGTCACAGCGTTGCGCTGCTGGAACGGGACCGGCAGGTTGGCGGCGCCTGTGTCCACCGTGGCACCATTCCGAGCAAGACCTTGCGGGAAAGTGTCTTGCAGTTGACCCGCTTCCGGCAGCAGGCCTCCGACTTCGCCATCGAGTTAACCGACGATGTACAGATGTCCGGTTTACTTACCCGGCTGCAATCGGTCATCCAGGCACACAGCAGTTTTATGCAGGACCAGCTGGAACGTAATGCCATCGTCCAGCTGCATGGACAGGGCCGCTTTCTCTCCGATCACGATCTGGAAGTAAGCCATCCCGATGGCTCCACGCTGCGTCTGAGCGCGTCTCACTACGTCATTGCCACGGGGTCCCGTCCCCGCAACCCGGACAATGTCCCGGTGGATCACGAACACATCTATGACAGTGATTCCATTCTGTCGATGATCTATATACCGGAATCGATTACCGTACTCGGTGGCGGCGTGATTGCCTGCGAGTATGCTTCTATCCTCGCCGTGCTGGGCTGCCGTGTTACCGTCGTTGACCGGGCGGAGCGGCCGCTGCGTTTTATGGAAGCGGAACTGTGCGAACGATTCGTGGCGACGCTGGAACGGTTCGGTGGGCGTTTTATTGGTGGTGCCTCGGCTGACACGCTGGCCTGGGACGGGGTATCCCGGGTGCATTGTCAGCTCGACAACGGTACCGTGCTGGAAAGTGAAAAAGTGCTGTTTGCGCTTGGCCGCGTGGCCAATGTCGAGCGCCTTGGTATCGACAACACCGGCATACAGACGACAGCGCGCGGCCTGATCGAGGTCGATGAACACTACCGTACCGCCGTTGCTCATATCTACGCCGTTGGTGATGTCATCGGCCCGCCGGCGTTGGCATCGACCTCCATGGAACAGGGCCGCCAGGCCGTGTGCCATGCACTGGGGCTGCCTATGGGTCACCTGGCCCGGACCATTCCGGTGGGTATCTACACCATCCCCGAGATGGCTTCGGTCGGCATGACGGAAGCTGCCGTGCGCGAAGCGTACGGTGGAGCGGTTGCCGGCTTCGCACGGTTCGAGGAAATTGCGCGCGGTCAGATTTCAGGTGTGCAGGATGGCTTGCTGAAGCTGGTGGTCGATCCCGTGGAACGCCGTATTCACGGCGTGCACATCGTTGGCGAGGGTGCCGCCGAGCTGATCCACATCGGCCAGATGGCCGTACTCAAGGACATGCGCGTCGACGAACTGGTCGAAAACATCTTCAACTTTCCGACGCTGGCTGAAGCTTACCGGGTGGCCGCGCTGGATGTCTGTGGCCGACTGGATCGGGTTGCTACCGACAGCCGCGTGGCTGAAACAGCCTGATCACTCTCCCGGCGGTCATTTCCCACGCAGGACGAACCCAGGCACGTGTGTTGCGCGGAGAGTTATTTATTACTAGCCCGCATTTCTCACCGGGTTCCGTAGCGAGGCGGTGGCAGGTCGTGTGATAAGCGGCGTTCGCGACCGAGGGCCGCGCAGGCATAGTCGACACTATGTCGAGCAGCCCGACCGAGTGAACGCCGCTTAGCGCGCGGCATGACGCCGCCGCAGCAGGAAGTCGGTGAGAAATGCGGGCTAGGCACCCTGGAACCCCTGCATCGCTGGAGCGGGCGTTCGCAGCTTGGTAGTATTACCATCGGTTTCCGCATCGCTTATGACGGCTATTGCCCGGATCCGTTTGATGAAAACAATACAATGCCTTCGACGGACCTGAATTTCGGCACCGGTCTGGCGCGGCGGACTATCTGGTCAGGCCGGTGTCGGCGCCGGTCCTGCGGGCGCGGGTAAAGACACAGCTGGCGCTGGTGCAGGGGCGCAGGAAATTGCAGGCTGCCTACGCCACCATCAAGGCGCAGAATGAGCGGATGGAAGCCGAGCTGAACCTCGGGCGCGACATCCAGATGAACATGATGCCGCGAGACTTCCCCGATATCTCCCGGAACGAACGTTTTTCATTGTATGCGCGCCTGGAAGCGGCGCATGAACTGGGCGGCGACTTCTACGACTTCTTTTACCTGGATGACGACCGCCTGTGTTTCTGTGTCGGTGACGTGTCGGGCAAGGGAGTGCCGGCAGCGTTGTTCATGGCAGTGAGCAAGACGCTGGTCCGGTCTGCGGCCAGGCGCACTACCTCCACCGCGGCGATACTGAACCGGGTAAACGATAACCTGAGCGCGGACAATGACGGCTGCATGTTCGTTACCCTGTTCCTGGCAGTGTGCGATCTTCGCAGTGGTGTGGTTCGCTGTACCAACGCCGGTCATAACCCGCCCTGTGTCATCGGTATGCATGGGGATATCCGGCGCCTGGACGCGCGCCACGGCCCGGTGGCCGGTGCCCTGGAAGGGATCGTGTACCGGGAGCAACAGGTACGGCTCGAACCCGGCGAAACACTGCTGCTGTTTACCGACGGAGTGACGGAAGCGGCCAGCGAAACGGGCGAGCTGTTCTCCGGGGCGCGACTGGAGAATCACCTGCAGCAGGCCGCGCAGCCGGATCCGGCTGCGCTGGTGGAGTCGATCCTCTCCACTGTGCACGATTTTGAAGGTGCGGCCGGGCAGGCGGACGACATCACGGTGCTGGCGTTTCGTTACCAGGGTGGACCGGGTTCGGGGGCTGCGCCGGTGACGGTAAGCAGGCGCTGGCAGGGGTTGCGCTCCAGCGCTGCGGTCATTGCCTGGTTCGAGGCGTTTGCGGATGCGCACGCGCTCGATGAGTCGGTGCGCCGCCGGGTCAAGCTGGTGCTCGATGAACTGCTGGCCAATGTGATGGCCTACGCCTGGCCGGATAGCCCGGTCGGCGCCATTGAGGTGGGGCTGGAGATGAGGCGTGGGGAACTCGTCATTACGCTGGCCGATAACGGCATGCCCTTCAACCCGCTGCAGGCGTCGCGTCCGGATGTGCACAGGCCACTCACCGAGCGCAAGCCTGGCGGGCTGGGTATTCACCTGACGCGTGAGCTGATGGATGCACTGTCGTACCAGCGCAAGTCCGGGCAGAATATCGTTACTCTCAGAACCCGACTCGACGTCACCTGATCCAGCCCGCTCCTGCGGGCTGGATCATTACAGTAAAGGTGTCAGGCAGGGCAGGGCCAGTCTGCCATCTTGGCAGCGGGCGGTGGTTCGAGTACAATCTTGCCGCTTCCGGCGCCATCTTTCCGGCGCGAAGCTGCCTGACAGTGTCAGGGTCTGTAATCACTAGTTCGGCGGCGGAGGTTTTCTTGGGTACATTGGCCTTGTTGGCCCTGCAGGACGGCAGCCTGTTCAGGGGCCGGTCGATCGGTTCGGCTGGCCAGAGCGTGGGTGAAGTGGTCTTCAATACCGCGATGACGGGGTACCAGGAGATCCTTACGGACCCTTCCTATGCCCGTCAGCTGGTCACGCTCACCTATCCCCACATCGGCAATACCGGGGTCAATGAAGACGACGAGGAATCCGACCGCATCCAGTGCGCCGGCCTGGTGATCCGCGACCTGCCGATGCAGCCCAGCAGTTTTCGCTGCGAAAAACCGCTCGACCAGTACCTGCGCGAACAGGGCATTGTCGCCATCGCCGATATCGATACCCGCCGCCTGACGCGCATCCTGCGTGAAAAGGGCGCCCAGAACGGTTGCCTGGTGGCCGGTGAACAGATCGATGAAAACGCCGCCGTCGAGGCAGCGCAGGCGTTCCCGGGGCTGAAGGGCATGGACCTCGCCAGGGAAGTCACCACCGGGATGCCTTACGAGTGGGCGCAGGGCAGCTGGACGCTGGAAAACGGCCTGCCCGCTGCGCCGCACCCCATCGAGGAAAAACTGCCCTGGCACGTGGTGGCCTGCGACTACGGTGTCAAGCGCAATATCCTGCGTATGCTGGTGGACCGTGGTTGCCGCCTGACGGTGGTGCCCGCGCAGACGCCGGCTGCCGAGATCATGAAACTCAACCCGGACGGGGTGTTCCTGTCCAACGGCCCGGGCGACCCGGAACCCTGTGACTACGCCATAGCCGCAATCCGCGACATCATCGCCACCGGGGTGCCGGTGTTCGGCATCTGCCTGGGGCACCAGCTGCTGTCGCTGGCCAGTGGCGCGCGCACCGTGAAGATGAAATTCGGTCACCACGGCGCCAACCACCCGGTACAGGACCTGGACTCCGGCGAAGTCATGATCACCAGCCAGAACCACGGCTTTGCCGTCGATGAACAAAATCTGCCGGATACCCTGCGCGCCACCCATCGTTCGCTGTTCGATGGCTCGCTGCAGGGAGTGCACCGCACCGATTTCCCGGCCTTCAGTTTCCAGGGGCACCCGGAAGCCAGTCCGGGGCCGCACGATGTAGCGCCCTTGTTCGATCATTTCATCGAACTGATTGAAGCCGCCAGGGGCGGCATACAGCAGTCGGCAACCTGAGCCAGTGCGCTCCAACAGAAGAAAACGCCCATGCCCAGAAGAACCGACCTGAACAGCATCCTCATCATCGGCGCGGGACCGATCGTGATCGGCCAGGCCTGTGAGTTCGACTACTCGGGTGCGCAGGCCTGCAAGGCGCTCCGGGAGGAGGGTTTCCGGGTGATCCTGGTGAACTCCAACCCGGCCACCATCATGACCGATCCCGACAGCGCCGATGCCACCTACATCGAGCCGATCACCTGGCAGACGGTGGCGCGCATCATCGAAAAGGAACGCCCTGACGCGCTGTTGCCAACCATGGGCGGGCAGACGGCGCTGAACTGTGCGCTGGACCTGGCGCGCGAAGGCGTGCTGGAAAAATTCGGGGTGGAGATGATCGGGGCGAAGCGCGAGGCCATCGACAAGGCCGAGGACCGTGACCAGTTCCGCGAGGCGATGCTGAAGATCGGTCTGGATATGCCGCGCGCGGCAGTGGCGCACAGCATGGAGGAAGCCCTGCAGGTGCAGGCGCAGGTCGGTTACCCCACGGTTATCCGTCCCTCGTTCACCATGGGCGGCAGCGGCGGTGGCATTGCCTACAACAGGGATGAGTTCCTGGAAATCTGCGAACGCGGCCTGGAACTGTCACCCACCAATGAACTGCTGGTCGAGGAATCCATCCTCGGCTGGAAAGAATACGAAATGGAAGTGGTGCGGGATCATAAAGACAACTGCATCATCATCTGTTCCATCGAAAACCTCGATCCCATGGGCATCCACACCGGGGATTCGATCACGGTGGCGCCGGCGCAGACGCTGACCGACAAGGAATACCAGCTTATGCGCGATGCCTCACTGGCGGTGCTGCGCGAGATCGGTGTCGATACCGGTGGTTCCAACGTGCAGTTCGCCATCAACCCCGCGGACGGGCGCATGATCATCATCGAGATGAACCCGCGCGTGTCGCGTTCCTCGGCGCTGGCCTCCAAGGCCACCGGCTTCCCGATTGCCAAGGTGGCCGCCAAGCTGGCGGTGGGCTACACGCTGGATGAGTTGCAGAACGAGATCACCGGCGGCGCCACGCCGGCCTCGTTCGAGCCCTCCATCGACTACGTGGTGACCAAGATCCCGCGCTTCACCTTTGAAAAGTTTCCCAGTGCGGAAAACCGCCTGACCACGCAGATGAAGTCGGTAGGCGAGGTGATGGCTATCGGGCGCACCCTGCAGGAGTCCCTGCACAAGGCGCTGCGCGGTATGGAAACCGGTATCGACGGTTTCGATGAACTCGTTGACCTGGAACAGGAGGATGCGCTGGATATCCTGCGGCGCGAACTGCGCGAGGCGGGTGCCGACCGCATCCTGTACCTGGCCGATGCGCTGCGCGCCGGCCTGGACCTGAAAGAGGTGCACGGGCTGACGCGTATCGACCCCTGGTTCCTGGTGCAGATCGAGGAACTGGTGCGGATGGAAGAAGACCTGCGCGCCCGGGGCGTCGACGGCCTGGACGCCGAACAGGTGCGGCAGCTGAAGCGCAAGGGTTTTTCCGACCGGCGGCTGGCGAAACTGCTGGGTATCGATGAAGCGGCGTTCCGGGAGCTGCGCCATGGCTTCGCTGTGCGCCCGGTGTTCAAACGGGTGGATACCTGTGCGGCCGAGTTCGCCACCCATACCGCCTACCTGTATTCCACCTATGAAGAGGAATGCGAGGCGCAACCGACTGAACGGCAGAAGATCATGGTGCTGGGCGGCGGGCCCAACCGCATCGGCCAGGGCATCGAGTTCGATTACTGCTGTGTGCACGCCGCGCTGGCCATGCGCGAGGACGGTTATGAGACCATCATGGTCAACTGTAACCCGGAGACCGTATCCACGGATTACGATACCTCGGATCGCCTCTACTTCGAGCCGTTGACCCTGGAAGACGTGCTGGAAATCATTCATAAGGAACAGCCGAAAGGTGTAATCGTGCAGTATGGTGGCCAGACGCCGCTGAAGCTGGCGCGCGCCCTGGAGGCCGCGGGTGCGCCGATTATCGGTACCACGCCGGATTCCATCGACCTCGCCGAGGATCGCGAGCGCTTCCAGCAGATGGTGCAGGAACTGGACCTGTTGCAGCCGCCCAACCGTACCGCGCGCAGTGTCGAGGCCGCCATCAGCCTCGCGGTCGAGATCGAATACCCGCTGGTGGTACGTCCCTCGTACGTGCTGGGCGGGCGCGCCATGGAAATCGTCTACAACGAGGCCGACCTGCGCACCTACATGCGCGAGGCCGTCAGCGTATCCAACGAATCACCGGTGTTGCTGGACCACTTCCTCAATGACGCCATCGAAGTGGACGTGGATGCCATCAGCGACGGCGAGGCGGTGCTGATCGGCGGTATCATGCAGCATATCGAGCAGGCCGGCGTACACTCGGGAGACTCGGCCTGTTCCCTGCCGGCCTACAGCCTCAGCCAGGAAGTCCAGGACCGCCTGCGCGCACAGATGCGTGCCATGGCGAAGGCCCTGAACGTGGTCGGCCTGATGAATGCGCAGTTCGCGATCAAGGACGAGGATATCTATATCCTGGAAGTGAACCCGCGCGCTTCGCGCACCGTGCCCTTCGTGTCCAAGGCCACCGGCCTGCCGCTGGCAAAAATAGCTGCGCGCTGCATGGCCGGCCGCACGCTGGCGGAGCAGGGCATTACGCAGGAGCGCGTGCCGGACTACTTCTCGGTGAAAGAGGCGGTGTTCCCGTTCGTCAAGTTCCCCGGCGTCGATCCGCTGCTGGGACCGGAAATGAAATCCACCGGCGAAGTCATGGGTGTGGGACGCAGTTTCGGGGAAGCCTTTGCCAAGGCGCAGCTGGGTGCCGGTGAAAACCTGCCGCGTTCCGGCAAGGTGTTCGTCAGCGTGCGTGGCGCGGACAAGGATGACGCCGTGCTGATCGCCAGGGAGCTGGTCGGGCAGGGCTTTACCATCGTGGCGACGCGCGGCACGGCCGCGGCCATGAGTAAGGCCGGCATTCCCTGCGAGCTGGTCAACAAGGTGACCGAGGGCCGGCCACACGTGGTGGACATGATCAAGAACGAACAGGTTGCGCTGATCGTCAACACCACCGAGGGCAAGCAGGCGATTGCCGATTCCTATACCATTCGCGGTGCGGCGCTGCAGCACAAGGTGCCGTACAGCACGACCATTTCACACGCCTGGGCAACCAGCCTGGCGCTGACCTGCATGGACTCGGAGTCCGTGGAACGATTGCAGGATCTACACGAGGAGCTAGTGGCATGAGCAAGGTCCCGCTGACCAAACGTGGTGCAGAAAAACTGCAGGCAGAGTTGCAACAACTGAAGACCGTCGAACGGCCGCGCATTATCCAGGCCATTGCGGAAGCACGTGCGCACGGTGACCTGAAAGAAAACGCCGAGTACCACGCCGCACGTGAGCAGCAGAGTTTTGCCGAGGGGCGTATCAAGGAAATCGAGGGCAAGCTGTCACACGCCAATATCATCGATGTCGCCAGCCTGGATGCGGGAGGCAAGGTGGTGTTCGGCGCCACGGTCGACCTGATCGACGAGGACAGCGGCGACGAGATCACCTACCAGATCGTCGGCGAGGACGAGGCGGACATCAAGGCGGGCCTGATCTCGATCGGTTCACCCATCGCGCGCGCCCTGATCGGCAAGGAAGAAGGTGACGTCGCCACGGTCAACGCCCCGGGTGGCGAAAGAAACCTGGAAATTGTTGAAGTCCGTTACCAGTAGCGGCCGGCAGCGCGGGCCCACGGCACTCACTCGTGTCGGTTGAGCGCATGCTGGCCGGTGAACGTATCCTGCTGACGCTGTGGGTGGGCGGCCTGTGGAGCGTGGGCTATATCGTGGCGCCCACCCTGTTTGCCAACCTCGATGACCGCGCGCTGGCGGGTACGCTGGCCGGTTCCCTGTTCGGTATCATGGCCTGGATCGGGCTGGTGTGCGGGGTGCTGCTGCTGTTCTCCAACCAGCTGTGTAACCCGCGTCAGCGGTATAACTGGCGGGCGCTGGTGTTGCTGGCAATGCTGGTGCTGACGCTGGTGGGGCAGTTTGTGCTGGCGCCCATGATCGCGGGGCTGCGCGAAGCCGGTGCCAGCGGTACCCCGGAGTTTGCGCGTATGCACGGACTGGCGGCGGGGCTGTACCTGCTCAGCAGTGTGCTGGGCCTGGCGCTGGTGGCGGCGCCGGCAAGGACGCCTGAGCGGTAAGCCGGTTGCGTGACCGGCGCTACGCTTGCAGCAGTGCGAGCAGGCCCTGCATCAACACCGTGGGCGTCGGGGGGCAGCCGGGGATCACCAGGTCCACCGGGACAACCCGTTCGACCGCGCCGATCGTGGCGTAGTTGCAGCCGAATTCACCACCGTTGATCGTGCAGTCCCCCATGGCAATCACCCATTTGGGCGCCGGTGTGGCGTCGTATGTGCGCTTCAGGGCGGCGGCCATGTGGCGCGACACCGGGCCGGTCACCAGCAGCGCGTCGGCGTGCCGTGGTGAGGCAACGAAATGCACGCCGAAACGTTCGATGTCGTAATAGGGATTGTTGAGTGCGTGCACTTCCAGCTCACAGGCATTACAGGAGCCGCTGTCGACTTCGCGGATGGCGAAGCTGCCGCGCATGCGCAGATCGACCAGGCGTTTGAGTTCGATACCCAGGGCTTCGAGCTCCGGGTCTTTACTGACCGGCTCGGTGACGATACCGGTTTTGCGGATTTTGTTGAGAATGCGCAGCATGGTTTACAGGTCGTGTCCCGAGTAGGAGCCATTCACGGATTTGTTGCAGACCGGGAAATCCGGCACGATGTTGCCGTGGATCAACTGTTCCAGCGCGGGCCAGTTGAGCCAGCTGGGGTCGCGCGGGAAGAAACGGGCAACGCGGCCGGCCTCGCCGAAACGGACATAACAGAGGATCTCGCCGCGCCAGCCTTCCACCAGGCCCAGGCCTTCAGCGTTGCTGGCAGGCGCCTGCCAGTCGATGTGGGTTTCCCCGTCCGGTAATCCGCTCAGCAGTTGTTCCATCAGGTTCAGCGCATGGCCGATCTCATCGGCGCGCACCTTGAGGCGGCTGGCGACATCACCATCGTGGTACAGTGGCGACTCGACCTGCAGTCGATGGTAGGGTGCGTAGGCATGGTCGCGGCGCAGGTCGTAGTCGATGCCGCTGGCTTTGCCGACATAGCCCACCACGCCCAGCTGTGCTGCCGTCTCCGTTGTCAGCACACCGGTACCCAGCAGGCGGTCTTCCAGCGAGGGGTTGTCGTCCAGCATCGGTATCAGTTCATCGAGTTCCGCCTGCAGGGTGCTGTGCTGGCGGAGCAGTTCGTCTACCTGTGCGGCGTCGATATCAGCCGCCACTCCGCCCGGGATCACGCGGTCCATCAATAACCGGTGCCCGAACACCGTCCGGTTCAGTCGCTGCCAGTCTTCCCGCAGGCGGCTGAACTGGTACAGGGCAAAGGCGAAGCCAACGTCATTGCAGATGGCGCCGATGTCACCGAGGTGATTGGCAACGCGCTCGCGCTCCGCCAGTACTGCGCGCAGTGCCAGGGCGCGCGCCGGCACGCCGATCCTGGCGGCACGTTCCATGGCCATGCACGCTGCCCAGCTGTGCGCCACCGTGCTGTCGCCGGAGACCCGGCCCGCCAGGCGCGCGGCAGCGGCGGCATCGCGGCCCTCGGCGGTTTTTTCGATCCCCTTGTGCACGTACCCCAGGCGTTCCTCGAGGTTCAGTACGGTTTCACCAACGGCCTGGAAACGGAAATGCCCGGGTTCGATGATACCGGCGTGTACCGGCCCTACCGGGATTTCGTACACGCCCGCGCCCTGCGCCTGGAAAAACGGGTAAGCGCTGTCGGGCGGTGTATCGTCCGTGGGTTCGCCGCCGGCCGGGAAATCCCTGCGCAAGGGGTATTGCCCCTCCGGCCAGGCCTGGTGACGTGTCCAGCGGCGCGAATCGGGATGATCGCTGAAGGCGATGCCGAACATGTCCTGGAGATGGCGTTCGGGGCGGTTGGCGGCCGGGAACCAGGGGGTGTGCGAGGGCAGCACCGGCTGGCGGATCGCCAGTGGTGCACGCACCACCAGGTAATCACCGTGGTATTCAAAGCAGACGTCGATATTGAAGTCGTCCGCATCGATCTGGTCGGCCCACAGCGCCACCCAGCGGCAGCCCTGCTGCTGTGCCACCTCGGCAAACCGTCCCCAGTCTTCATGGTCGATGTCGAGCAGATGCACCAGTGCTAGCCGGGTCGCCGAGCCGTGCCGCACCAGTACGTGCTCATCCTCGCAGCGCGCCAGCAGTTCCGATAACCAGTCAAAGCGGCTCATAACAGACCCTTCCCGGTAATCAGCACGGCGGCCTGGTTAAACCAGTCGGCCAGGAAGGTCGGGATGGCAAGACCCAGCCATAACACCAGCACCATGTGCAGCACCACCGGCCACATGTTGGCGGATACCGCGACCTGGCCTTCCGGTCGCTCCCCGTACACCATGGGGTGCAGGTGCCGGAACAGCCCGGCAAACGCAACGCCCAGGCCGGTCAGTAACGGCACGGTCAGCCAGGGGTGGCTTTTCATGGTCGCCGACAACAGCAGGAATTCACTGGTGAACACGCCAAAGGGTGGAAACCCGGCGATGGCGGCGGTGCCGATCAACAGGCCCCAGCCCACGGCGGGCTGAGTCTGGATCAAACCGCGGATACCCTCGATCGACTGGGTGCGGGCAATGTGGCTGGCGTGGCCCACGGCGATAAAAATGGCGGACTTGGTCAGCGAGTGCACGGTCATGTGCAGCAGACCGCCGAAGGTAGCCAGCGGTCCGCCGAGACCAAAGGCAAAGGTCATCAGGCCCATGTGCTCGATGGAGGAATAACTGAACAGGCGTTTGATGTCGCGCTGCCGGTGCAGGAACAGGCCGGCTACCGTAAAGGACAGGAGACCGAAACCCATCATCAGGTTACCGGCCAGCTGGGGTGAATGCATGCCACCGGCGGCCAGCGCGCCGTCGGTAAGGATCTTCACCCGCACCAGTGCATACAGGGCGACATTCAGCAGCAGGCCGGACAGCACCGCCGACATCGGCGTGGGGCCTTCCGAGTGGGCGTCGGGCAGCCAGGTGTGCATCGGAACCAGCCCGACCTTGGTGCCGTAGCCGACCAGCAGGAATACGAAAGCAATGGCCATTACGACCGGTTGCAGCTGTGCGCTGTGTTCCGCCAGTACGCTCCACAGCAGCGCGTGTTCGGCGTCGGGGATGACGTGCGCTGCGGCGAAGTACAACAGCACAGTGCCGAACAGTGCCAGTGCAATACCGACACCGCAAACGATGAAGTATTTCCAGGCGGCTTCGACGGATTCGGGGGTGCGGTACAGGCTGACCAGTAACACTGTTGCCAGGGTCGCGCCTTCCATCGCCACCCACAGCACACCCAGGTTGTTGGTGGTCAGCGCCAGCTGCATGGTAAACAGAAAGCCCTGGTAACTGGCGTGGTACAGGCGCAGGCGTCCCGGTCCGAGTCGGCCGTTGGCTTCTTCCTGTGCCATGTAGGGTGTGGAGAAAAACGAGGTGGTGGCACCGACCAGCGCGGTCAGTGCGATCAGGTACACATTGAATGAATCGATATGGAACTGCCCAGCCTCACCGCCCAGCGGTCCCTGTTGCAGCACGATCAGGGCCAGCCAGACGCTGGTGGCAAACCCCGCCAGGGTGGCCAGCATGTTGAAAGCTGCAGCACCGCGGTGGTTACCGAACACCCCGAGCAGGATGCTGGCAAGCAAGGGGATCAGCAGGGTCAGGTACAGGGCGGTCATTCATCCTGCTCCGACAGACGGTTGAGCTGGTCCACGTCCAGTGATTCGATACTGTCGCGGATATGGAAGAAGAACACGCCGAAAATCACCGCGGCTACCAGCACGTCGAATGCCACGCCCAGTTCCACCGCCATAGGCATGCCGTGGGTCGCCGCCACCGCGGCAAAGAACAGCCCGTTTTCCAGCGACATGAACCCCACCACCTGCGCCACCGCCTTGCTGCGGCTCACCAGCATCAGCATGCCCAGCAGTACGACGGCCATGCTGATAGCAATGGTGTTGCGCGTGACCGAGGCGGATAACTGCTCGATCGGCTGGGCAACGTAGTAACAGAATATCACCAGGCCTGCACCGATCATCAATACGGTTGCCGGGTGCTCGGCGCCGTGTTCTTCCCGGTCGATACCGAGTCGCTTGACCAGGCGGTGCAACAGCCAGGGGATAAACAGCGCCTTTAAGGCAATGGTCATGATGGCTGACAGGTACAGGTCGTGTTTGCCACTGTCGTAGGCCACCAGCGCGGTGGTCACCGCCACCAGCAGGCCCTGCCAGGCAAAGATATGGATGATGGACACGACCCGGCTCTGTGCCAGCAGGGCAAACGAGGTAAACAGCACCATCGCCGCCAGCGTCAGGATGGCCTGTTGATAAAGAGGTAACTGTTCCAGCATGGTTCAGCCGACCTCCAGGATGATGTGGCTCAACAGGCCGATCAGCGCCAGTGTCAGGGCCAGCACCAGGAACGCGGGTACCCGGAACAGGCGCATCTTGGCCAGTACCGTTTCACCGACCGCCAGCAGTACCCCCAGTACCAGCAGTTTGACGAACACCACGCCGCTGGCGATCGCCAGGGCCCCCGGGCTGCCACTGGTGGCAATGCCCCAGGGAAAGAAAATATTCACGATCAGCACGCCATAGATCAGCAGCTTGAGCTGGGCCGCCCATTCGATCAGCGCCAGGTGACGGCCGCTGTACTCCAGGATCATGGCCTCGTGGATCATGGTCAGTTCCAGGTGGGTGGCCGGGTTGTCGATCGGTATACGGCCGGTCTCGGCAATACCCACCAGTACCAGGCTCAGCAAGGCAAACAACAGCGAAGGGCGCAGTACCAGGCCCTGCGCCAGCAGTTGGTCGATTACGGTCGACAGGTTGGTGCTGTGCGCCACCATGGCCAGCGTGAACACCGCCATCAGCATGGCCGGCTCGGCCAGGGCGGAAATCGTCATTTCGCGCGACGAGCCCATGCCGCCGAAAGCGGTGCCGACATCCATGCCCGCCAGTGCCAGGAAAAACCGTGCGAGGGCGAAGAAACCCGCCAGCACGATGACATCGGCGATGGCCGCAGTCGGCAGGTTGACGGAAATGAAAGGGACGACCGCTGCGGCCAGCAGGGTCGCCCCGGCAATGATGTACGGTGTGGCGCGGAATACCGGCGAGGCGTTGTGCGATAGCAGGACCTGCTTGGCGAACAGGCGACGCAGGTCGCGATAGGGCTGCAGCAGGGCCGGCGCACGGCGGTTCTGCAGCCAGCATTTCACCCGCTTGACCCAGGCCGAGAACAGCGGCGCCAGTGCCACGAACAGGATCAGCTCGATGAGTGCCAGCAGCCAGTCGTTCATGTGATCAACCACAGCAGCAGTAGCAGGGTCACGAAACTGTAGGCCAGGTAATGGCGCAGGTTACCCGTCTGGATACGGCTCACCCGGCGTGTTGTAGCGTGCAGCAGTTGCATGATGGGCGCATAGAACCATTTCCAGGTGACGTCTTCGGCGTGCACCTGGTAGCGTATCTGCTTCGGTTCCAGTGGCAGCCCCGGCTGGCTTTCGCGTTCCAGCTCTTCATGAATACGCCACACCGGTGCAAAAATCCGTCGGATCGGCATGGTGAAAGAGGTGGACGTGTATTGCATACGGGGACTCAACGGGCCGAACCCGCAGTCCCAGGTATCGCCGCGTTCTGTCTGCACGCGGCCGGTGGGTCGCATTACGTAATACATCAGGGCCCAGGCGAGCAGGGCCAGCAGGACGCCCACGAATACCAGCGGCGCACTGTAGGAAGCGGTATCCGCCGAGACCGGTGTCAGCCACAGCCAGCCGTTGGCGGTCGCGGTACTGAGTGTCTCCCCGGTCAGGGTCCGGGTGACGTGGTTCATGGCGTTGACCGCCGCGGTCGGGAAAATCCCGAACAGCAGGCACAGCACCGCCAGCAGTGCCTGCGCCAGCACCATACCGCGGTCGGCTTCGCTGCTGCGTCGCACCCGTCGTGTCCGCGCTTTGCCCAGGAAGGCAATGCCGTACACCTTGACGAAACAGGCGGCGGCGAGTGCGCCGGTCAGCGCCAGCGTTGCGGCGGCAATCGGGATCACGGCACGCAATACGCCGCTTTCCAGGTTCGGTACCTGCAGGGCGGTCTGGAAGGTCAGCCACTCGGAAACAAACCCGTTGAACGGCGGCAGTGCCGAGATGCTGATGCAACCGATGAGGAAAAACAGGCCGGTCCAGGGCATGCGCTTCAGCAGGCCACCCATGCGTTCCAGGTCGCGCTCGTGACTGCGCTGCAGCACCGCGCCGGCACCCAGGAACAGCAGGCTCTTGAACAGGGCATGGTTCAGGGTGTGGTACAGCGCGGCCACCAGTCCCAGCGTGCCCAGCAGGGGGTAACCGGTGCCGTAGAAAATCATCGACAGGCCCAGCCCCATAAAGATAATGCCGATATTCTCCACCGAGTGGTATGCCAGCAGGCGCTTCAGGTCATGCTGCATCAGGGCATACAGCACACCGAACAGCGCGGTGATACTGGCAATGATCAGCAGTGCCACGCCCCAGGCCCAGTGTACGTCGCCGATCAGGTCGAAACTCAGGCGGATGAATCCGTAGACCGCGACCTTGAGCATAACGCCCGACATCAATGCCGAGATGTGCGACGGCGCTACCGGGTGGGCTTCCGGCAGCCACACGTGCAGTGGTACCAGGCCGGCTTTCATGCCGAATCCCAATACACCCAGCGCAAATGCGATCGAGGCCCAGGTCAGGTTCAGTGGCGCAGCGCGCATGGCCTCGAAGGAGAAGCCGTCACCGAAACCGGCCAGCACACCGAAGCTCAGCAGGATGGACAGCGCACCCACTTCCGCCATCAGCAGGTAGAGAAAGCCGGCGCGCCGGTTAGCGGGGTTCTGGTGCTGGTAGACGACCAGGAAATAACTGGACAGCGACATCAGTTCCCAGGCCACCATAAAGGAGAAGGCGTCGGCGGCCACCACCACCATCAGCATGCCGGTGACAAACAGGCCGGTGAAAAACCCCAGTACCGACAGCGGCTGTTTGCCGTGTTCGAACTCGCGCACGTAGCCGGGTCCGAACAGGCTTACGGCACTGGTGACGATACCGATCAGGACCAGGAAAAAGCCGGCCAGCGGGTCGAGCCGGAAATGCCAGTGCAGCCAGGGCAGGCCGGGGGCATAGATGAAGGTCTCGATGGTATTGTGCAACAGCACGTGTCCACCCAGCCCGACTGCAGTCAGTCCCGCGAGTCCCAGCAGTGGAAATACCAGCCAGCGCATGAGTGACGGCTGCCGGTCGGTGGCGAACGCGGCCACACCGGACAGTAGCGGCAGCAGTAGCACAGCTGATAAGAGGAGCGATGTTGACATGGGCGGGTCGCGGAGCGCCGGTATTATGTGAGGCCAGCAGTACGGGCTGCTGTATACTGCGGGGGATCAAGCGTGTAAAGCGTTTCGGTCACGGCGCGGCATGGTAACACGCCGGCGCCTTTAAATGGAAATGGTGTGGTAGCCGGTGTGTGGATAATCGAGCGGGTTTTCGCAGTCAGGCGATCACGGTGTCATGCTGCATAGAGCGATGAACAGCGTTCCTGTGGCTGGGGGTTGTTGGCCCTGAGCGCCTGTTAACGCTGGTTGGCGTTACGCCACTGCTGGAAGGTGGCGTAGTGGCGGTAGGCGCCGCTGTTTATATACTCCAGTACGTTGCGCAGGCGGTAGAACTGGACGACGGAATCCACGCGCAGGATTTCCTCGCCGCGCTCGTCAAAGAAAACCAGCGTAGGGGTGTAGAACAGGCCCAGTTCTGCGGCCCACTGTTTGGCGGTGGTCTTTTCACCGGCGGGGGTGAGTACCGGCGTGTTGCTCCACATGTTCAGCTGTACGGCGTCCAGTTGTTCAAATTGCCGGCTGATGTCGTCCTGGCGCAGCGGTCCGGTGTGCAGTACGTCACAGGCGTGGCAGTCCCCCTGCTCGAAGAACACTACCAGCGGGCGTTCACCCGGCAGGCGGCTGCGGTCGAGCGCATAGGGCGGTGGTGAAAAGAAGTCCTCGAGGTTCATGTCGCCGGCGTCGAACACCAGCGGTACGTCGGCGCGTGCCAGGTAGGTGCGGAAGTCTTCCCTGAGGTAATAGCCGTCGGCCACGTATTCCAGTGCGGCGCGGAATTTATACGGTGGGTAATAGCCCGACAGCCGCAGGGCTTCGCGCCGGTTGCGGTCGAGAAAGATCAGCGTGGGCGTAAAATGCACCTTCTTCCGCACCGAGAAACTGCGTTCATTCCATAGCGACCCGTCGAGCGCGGTGACCTCGCGCTGTCCGTGAATGTCGATACCGATCACATCGAAATGTTTTTGTGTGTAGGTGCGGATATCGGGCATGCCGAAGTTGCCTTCCAGCAGTTGCTTGCAGTAGGAGCAATACTTCTGCCCGAAGTAGATCACCAGACCCTGCTTGCCGTTTTCGATCGCGTCGGCCAGGTCTTCGGACAGGTCGAGGAAGGTCAGTTTGAACCAGGGCGGGTTGCTGAGGGGTTCGACCAGCGGGGTATCTTCAAAGTGTTCGAAGTCGTCGTCGAGTGCATCTGCAGCCCCGTACGATGCGGTTATATTTATACATAATAACAAAGAGATAAGTGATATATCTCGAAATAATGACAGAAATCGCCGGCGTTGATTTTCACTCATCGCCGGGACGCGCCTGTGGATTGCGTGGTTCCATGTACTCCATCCTGCATTTGACGGGGCAGCGCGATTATTATTTCACAGGGCGGGAATAAACGGTGTGCAGGGGTGTTTACCCGGTGATGCAGACTGATCCAATCAACTACAGTAAAGGATTATATATGAGCAGCAAGTTTATGAAATTAATTGTCATAACATCGTTTTTAGTGCCGGTTGGCGTGGCAGCCGAAGGCAGCGGGGTTCAGGCTGCACCCAATGGCCTGAAGCTTCCGGAGCACTATAAAGACTGGCCCGTGATCTCGGTTTCGCACCGCGTCGATAATCATACGCTGCGTGCCATCGTCGGTAACGACATCGCCATCAAGGCAGCGCGGGCCGGGCAGACCAATCCCTGGCCGGACGGTGCCGTGCTTGGCAAGCTGGTCTGGAAGGAAATGGCCGAGGAACACTGGCCCACCGCGATCGCGCCCAAAAGCTTTGTGCACGCGGAGTTCATGTTCAAGGACTCAAAGGCGTACCAGAGCAATGGCACCGGCTGGCGGTGGGCGCGCTGGGTGGGTATGGAGCAGAAACCCTATGGCAAGGATGCGGACTTCAGCAAGGAATGCATCAGTTGCCATACGCCGGTGAAGTCGCGCGACTGGGTATTCACCACGCCGGCAGTGTTACCCTGATCACGTGAGTGCATCCGCCGATCTGCTGGTCGTGCAGATTCCCCGCCTGCGGCGTTACGCGCGCGCCCTGGCGGGGGATGCAGTGCGAGCGGATGACCTGGTGCAGGACTGCCTGGCGCGCGCCCTGCCGCGCCTCGATCAATGGCAGGCGGGTACGGACATGCGTGCCTGGCTGTTTACCATCCTGCATAACCTGTTTGTCAACGAATGCAGGAGACAGGGCCGGCAACCGGACATAGCGGCGCTGGTGGAAAGCGCCGTGCCCGGCCGCTGTGACAATGCCGATGAGGACGTGCGCCTGTGCGAGCTGCAAAGCGGTTTGCAGCGCTTGCCACCGGAACAGCGCGAAGTCGTGTTGCTGGTCAGTATCGAGGGCCTGTCCTACCGGCAGGTGGCCCGCGTACTGGGCATACCCGTCGGAACGGTGATGTCCCGCCTGCACCGGGGCCGGCAGGCTCTGCAGCGGTGGATGAATGGCGAGCGCGGCGGCGCGCACGGCCTGAGGAGTGTGAAATGAGTAAAGACCCGCGTCCGGTGAACGATGCCGACCTGCATGCCTACGTGGACGGTGAACTCGATGAACAACGGCAGCTGCGGGTCGAGGCGCACCTGGCGCAGCACCCCGCGGCGGCTGAGCAGGTGCGCGGCTACCGGCAGCTGAACCAGGACCTGCACAGCCTGTTCGACCCGGTGCTGAACGAGGCGGTCCCGGCTGCGCTGCTGCCCGCGGTCGGTGCTGCGCCGGGATTGCAGCGCTGGTCGCGGATGCTGCAGGCAGCTGCCCTGGCGGGCGTGGCGCTGCTGTCGGGACTGACGGGCTGGCTGCTGCATGACCGGCAGGATCGCACGGAGGCGTCGGCGACGCTGGTCAACCTGGTGCAGCCCGCTGCGTTTGCCCACCGGGTGTACGCGACCGACACGCACTACCCGGTCGAGATACAGGCGGAACAGCAGGATGCACTGAACCGCTGGTTGTCTGATCGCATGCATACCCGTATCCGTGCCCCGGGCCTGGGTGAACTGGGTTTCGAACTGGTGGGCGGGCGTCTGCTGCCATCGACCAATCGTATGGCCGCGCAGTTTATGTACCAGAACGCCGCGGGCGAACGCATCACGCTGTATGTGCGCCGGGTGGCCACAGCGGAGCGGCACAGCGCATTTCACTACCGCGAGGCGGAAGGAGTGGGTGTGTTCTACTGGATCGATGGTCCGATGGGCTATGCGCTGTCGGGTGAGCTGGGCAGGCAACGCCTGGTTGCGGTTGCGCAGGCCGTGCAGGGGTCATTTGCCGCCGGGGTGTAGTTTCCGCCTTGTGACTAGCCCGCATTTCTCAC
>Ga0256841_1001491_pt1 | contig 20126 bp, 18 predicted proteins | sample 356308metaG_FD_185971 | JGI IMG/M metagenome (GOLD analysis project Ga0256841, IMG submission 185971) | Hydrothermal vent microbial communities from Mid Atlantic Ridge, Atlantic Ocean - 356-308 | ecosystem: Environmental > Aquatic > Marine > Hydrothermal vents | place: Atlantic Ocean: Mid... | reverse complement strand
GCAAAAGAAGATGAGTCTGACGCTGAAGGTACTGCTCGGCATGGCGGTCGGCATCGCGGTCGGGCTGGCGATCAACCTCGGTGGCCTGAATACGCCGGGTGGCTTCGTCAATACCTATATCGTCGATGGATTCTTTCTGGTCGTCGGCAAGATGTTCATCAATGCGTTGAAGATGCTGGTGGTACCGTTGGTCTTCTTCTCGCTGATCTGCGGCGTGTGCGGCATCGGGAATATCAATACGTTGGGGCGTGTCGGCGGTAAATCGTTCGCGCTGTACATGCTGACCACGGCGATTGCCATTGCCACGGCGATTGCCATCGCGGCGTTCACCGGCATTGGCGAGGGCATGAATCAGGTCAGCGCGGCGGCCTTCACTGGCAAGGAGGCGCCGCCGCTCAGCGAGGTGCTGATCAGTATCATCCCGACGAACCCGGTGAAGGCGATGGCCAAAGGTGACATGCTGCCGTTGATCTTTTTCTCGATACTCTCGGGTGTCAGCATATTGATGGTCGGCAAGAAGGCCAAGCGCTTCGTCGAGGGCGCAGAGATCGCCAACGAGGTCATGATGAAGATGGTGACCATCGTCATGGCCGTCGCGCCCTATGCGGTGTTCACGTTGATTGCGCGCTCGATGGCCAACCTCGGCCTGGATCTTCTCGCCCAACTGACGGGTTATGTGCTGGTATTGGCCGGCGCACTGCTAGTGCATTTGTTCGTCACGCTGATGTTGGTATTGAAGCTGTTCTCCGGCCTGAGTCCGGCAATCTTCCTGAAGAAGATTCGCAATGCCCAGGTGTTCGCCTTCAGCACCGCCAGCTCCAACGCGACTATTCCGGTGACCTTGCGCACTGTGACCGAACGCATGGGCGTGAACAACTCGGTGGCGTCGTTCACGATTCCGTTCGGCGCGACCATCAACATGGATGGCACGGCGATCATGCAGGGCGTGGCGACTGTTTTCATCGCTAATGTCTACAATGTCGATCTGGGCATGGGTGGTTATCTGACGGTGATCCTGATGTCGGTGCTGGCGTCGATTGGCACCGCCGGCGTGCCCGGTGTCGGCCTGATCATGCTGTCGATGGTGTTTGCCCAGGTCGGGCTGCCGATAGAGGGTATCGGCCTGATCCTTGGCGTGGACCGGTTGATGGATATGATCCGCACGGCGGTGAACGTCTCCGGCGACGCGGTGGTTTCTTGTGTCGTGGCGAAGAGCGAGGCGAAGCTGGATGTTGCTGTGTATGCTGATCCGGAGGCTGGCGCGATCGACACCGACGCGGCCATCCACCTCGAGCCGGCGGTAGAGGAGGAATTGGCCCATGTCGTCGAGGAGGTCAAGTCGCAGGAGAGGGAGTGACCTGTTTGATCCGTGCTCGATTCGGCTTCGCTTTGTCGGGTTGGCTGTCGCGCGGGGCGGCGGTCAGCAGGCCGCGATAGTTGGCCCGTGGCTCCAGCTTGCGGAAATCCCTTGAGATGCGGAACAGGCTTGTCGGCAGGTTTTCGTAGCTGATTCCGGTCAGCGTGAAGCGTTGCGCCGGCTTGTCGGTCGAGCGGCTGTCGATCGACAGGAAGCGCTCGTCCGATTGCTTAGCCACCCAATCCGGGTCGGTCAGACGCTTGGCGAACTTGATCACCCGCGCGGCGCTGATCAGCTCGCGTTCGCTCAGGCCGAGCTGGCGGGCGTCGGCCATGCAATGCGTCGCGGCGACCTTGCCGGCGTGTAATTCCTCGACGTGGCGGCAACGCTTGCCAGCGATCGTGACCAGTTTCCGCGTGCCGCGCAGGCGCGTTGCCTGCTGGGGTAGTTCTTTGGGCTTGCGGTAGTTGCCGTGCAACGCGCCGCCCTTGTGGCGAGCTTGCAGTCCTTCGCGTTGGTGGATTGGTGAATGGCCGAAGATGCTGAAGGTCTTGTGTTTCGGGTCGATGACGTGCATTAGCAGATAGCCGCTGTCGAGCAGCAGCCAGTTGTCGTTGCCTTTTCGGTCGATGCGTATCCAGCGTCCGGCGATGCGCCAAGTCTGGGCGTGCCTCGGCGACGTGCCGTTGCCATCCGGCGAGGCGAGTTGCCAGCGCAGGGTGACATCGGCCTGGACCACGGGGTGACTCAGGATGGCGGTGAACAGCAAGATAAGGCGGGGTTTCATCGGGCCTCCGGCGGGTGTGGATTCATTGCCCTTCATGGTACCAGAATGGTCGGTTCCGATTGAGCCTGGGCGCCCCTTCTGGTACCGTGTGGGTCCGTTTCGGACTCCCTCTTCAGCGGCGTTTCATGACCAGATATATCTTCATCACCGGCGGCGTGGTCTCCTCGCTGGGGAAAGGCATTGCCTCGGCTTCACTGGCGGCGCTGTTGGAAGCGCGAGGCCTGAGGGTGACCATGGCCAAGCTCGATCCGTACATCAACGTCGATCCGGGCACCATGAGTCCGTTCCAGCATGGCGAGGTGTTCGTCACCGAGGACGGCGCGGAGACCGATCTGGATCTGGGGCACTACGAACGCTTCATCCGTACCACGATGACGCGCAACAACAACTTTACCACCGGTCAGATCTACGAGAGCGTGATCCGCAAGGAACGCCGTGGCGATTACCTGGGTGGCACGGTGCAGGTGATTCCGCACATCACTGACGAGATCAAGCGCGATATCGCGCTGGCCGCCGGCGACGCCGACATCGCGATGATCGAGATCGGTGGCACCGCCGGCGACATCGAATCGCTGCCGTTCATGGAGGCGATTCGCCAAATGGGCGTCGAGCTGGGTCGCGAGCGGGTGCTGTTCATGCATCTGACGCTGGTGCCGTTCATCAAGGCCGCCGGCGAGCTGAAGACCAAGCCGACCCAGCATTCGGTGAAGGAGCTGCGCATGATCGGCATCCAGCCGGACATCCTGCTGTGCCGCGCCGAGCAGCCGATCCCCGAGGCGGAACGGCGCAAGATCGCGTTGTTCACCAATGTGCCGGAGAAATCGGTCATCTCGGCCGCCGATGCCGATTACATCTACCGTATCCCGCTGTTGCTGCATGCCCAGCAGCTCGACGACATCGTGTTGGCGCAATTCGGGCTGGATTGTCCGCCGGCCGACCTGCATGAGTGGCAAGCAGTGGTCGACGGTCTGGAGAACACCCGGGGCGAGGTCGATATCGCCATGGTTGGCAAGTATGTCGACCTGACCGAGGCCTACAAATCGCTGTCCGAGGCGTTGTCGCATGCCGGCATCCGTGCCCATCTGCGCGTGAATATCCATTATGTCGATTCCGAGCAGATCGAGAAGGAAGGCACTGGCATGCTCGCCGATATGGACGCGATTCTGGTGCCGGGCGGCTTCGGCGAACGCGGTGTTGAAGGCAAGATCAGCGCGGTGCGCTTTGCGCGCGAGCAGGGCGTCCCCTATCTGGGCATCTGTCTTGGCATGCAGGTCGCGGTGATCGAATTCGCCCGCCATGTCGCTGGCATGGAAGGCGCGCACAGCACCGAGTTCGACAACCATACCCGCTATCCGGTGATCGCGTTGATCACCGAATGGCAGACCGCCGACGGCCGCATCGAGACCCGTGATGAGGCCGCCGATATGGGCGGCACGATGCGCCTCGGCGGCCAGCCTTGCGTGTTGACGCGCGGCAGCAAGGCGCACCAGGCATATGGCAAGGATGTTGTGGTCGAGCGCCATCGGCATCGTTATGAATTCAACAACCAATTCCGCGAGCGGCTCGAAGGCGCTGGCTTGAAGGTATCCGGCACCTCCAGTGACGGACGCCTGGTCGAGATGATCGAGCTGGACGACCATCCGTGGTTCGTCGCCTGCCAGTTCCATCCTGAATTCACCTCCACGCCGCGCGACGGTCATCCGTTGTTCTCTGGTTTCATCGACGCGGCCGTTCAACACCGTGGGAGGAAGGGGGAGGCATGAAACTTTGCGACTTCGATGTCGGCCTGGAGCAGCGCATCTTTCTGATTGCCGGCACTTGCGTGATCGAAAGCGAACAGATGGCGCTGGATGTCGCTGGCCGGATGCGCGAGATCACCCGCGAGCTGGGCATTCCGTATATCTACAAATCCTCGTTCGACAAGGCGAACCGTTCATCGCATGCCAGTCATCGCGGCCCGGGCCTGGAAGCCGGCTTGAAGATCTTGCAAAAGGTCAAGGAACAGCTCGGCCTGCCGGTATTGACCGATGTACACGAGGATACCCCGCTGGCCGAGGTCGCCGAGATCGTCGACGTGTTGCAGACGCCGGCTTTTCTGTGCCGTCAGACCAACTTCATCCAGAATGTCGCGCGCCAGGGTCGACCGGTGAACATCAAGAAGGGCCAGTTTCTCGCCCCGTGGGACATGAAACACGTCATCGACAAGGCGCGCGCGGCGGGTAACGACCAAGTCATGGCCTGCGAGCGCGGCGCATCCTTCGGTTACAATAACTTGGTCTCTGACATGCGCGGCCTCGCGGTGATGCGCGAATGTGGCTGTCCGGTGGTGTTCGACGCCACCCATTCGGTGCAGTTGCCGGGCGGCCAGGGCAGTTGCTCCGGCGGTCAGCGTGAGCATGTGCCGGTACTCGCGCGCGCGGCGGTTGCCGCCGGGGTCTCCGGGCTGTTCATGGAGACCCACCCGAAGCCGGACGAGGCGCTCAGCGACGGGCCGAACTCCTGGCCGCTGGAGCGCATGCGCGAGCTGCTGGAAACCCTGTTGGCGCTGGATGAGGCGGTGAAGTCGCGCGGTTTTCCCGAACAGACTCTTTGACAAAACAGATAACAGCATACAGGAAGCATCCATGTCAGAAATCATCGAAATCCGGGGACGCGAGATCCTCGATTCCCGTGGCAACCCGACGGTAGAAGCCGATGTCATCACCGAGGATGGCGCGATAGGCCGCGCGGCAGCGCCTTCCGGCGCGTCCACCGGTTCGCGCGAGGCGCTGGAGCTGCGTGACGGCGACAAGGGCCGCTATGGCGGCAAGGGCGTGGTTCGCGCCGTCGAGCATATCAACAGTATGATCCGTCACGAGTTGCTCGGCGAGGAGATCTCGATGCAGCAGCTTCTCGATGACCAGATGATCGCGCTGGACGGCACCGACAACAAATCCAAGCTGGGCGCCAATGCGATCCTCGCGGTCTCGCTGGCGGCGGCGCACGCGACCGCCCAGGAACGTGCCTTGCCGCTCTACAAGTCGCTGAACCCAGAGGCTCATCGATTGCCTGTGCCGATGATGAATATCATCAACGGTGGCGAACATGCGGACAATAGTGTCGATCTCCAGGAATTTATGATCATCCCGGCCGGCGCGCCGACGATCCGCGAGGCGGTGCGCTATGGCGCCGAGGTGTTCCACGCGCTGAAATCAGTGCTCGCCGCGCAAGGCTTGTCGACCACGGTCGGCGACGAAGGCGGCTTCGCGCCGAACCTGTCGTCCAACGAGGCGGCTATCGAGATGATACTCGCGGCCATCGACAAGGCTGGCTTCAGCGCCGGCGAGGACATCTATCTGGGTCTGGACGCCGCTGCCTCGGAATTCTACAAGGACGGCAAGTACGTGCTCGCCTCCGAGGGTCGTAGCTTCGATGCCGCCGGTTTTGTCGACTACCTTGCCGGCTGGGTTCGACAATACCCGATCATCTCGGTGGAGGATGGCCTGGACGAAGGCGATTGGGATGGTTGGAAACTCCTCACCAACGCGCTTGGCGGTAAGGTGCAATTGGTCGGAGATGACCTGTTCGTGACCAACACCCGGATTCTGAAGGAAGGTATCGACAAGGGCATCGCCAACTCCATCCTGATCAAGTTCAACCAAATCGGCACCCTCAGCGAAACCCTCGCCGCCATCGATATGGCGCACGCAGCGAACTACACCGCGGTGATCTCGCATCGCTCGGGCGAGACCGAGGACACCACCATCGCCGACCTTGCGGTTGCCAGCAATGCGGGGCAGATCAAGACCGGTTCGCTGTCGCGTTCCGACAGGGTGGCGAAGTACAACCAATTGATGCGCATCGAGGACCAGCTCGGCAGCGAAGGCGAGTACGCCGGCAAATGCGCGTTCCCGTTCCTGCGCTGATCGACTGTGGCATGCCATCGGGTTCTGTTTCAGCGTAACCGCATATCATGTCCCGTTTCCTCCGGTTCACGCTACTCATCGCGCTGATTGCGTTGCAGTATCGCCTATGGGTCGGCGAGGGTAGTCTCGCGCGGGTCGCCGCGCTGAAGCAGCGGATTGCATTGCAACAGGAAGAACTCCAGCGGCAGCGTGCGCGCAACGCCGCGTTGCGCGCCGATGTCGCCGATCTGCGGGAAGGCCGCGAAGCCATTGAGGAACGGGCGCGTTCCGAACTCGGCATGATCCGCGAGGGCGAGACCTTTATCCAGGTCATCGACAACCCGACGGAATGAACACCCGACTTTCCGATGTCCGCTGACGCACCACGATATTGGGTCGCAATCCCCGCCGCTGGCATCGGCAGCCGCATGCGCGGCGCCGTGCCGAAACAGTATCTCCGCTTGCTCGGGCGACCTGTCATCGAGCATACGCTGGCGATTTTTCTCGATCATCCGCGCATCCATGGCATTGTGCTGGCATTGCATCCGCAAGATAGCGAATGGCCACGATGCGAGTATGCGGATGAGTCGCGCGTCACCACGCTGCCGGGTGGTGACGCGCGCGCCGATTCAGTGCTCGCGATGCTCGACTGGTTGCTGCCACGCGCCGCGCCCGGCGACTGGGTGCTGGTGCATGACGCGGCGCGGCCCTGCTTGTTGCGCGAGGATCTGGATCGCCTGCTGACGCGCGCTGCCGCGCATTCGGTCGGTGGTCTGCTCGGCGCGCCGGTCGTGGATACCGTGAAGCGCGCCGACGCGGCCGGCGAGGTGGCCGAAACGGTTTCGCGAGAAAGACTCTGGCATGCGCTGACGCCGCAGATGTTTCGCGTCGGCATGTTGCATGCCGCGCTTTCCGATGCCCTGGCGCGCGGTCTGGCGGTTACCGACGATGCCAGCGCGATGGAACTCGCCGGCCATCGTCCGCTGTTGGTGGAGGGCAGTCGCTCCAATCTGAAGATCACCCGCCCGGACGACCTGCCCTTGGCTACCTTCTTTCTGACGTCTCAAGCCAACGGAGAAAGCTGATGCGCATCGGTCACGGTTACGACGCGCACCGCTTCTCCACCGGTACGCGGTTGGTTCTCGGCGGTGTTTCCATCGACCATCCGGAGGGACTCGCGGCGCATTCCGATGGCGATGTCGTGTTGCATGCGCTGTGCGACGCCCTGCTCGGCGCCGCCGCGCTGGGTGATATCGGCCACCATTTTCCCGATGATAGCGAGGCGTTCGCCGGCATCGACAGCCGTATCCTGTTGCGCCGGGTGGTCGAGGCGGTTGCCGAGGCCGGTTGGCAGGCCGGTAACGTGGATGTCACCATCGTCGCCCAGACACCGCGTCTTGCGTCACATATCCTGGCGATGCGCCAGCTCATCGCGGCCGATCTCGGCCTGGACATCGGCGCGGTGAACGTCAAAGCGACGACCACCGAGGGCATGGGGTTCGCCGGGCGCAAGGAGGGTATCGCGGTGCATGCGGTGGCCTTGTTGCTCGCGCGTGCCTGATGGCCCGCCGAGCCATGCTCCGATGCTTGTCGATCCGCGCCAGCGCGGGGGTTTCTCAGGACGTAACTACTCAGCTCACCACTGAAATGCGCCATCTCTGCGTTGGAAAATGGTCATTTACACCTGTAAACTCACATTTCCCGCCTTGATCTAACACATTTCAGCGGCAATCTGAGCAGTTACAGCATGATTTTCCTACTTGCTGAGTAGTTACCTCAGGACGTTTCCCCATTCGGCTCGTTCCGTAGTTGGCGAAAGAACGCGTCCCAGGGCATCGGCGCGGCGAACAGGTAGCCTTGGAAGTAGTTGCAGCCGCGTTCGGCGAGAAAACGTCGTTGTGTCTCGTCCTCGATGCCCTCGGCGACGATTTCCAGGTCGAGATGGCCCGCCATGTCGATAATGGTCTCGACGAGTATCGCGTCGTTGTGGCGTGTCGGCAGATGCTTGATGAAGGAGCGATCGATCTTGATCCGGTCCAGTGGCAGGCGTTGCAGATAGCGCAGCGTCGAGCAGCCGGTGCCGAAGTCGTCGATGGAGAAACGCACCCCGAATTCACGGGCTTTCTTCATCACCTTGGCGGTTTGCGCGTAGTCCTCCACCAACAGTCGCTCGGTGATCTCGAACTCCAGGCGCGAGCCATCCAGGCGGCTGCCCCGCAGCCAGTCATGAAGCTGGGCGGTGAAATTCGTTTTCATCAGCATCGGACAGGAGAGGTTGATCGACAGGCCGGAAAAGGTCTTCGGCAGCGGTTTATCCACTTCGTCGGCGAACCGCTGGATACTGCGGCTGATCACCCATTGGTCGAGGGTGTCGATGAGTCCGGATTTCTCCGCGATGGGTACGAAGGCGTCGGGTGGCACGAGGCCGCGACCCGGATGTCGCCAGCGCAGCAGAACCTCGCCGCCCCGCCATGCGCCGTTCGTGCCGACCAGCGGTTGGATGAACAGCTGTAGCTCGTCGCGCTCCAGCGCGCCGCGCAGCTCGTGCTGCACGCGCATGTGATCCTCGGCGATGCGTTGTAACCCGGCGGAGAAGAAGCAGATCCGGCCGCGCCCGATTTCCTTGGCGCGGTACATCGCAATGTCCGCGCGTCGCACCAGATTGTCGGAGCTGGTGTCGGCGTCGGGAAATAACGCGATGCCGATGCTCAGCGATAGGTGTAGCGGCTGGCCTTCGAGTTCTACTGGCCGGGTGCAGGCGGCGCGCAATTTTTCGGCGATGCCCTCGGCGAACTCCGAGGCCTGAACGACATCGTCGTCCAGTTGTTCGAGTAGCACCAGAAACTCGTCGCCGCCAAAGCGGAAGATGATGTCTTCCTCGCGGAGCACGCTTTTCAGGCGCTCGGCTAGGAGGGTCAGCACCTTGTCACCGTGCTGATGTCCCATCGAGTCGTTGATCTGCTTGAAATCGTCCAGGTCGATGAAGATCAATGCGCCGAAGCCGCCACTGCGGTTCGCCCGGGAGATTGCCTGTTTTAGCTGTTTCTCCAGCATATGTCGGTTCGGCAGGCCTGTCAGTGGGTCATAATGCGCTAGCCGGCGCATGCCCGTCTCGGCCAGCTTGCGGCGGGTGACATCGCGCGCCAGCCAGATCACCGCTGGCCGTCCGCCATCGTTCATCGGTGCGGTGCGGCCCTCGAAATAGCGCCGCCCGATCGGTAGATCCAGGGCGTATTCGAGTTGTTGTTGCTCGCTACTGCGCAGGGTATCCGCGATGACGCGCATCAGTTCGTCGTTCAGCTCGGGCAGAATCTCGTGGATACGCCGGCCGAGCAACTCGTCGCGGGCGCGGCTCAGCAGGCGGGGATCACCACCGAAGATTTCCAGATACTCGCCTTCGCCCGAGAGCAGCAGACAGACATCCGGCAATGCCTGGGTCAGGGCGTCCAGGCGCGCGTGGGTCTCGCGCAGGTGTTGTTGGGTGGCATAGGCGGCGGTGACATCCTGGAATACCATGATGACGCCGAGTATCTTGCCGTTGGGCGCGCGGATGGGCGCGGCGCTGTCGGCTATCTGGTATTCGGCGCCGGAGCGCGAGATCAGCGCGGTATGATTCGCCAGGCCGACGACGATCCCCTCGCGTAGTACCCGCTGTACGGGGTCGACGGCCGGCTGTCGCGTGCTGGCGTTGATGATCTTAAGACCTCCAGCAGGGGTTTTCCACGGGCTTTCGCCAGCGGCCAGCCGGTGAGTTCCTCGGCCACCAGATTCATGCGCGTCACGCGGGCCTCTGCATCGGTGACGATCACCGCGTCGCCGATGGAATCCAGAGTGACAGACTCCTTCAGCGCTGCGACGGTCGTCGCGATGCGCTGACCGAGCTGATGCAGATGCGCGGCGAGTTCGGCGATTTCGCCCTTGCCGACAATGTCTGGTTTCGCCAGGTAGTCGCCGCTGGCGAGGCGCTGGGCGTGGCGCGCCAGCGCATCCAGCGGTCTGGCGATATAGCGTCTGCCCAGGTATATCAGGGCGAACATGCCGAGCAGCCCGACGCCGAGCAGCCAACTGGCATGATCCAACGTGTTGTGCAGAATGGCGCGCCGTTCCAGGCGCAGGTCGTCGCGAATCCAGATCAGCGCGCGGCGAGGTTCGCGGATCGCCTTGCCGCTGGTGTAATAATCCACGGCATTGACCGCCAGGTAGCCATGCCCGACCTTCACCAGCCGGGTCGTGCCGTTTTGGGTGTGTCGCAGCGCGCTGGCTTCGGGTATAAACTCGCTGACGGGCCTGCCGCGCCAGGCATAGCGGCTGGCGACGAGAACCTTGCCATCGGCGTTGCTGATGGCGATGGCATCGCTGGCCGGATGGGCCGACAGACTGCCGATCAGGGGTGACAGATCGTCCACCCGGTGGCGCTCCAGCGCCCGCCTGACCGGGAGCGCCAGCAGGTTGATCTGACTGCGCAATTCCTGCTGTTCCCGTGTCACCAGTGTTTTGCTCGCTTGCCAGTATTCCAGTGCCGTGATCAGCAAGGCGCCGATCAGGAACAGGCCGATGAATAACAGTGGCAGGGTGTGGCTCAGGGGGATCGAGCGAATGCGGTTCATGGCGATCCGGGCAGCCAGGCGCCGGAATGGAGGTCCTGTGATTCGGGTAGCCGCGAGGTCAGGCCATGATTCAGCATCAATGCCGCCAGGTGGCGCGCGATCGGAATGATTCGAGCGTTGCCGCCGTTCAGCCAGCGTCTGTTTTCGTCTAGATCGGGGAGTATCAGACCGCGATAGGCAGCCAGCAGTTGCTCGCTATTCAGGTTCAAGCGGGGGGCCATGCGCCGCGCGCTGCCGTCGGGGTCTGAACGCATCCGCGCGTGCGCCGCGAAATAGCCGCGTAGCAGTTGGCGCGGTCCGTCACCATGCTCGCGTAACACATCGCGCCGAACCGCCAGCACGTCGATGATGCGGTTGGGGATGCGGCTGCTGTCGAATAACAGCTGGGCGCCTCGATCAAGCAGTAGCGAACGGGTGGGTTCGAAGGTGATCAGCGCGTCGACCTTTCCTGACTCAAATGCGCGCAGGTGTCTGTCCACTGGCATGGAGATGATTTTCAGATTGTCCATCTTCAGTTTTCCGGCCTCCAGCACGGCATCCAGCATCACCGCGCCGACCGCCGACAGTTCCACGCCGAGCACATGGTCGCGCAGGTCGGCAAGCTGTTCGATTCCGGGCCTGGCGAGCAACGCGTCGGCGCCGTTGGATATGTCCATGACCAGCACGACGATCAGATCGACGCCTTCGCTGATCAGCGTGAGCGTTTCATCAAGTGTCAGCGCGCCACCTTCGAGCACGCCGTCGCGCAGTTGTTGCATGACATCGCTGCTGGAAGGCAGTTCGATCAGCTGAATCGGCGCATCCGAATAGGCGCCGTCGGCGCGTGCCAGATAAAGGGGCTCGTATCCCGGCCATTGGTTTGTGCCGATGCGCAATAGCGACGGCGCTTCGAAGCGGCCGAGCGCGACAAGGAGGAGTACCAGCGACAGGCTAGCGGCAATCACGATGCGAAACAGCAGGGGTCCGGAACCTGACGGAGAGGGTCGGCGCATGCTATCCATGGATTTGGCCCGACAGGGGGTTCCGCCAGCAAGTGTCCGCCGGGGAGGATTTGGCGCGCGTTTGCGCGCTCCATTCAATCATACGTCTTCCTTTGAGAAACCCCATGGCAATCGATGTCTTCACCCGCCGTTCGGGTCCGCGTGGCGCATCGCTTGCCGAAAGTGGAAGCTTTTCGGCTCCGGGACGTCTACGAGGCCGCATGGGATATTTGGCTGGCCGTAACGACAATTCGCGGCTCAAGTGCGGTGTCCGGCTGGCTTGTGAACGTGAAATCGTCCCGATGCGGGATTTTTTCAACATCCTGCTAGTATAGGCCGATTCGCGCCAACGGGTGGGCCGATCCGTGCTTCGATTGATCTACGTTATGGTTTTCATCCGGCTTTTATACCAGAATTTTAAAATGACGATCAGTGATCCGGATAATGAAACCCTGGCGATCAGCCGGCGCCAGTTGTTGCGTGGCGGCATGGCCGGACGCAAGCCCGAATTTCGTCCGCCCTGGGCACTGTCGGAAGGCGCTTTCGTCGAACGCTGCACGCGCTGCGACGCATGTATTCCAGCCTGCCCGGAGGGCGTTCTGACGCGGGGTTCCGGCGGTTTTCCCCGAATGGATTTCAGCGCGGCTGGTTGTACCTTCTGCATGGCGTGCCTGGCGGCATGTAAACCCGGCGCGCTGCATGTGGACGAGCCGACGGTCGAAAACGCCTGGTCGTTGAAGGCGGAAGTCGGCGGCGATTGCCTGTCGGCGCGCGGCGTCGTATGCCGCGCCTGTGGCGACAGTTGCGAGGTACGCGCGATCCGCTTCCGCTTGCAGACCGGTGGACGTGCGATAATCGATCTCGATCGGACGCTGTGCAGTGGCTGTGGCGCCTGCCTGTGTGTCTGCCCCACCCAGGCGATCGTTTTGGGGGCTTTGCAAGAGGAATCGACATGAGTCGTTACAATGTTTGTGGTGTATTGGTGCATGCGCGGGGCGAGAAGGCCGGGAACGTTGCCGAGTTACTGCGCGAGATGCCGGGCACCGAGGTGCATACGGTGACCGATGACGGTCGTTTGGTGGTTACCGTGGAGGACACCGACGAACAGTTGGCGATCGATACGATCGGCAAGCTCGCGGATGTCGCCGGGGTGATCTCCACCTCGCTGGTCTACCATGAATTCGATGATGACGATAATGATGATGAGACGACGGTTGCAGTAACAGCGTGCTGACGGGAGAGAGCCATGGCTGAGAAGAAATACGCTATCACGCGCCGGAAGTTTCTCATGGATACCGCGCGCACCGCCAGCGCGGTCGGTATCGCCGCGCTCGGTCTGGGCGGTTACGCGCGAGTCGCGACCGGGGTGCCAGCGCCGGCGTTGCGGCCACCCGGCGCGTTGGATGAGGAGCGCTTCAATGCTGCCTGCATTCGCTGCGGCCTGTGCGTGCGCGACTGCCCGTATCCGACCCTGAGCCTGGCTGAGCTGGGCGACGGGGTGACCGTCGGCACGCCTTTCTTCACCGCGCGCGAGGCGCCGTGTGAGATGTGCGACGACATCCCGTGCGTGGCTGCCTGTCCGACCGGCGCGCTGGATCATGCGCTGACCGATATCAATGACTCTCGCATGGGGCTGGCGCTGATCAGCGATCATGAAGCATGTATCGCCTACCAGGGGCTGCGTTGCGAGGTGTGCTTCAATGTCTGCCCAGTGCGCGGCAAGGCGATCACGCTGGAACTTCAACACAACAAGCGTAGCGGCATGCATGCGCTGTTCATCCCGGTGGTGCATTCCGAATCCTGCACCGGTTGCGGTAAATGCGAGCGCGCCTGCATCCTCACCGAGGCAGCGATCAAGGTACTGCCGTTCGATCTGGTCAAGGGTAAGATGCAGGAAACCTACCGGCTTGGCTGGAAGGAGAAAGACAAGCGCGGCGAGGCGCTGGTGACGCCGGATATCCAGCATCGTTTCAATCTGCCCGCAGGCGAGCGCTATGATTATTACGGCAAGGGCCTGATCGAAAAAGCGGAGAACGACAAGGGTGACGATGCGGTGAACAAGGCCGATAGCCCGTTTAGCGCGAACCCTCTCGACACCCTGAACAAGAAAGGAGGCTTGTGATGGCGAATGCAAGGCTGAGCATCGCGACGCCTGGTGCCGAGGCGATTCAGCTCAAGGGTTGGCTTGGCGCGCACAAGTGGTTGATTCTGCGACGTATCAGCCAGTTCGCTATCCTGCTCCTGTTTCTGCTCGGGCCGTGGTTCGACCTATGGTTGGTGAAAGGGAATCTGGCCTCCAGCCTGACCTTGGACGTGCTGCCGTTGACCGATCCCTATGTGCTGCTGCAAACCCTGGTTGCCGGCATGTTGCCGATCTCCACGGCGTTCCTCGGCGCGGCCATCGTGCTCGGTTTCTATCTGATCGTTGGCGGACGCAGCTATTGTTCGTGGGTGTGTCCGGTGAACTTGGTTACCGATCTGGCCAGTTGGGCGCGGCGCAAGCTGAACATCAAGGGCAGCGGCGTGGCGATCGACAAGAACACCCGTTACTGGATGCTCGGTGCGACCCTGATCGTCGCGATGCTTTCAGGCTCGCTCGCGTGGGAGCTGATCAACCCGGTGTCGATGATGCATCGCGGAATCATTTTTGGCATGGGCTTTGCGTGGGCGGTGATCCTTGCGGTATTCATCTTCGATCTGTTCGTCAGCAAGCACGGCTGGTGCGGCCGCCTGTGTCCGGTCGGCGCTTTCTACAGCCTGCCTGGCAAGCTCAGCGTGGTGCGCGTCACAGCCGACAAGCGCGCCCAGTGCGACGACTGTATGGATTGCTTCGTCGTCTGTCCGGAGCCACAGGTCATACGTCCGGCGCTGAAGGGTGAAGCCAAGGGCATCGGTCCCGTGATCATGGCCGAGCATTGCACCAATTGTGGCCGCTGTATCGATGTCTGCGCCGAGGATGTGTTCCATTACGCGACCCGTTTCGCCAACCGAGCGCCAAGGAATGCGCCGAAACCAACGCCGCCGGTCGTCGGCTGATTCCCGTCAGTGCCGAAATTGGTCGACGTGAAAGTGCGGAGTCGGTTGTCTGCGATTTGTCTGTGAGAACGCCGTGAATACGTCCTTTTAGCTTGGTGTCGGCATAACCCGCGGGGAAGTGTGGCATGCTGGAAATGCCGGGGGCATTTCCAATGTCCCGCCTCCAACATCTCGCGGCCGAACCATGGGAAACCTTTCGTGATACGGGGTATTTTAGCTCGCATCCTACAAATTAGGCCGCCAGTTTTTGTCAAGCCCGGTCGATGACATCTTTCGATATGCCCGTTTTTGATGAATTCCCCTACGACGATGTCGTCTCAGCGTTGCCACATGCCTTCGGCAAGCCTGGCGCGCGTGGCGTGTTGCGCGCGCGTTACGAGGACTTCATCGTCGATGAGCAGCTTCCGGTCGAGCCGGATGGCAGTGGCGAGCATGTGTTGTTACAGGTGCGCAAGACTGGTCTGAACACCCAGGATGTCGCGCGGCGTCTGAGTCGCTTCAGCGGCGTGCGCCAGCGCGATATCGGGTTTGCCGGGCAGAAGGATCGCAACGCCGTGACCACGCAATGGTTCAGCCTGTTATTGACCAACCAGGGCGAACCTGACTGGAATGAGTTGAACAGTGACGAGATGCGTGTGCTGCGAGCGCATCGGCATGGACGCAAGTTGAAGCGCGGCGCGTTGCGCGCGAATCGCTTCCGACTGACGCTACGGGAGTTCGACGGCGACCCCGATGATATCGCCGAGCGCATCGACGCGATGCGGCATATTGGCATGCCGAACTACTTCGGCGCGCAACGCTTTGGCCGGCGCGGTAGTAATCTGTACGGCGCATTGCGCATGTTCGCCAGTGGCAAGCGACCGCGCCAGCGGAACCGCGCCGGCATGATGCTCTCCGCCGCGCGCTCACTACTGTTCAACCAAGTGCTTGCCGAACGCGTGCGTCAAGGCAGCTGGGCGACCGCCATGCCGGGTGATTACCTGGCGCTGGACGGTTCGCGTTCCGGCTTTGTCTGCGACGCGCCGGACGCGGAGATTGAACAGCGCCTAGCGGCGTTCGATATTCACCCGAGCGGCCCGTTGTATGGCGATGGTCCACTGAAAACGCGGGGCGAGGCGCTTGCCCTGGAAACACGCGTGCTGGCCGACTGGCCCGAATGGCGAGTTGGCCTAGAAAACGCACGGGCCAGCGCCGACCGGCGCGCGTTGCGTGCGCGCATCGCCGATCTGGAATGGGAGCTCAACGGGGACAGTTTGCGACTGAGTTTCGAACTGCCACGTGGCAGCTTCGCCACCGCGTTGGTGCGGGAGTTGCTGACAGCCCGTTGAAAGGCCATGCATCGGATCCAACCAGCGGCATACCACTGTTGCTACCAACAGCCTTTGTTTTTGCCCTGAGCTATGTCGATAGGGCCTGCAAGGAAGCAGGCCAGAGGCGTGAGCAGGAGCGGAAGCTTTATCCTGCTTGGCAAGAGAACAGCCATTCCCTGCGAGAGATGCCTTGATCCAGGTTCCTCCTCGCGCCTTGTCTGGAACAAAATAGCACCCACGATCCAGGGTTCGGCGGGCTGCGCCTATAGCACTTGGCGGGTTGGCTTGACATGATGCGAATCAAGCGCGGCGACCGTCCCGCGTTTTCGTGGTCGGCAATGAGGGCAGACGATGCACATCATCAATATCCACGCCAGAAGCTTTCCCTGTCCACCCGACATGCTCGGTCGCCTGCTCGATTCCCTGGCGTCATCGGATGACCAGCTGTGGCCCCATAGTCTATGGCCACGCATGCGCTTCGATAAACCGCTGTCGGTTTCCGCCAGCGGCGGTCACGGGCCGATTCGTTATGTGGTCGATGCCCATGAGCCAGGCAGGCATGTGCTTTTTCGCTTCACCGGGCCGAAAGGTTTCGATGGCTTTCATGGCTATGATGTGATCGATTTGGAGGAAGGCCGCGTGGAACTGCGCCAAACCCTTGAAATGCACACGCATGGCCGGGCGCTTGTCTCGTGGCCGCTGCTTTATGCTCCCTTGCACGACGCGCTGATCGAGGACTCCTTGAGTTTTGCTCAGCTTCATCTGGGGTTGGAACCGGATATCCAGCCGTGGTCGCTCCGGGTCCGGTTGTTGCGCTGGCTGATCTCGGGCGGCAAGGGGCGCGCGCAGCGGATCGCCTGACTAGCGAAATCGCCACGGCCGGCTATAGTTCTTTGAGCAGGATGTTGAAAAAGTCCTTCCATGGACTTTTTCAACGACGGAACCGGAAAATGCGATTTCCCGGCTCCTTCATTTTCAATGATTTGCCGTTATCGAAAATGGCGGTACATCCCTGTACCGCACACAGGCCATTGAAAAATGCCATTTTTCAACATCCTGTTAGGTAAGGCGGTTCAATCCCGTCGAAAACGCTATCGGGCCGAATCATGGAAGCAGCCAAGAAAAGATTGGGGATTCTCGTCGTTCATGGCATTGGCGGGCCGGCACCCGGCGAAACGCTGACGAACCTGGCCGACGCGCTGGAGGTCGAGGGATATATCACCTACCGGGGCGAGCTGCTCGACGAGCGCCGCCGCTGCCCCCCCGACCCGGATCAGGCTGGTACGCTGCTGGAAGAACGCTTGGTGCGTGGCGGTCCGTTGCCGGTGCAGCTTGCCTATGGCTATCCGTTGGAGGGCGATGATGCCGAGGTGTTGCCGCCGATCGTTCTCGCGGAGGCCTTCTGGGCGGACATCACCAGGCTGCCGGGCGGTATCGTCGGTGTGCTGCGTGGCTATTTCGATATCTTCTTCAATATGATCATCCTGATCCGCACGGCCGCGCCCAGCGTTTCCAGCTATTTGCGCAAGATGGTCGCCAGAACCGAGGATACCGAGCTGTTCCGCAAGATGGAATCCATCCGCGGCGCGCGACCAGCGGCCTTTCGGCGCCCGTTCGCCGGCCTGGTTTCGTGGATGTCGATCACGACGACGCGCATCATCAGTGGTCCGGTGGCGGCGGCAAACCTGTTCTTGATGGTGCTTTCGCTGATACTGCTACTGTCGGCGCCCTTCCTGCTTTTCGGGCCGGAGCTGGTCGAGCGCGACCCGGCGGTCACGCCGTTGAACAGGGTGACCAGCGTCGTCGCCAGCGCTATCACGATCGCGCTGCTGGCGATCATTGCCGTCGCGGTGAATTGCAAGCTGCGCTGTCGCAAGGCAAAGCCTTATCGTCTCGGCGCGCCGCCAGAGCTGTTGATGGCCTTTTGTCACTGGCTATTCGTTATCGCCGTGCTGGCATGTGGCGAGCTGCTGGCGTCGTGGTGCTTTCAATATCCTCAGGGTGCGGCTGCGATCCAGTTCGCCGCCTTTCATCTGCCCTGGTATCTGGTCATCGTCCTCGGCGGGCTGTTGCTGCCGTTGCTGGTCATCTTGTTGTCGTTGACCTATCTGGCCCGGGTGCTGTTCTTCGATCAGCCGGACCTGGAGATCATCTGTCTTGCGCCGCTGTTGCAGGCCGCGCTGTGGATGATCCTGTTGCCGGAATTCTGGCGTATCCTGATCGCGGTCTATCCGGCCAGCCTGACGCCCGAGATCTGCGCGCTTGTGCCTTCATTGATGGCCTCCGAGCCGGATGCCGGCGCGGCCTGTGGTTACGCTGGCAGCTATTTCGAATGGGAAGGCTTGCAGGCTTTTACCATGTTGGTGTTCTTTCTGGTTGCGGTGATGTTTTTCATTGCCAGAACCCTCGGGCTACGCAAGGCTTGTGTAGCCCCCGGTAATCTTTACCGCGCAATACTCAATAAACCGGTCAGCGCCGTGCTGAGCCTGTTGATGATCTTTGCCGGTGTGCAGGTGCTGGGTTCGACGCTGCATGTGCTGAATCTAGCCGCCGAGGCCTTGCCGTTGCCCGACGAACTCGCCGCGCTGATGCCGTTGTCAGACGGTCTGCATGCGGCCATCACCGGGTTGGCCGCGTATGTGGATGTCCAGGTGCTGGGTGAGTCGCTGAAAAAGGCATTGACGGCGATGAAGGACTGGTTGCTCGGCTTCGAGATCTTGAAGGCCAGTCCGATCGTCATCGCGGTGATGATGTCGTTCGGCCTGGAATCCCTGCGCCAGGCAATGTCGCTGGCCGATGAGATTATTTCCTATCTGCAATACAACGGCGCGGCGGCGAGAAAACGCGAGTTCGAGGTTTATGCGAAGATCCGCGGATCCGGCGGCGGCGAGGCACTGAACGACATCCTCGCCGAGATCGACCGGCGCCGGCCGATACGCCGGTGTTTCAACCAGGCGCTGAACTGTTTGCTGAAGGACTACGACGTGACCCACCTGTTGATCATATCCCATAGTCAGGGCACCGTGATCGCATTGGATGAATTGAACGAAGACAGCCAGAACTATCCGAAACGCCTGCACAACCGCGGCGCGGATGTCGATGTCACCTGGGTGACCATGGGGTCACCGATTGCGCACCTGTACCAGTACTATTTCCCGTCTTGCTATCCAGCCTTCCATGAAGGGAAGCGGAACACCGATGGCTCGGTGTGTGTTGCTTCGTATTGGAACAACCTGGTGATGCGTGTCGACCGCTGGGTGAACCTGTACCGTGCGGATGACTTTGTTGGCACGACCATGGGTTTGGGCGACGAGATGGTGCTGCGTCGACGCGTCGACAATACCGATGATCCGTTGGTCTTCAGGGAACAATGCGTAGGACATGGCGGGCATGGCAACTATTGGAGCGACACCGAGGTGCTGAATGTGCTCGGCAAATTGCTGTGCCACCACGGCTATGGCAACAATCGGCGCAATCCGGTCGAGGTGTGGAAGGAACTGGAACCGCGTTCTGTCGAGCATCTTGCGCGGTCTTGAAGGTGGATATGGATAATACGCGGAAGACGAGTCGCTTGATTCATTACATCGGCGAGCATCATCAGGTGATTGCCAACCTGTTTCTGGTGATCGGCGTGTGTCTGACCGTGGTGTCGCTGTTTTTCACCTATCGCTCGTTGGATCAGTCCGCCGATAGCGTCAAGCGACAGTTACATGAACAGAAAAAGGCCACCTCGGTGCTGATCATCAGCGATTTCTTCACCCAGCTCGGTGAGCATATCGTTCGACAGGGCGCGGAAAGAACGCCGGACGAGGCGCTGGCGTTCGGACCCCGGTTCAGGCGTCTTATCGTGACACGATCGAAACTGCTCATCGAAACGCTGGGCTTCCCCGATCTGACGGGCCAAGTGATCCGTTTTCTTGGCACGAATGGACTCGGGTCGCTGTTTCGCCCGCGGGAGGCTATCCCCTATATCCAGTTGGCCAATCTGAATCTGCGACGTGCCAATCTGGCGGATGTGGAACTGTCGCGCCCAAACTTTTCACCGGAAGTGAATTGGAGGAAGGATCATGCAGCACCACAACATACATCATGCGGTATCGGCGCCACCGCAAATGCCCCATATCCTGTGCGACGAACAGGGCTTCCTGCTCGATTCGGTCCCGTG
>Ga0256841_1001490_pt1 | contig 20130 bp, 17 predicted proteins | sample 356308metaG_FD_185971 | JGI IMG/M metagenome (GOLD analysis project Ga0256841, IMG submission 185971) | Hydrothermal vent microbial communities from Mid Atlantic Ridge, Atlantic Ocean - 356-308 | ecosystem: Environmental > Aquatic > Marine > Hydrothermal vents | place: Atlantic Ocean: Mid... | reverse complement strand
CTTTGAGCAAGGACCATTGCCGTCGGATTGGCATTGCCGATATCTTCCGAAGCGAGGATGACAAGTCTGCGCGCGATAAATTTGGGGTCTTCTCCCGCTTCAATCATACGGGCAAGCCAGTAAACTGCCGCATTGGGATCGCTGCCCCTGATTGATTTTATGAAGGCCGAAATAATATCATAGTGCATCTCACCCGATTTGTCATAAATAGCAAGATTTTTTTGAATGACCTTCAAAACCTTTTCATTCGTAATTGCAATATTCTTTTCATTTTCGGAGTTTACTACCAGCTCAATCGCATTCAGCAGTTTTCGTGCATCACCACCAGAAATACGCAGCAAGGCTTCATTCTCAACAACCTTGATTTTAAAATCGTTTTCTTCCGAAAGTTTTCCGATACCCCTGTCGAGCAATACCAGCAATTGTTCCCTGTTAAGATCTTTCAGAATGTAAACCTGACAGCGTGAAAGCAGGGGAGAGATGACCTCAAAAGAGGGATTTTCCGTTGTGGCTCCAATCAAAGTTATTATTCCTTTTTCAACGGCACCGAGAAGCGAGTCCTGCTGCGATTTGTTGAAACGATGGATCTCATCAATGAAAAGAATGGCACCTCCTTCGGTGTCGCTTGCTTTGGCGATAACTTCACGAACATCTTTCACTCCCGAACTTATTGCACTTAACGTGAAAAACGGCCTGTTGAGATATTTGGAAATTATAAAAGCAAGTGTTGTCTTCCCCACGCCGGGCGGTCCCCAGAAAATCATGGATGGGATATTTCCCGATTCTATTGCTTTTCTGAGAATAGCATTTTTGCCAACAATATGTTCCTGCCCTATGTATTCATCAAGGGTCTTAGGCCTAAGAAGTTCTGCGAGAGGTGTGTTTTTAACAATCAATTTTCTATATTTCAAAGTTTGACAATCATTTGCAAAGGTAGATAGAAAAAAGGAGCGTTGGGGTGAATTTCAAAAAAAAAGCCACCCCGGAAGGCGGCTTTTACAATTTGAATTATGTTGTCTTAAACAACTTCCTTAACCAATTCGGCAGCTTCCTGCAGGCGTATTGCCGAATGGACTTTTAATCCGGATTCGTCAATTATCTTTTTGCCTTCTTCGGCATTTGTACCCTGAAGTCTGACGATGATGGGAATATCAATGTTTCCGATTCTGTGATAAGCATCCACAACACCCTGAGCAACAGCGTCACATCTAACAATACCGCCGAAGATATTCACGAGAATAGCTTTAACATTGGGGTCTTTAATGATTATCCTGAAAGCTTCTTCAACACGTTTCGAGTCGGCGGCACCACCAACATCAAGGAAGTTGGCCGGGTCTCCACCGGAAAGCTTGATGATATCCATAGTTGCCATAGCAAGACCGGCACCGTTAACCATACAACCGACATTTCCGTTCAGTTTGACATAGTTAAGGTCGAACTTACCTGCTTCCACTTCCATGGGGTCTTCTTCATCAAAATCGCGCATATCCTGAATGTCGGGATGACGATATAATGAGCTGTTGTCAACAACCACTTTGGCGTCGGCAGCAAATACTCTGTCGTCGGCAGCTTTGATAACGGGATTTATCTCAAACAATGAGGCGTCAACACCGGTATATGCTTTATAAAGAGCAACAACAAATTTTGTCATCTCCTTGAAGGCCTTTCCGCTTAATCCGAGGTTGAAGGCAACTCTTCTGGCCTGAAAAGGCATTATACCAACCTTAGGATCAATTTCTTCGGTGAAAATCTCCTCCGGAGTTTCTTCGGCAACCTGTTCGATGTTCATTCCGCCTCTTGGCGAGTACATGATCATGTTTCTGCCTGTCTGTCTGTTGAGGAGTATAGACATATAAAACTCAAATGTTTCCGATTCGCCCGGATAGTAGATATTCTCCTCAATGAGTACTTTTCTTACAAGTTTTCCGTCTTTACCGGTTTGCGGAGTAACAAGGTGCATTCCAAGGATATCACCTGCATATTGAAAAACATCATCAAGAGATTTTGCGATTTTCACACCGCCGCCTTTACCTCGCCCGCCGGCATGGATCTGTGCTTTAACAGCCCATTTGTCTGTTCCTGTCTTTTTTTGTAATTGCTTCGCAGCCTCAACAGCTTCTTCGCGTGAGAAAGCGATTTGTCCTTCGGGAACCGATACCCCGAATTTCTTTAACAATGATTTTCCCTGATATTCGTGTAAATTCATTGTGATTCGATTTATGGATTAATACTGAAATTATCTTATGTTTATGTCTATTTTGAAGGTTCTACTTCTAACAGTTCAATGTCGAAAATCAAAACGCTATTCGGCGGAATCTTGCTTCCTCTCGGAGGGTTAGCACCATAAGCCAATCCCGGTGGAATGAAAAGTTGCCATTTTGAACCTGTCGGCATCATTTGCAAAGCTTCGGTCCAGCCCTTGATAACTCCGTTTACACGGAAGCCGGCAGGATTTCCCTCTTTTGTGCTGTCAAACTCCGTTCCGTCAACCAACGTTCCTTTGTAATAAACCTTTACTTTATCGGTAGCTTTGGGTTTTACACCGTTACCCTCTTTTATGATTTTATATTGAAGTCCGCTTTCGGTTGTTTTAACTCCATCTTTTTTGGCGTTTTTTTCGAGGAAATCATTGGCCTCTTTTTCAGCAACTTTGGCCTTCTCGGCTCTTATGTTGTCAATGTAACCCCTGATAAGAGGTTGGGCATTTTCTCTTGATATCAAAACCGGAACATCATTAAAAACATCATTAAAAGCTTTTTCAACGGCTGCGGAATTTACTTCCTTAAATCCCAAATCCTTAAGACTTGAAGCTATATCAACACCAATGGCATAGCTGACACTGTCAATTTGAGATTCGATTACCACATCTTTTGATGAAGATGAGGCTCCTTTTTGGTCACAAGCCGTGAAGGCAAGTGCTGCTGCAATTGCTATTGCAAATCCTGAAACAATTTTTCTGAAATTCATTTTTTTAATTTAATTACGTAATTTTATTTTAATTCAATAAGTTCTACATCATAGACCAGTGTTGCTTTTGCAGGGATTTTGTCCCCGTCGCCCACCAGTCCGAAAGCAAGGTGCGAAGGTATAATAAATTTTGCTCTGTCACCTACACTTAGCAATAAAATTCCTTCTTCAAGTCCGCTCTCAACACCTCCCTGTCCAATTTTAAATTCCTTATATCCTTTTGTATCAGATGAATAAAGGATGTCTCCCGTAAGTAATCCGACCTTGAAATTTAATACGGCAATCTTGTCTTTTTTTGCTTTTTCGCCATTACCATGTTTGTAAATCAGGTATCTCAAACCTGTACCTGTTTCATTCATTTTCCAGTTATGGCGTCGAACATAATTGTCAATCCTGTCATCTTCGGTTTCCACCAGCTTTTTATTAACTTTTACCAATGTCTCTTTAACGGCTTTTGTGTTTATCTTCTCTTTCTTTTCAGTCTCTTCATTACAGGAAACCGTCAGGAAAAACAAAGCCGGAATTAATAACAAAGACTTTATATGATTTATGTTCCGAAGCATTACTTTATTTAAGTATGCAAAGTAACAATTAATGAATGTGATAATGGTTCTATTTAACATTATTTAACCCGAAAGTTTATCTTTGTAGTTGTCTAAAAGTTTTTCAAATTTTTCAATGGTCTCCTTCATCGGGACGAAAGAGTCACCGCCTGCGGCATTTTTATGTCCTCCGCCTTCAAAATGTTCTCTTGCAAAGGTGTTGGCTTCAAAATCGCCGACCGACCGAAAGGATATTCGTATTTTATTATCTTTTTCAGTAAAGAGTGCGGCAAATTTTATCCCTTTGATGCCAAGAGCATAATTTACAACCCCTTCGGTATCGCCTGTCCTGAAATTGAATCTGTCAAGTTCTTCTTTTGTGAGCCAGATATATGCAGTATGATATTCGGGTAAAACAACGAGTTTTTCGCTAAGGCAATATCCCAACAGGCGTAAGCGGCTTTCGGAAAAGGTGTCATAGACCAACCTGTGTATTTTTACACCGTCAATACCGTTTTTGAAAAGTTCGGCCACGGTTCTGAATGTCTTCTCGGAGTTGCAAGAGTAGCTGAACGAACCTGTGTCGGTCATTATTCCTACGTAAAGACACTCCGAAATTGTCTTGTCAATAAGCCAAGGATTTAGTTCGGACATCATATCAAAGACCAGTTCGGAAGTGGAAGATGTTTCGGTTGTTGAAAAAGTCATATCATAAGCCGTCTTGTCGGGATTGACATGGTGATCAACCATTATTTTAATACCTTCGGCCTTTTTAAATGTTTCTTCCATCTCACCGAGGCGGGAAGGTGCATTGTGGTCGAGGCAGAAGATAATACCGGCTTCTTTCAATACCTCTTTTGATTTTTCTCTGTTTTTGTCGCAAATCAGAATCTCTTTTTCTCCCGGCATCCAGGCAAGAAAATCGGGATATTCGTTGGGTACAACTACAACCGGATTGTGGCCGTAAGCTTTTAGAAAATGAAACAGTCCGAGTGAAGAGCCTATGGAATCACCGTCGGGATTTGTGTGCGAAACTATTGCAATGTTCTTTCTTTGTGAAAGTATATGTTGTAATACTGAAAAATCCAAAACCATTTATTATCAATTTGAAATAAGGCGCAAAAGTAAGGCAATTTTTAATATGAACACCGGTTGTTAATGATTTATGTTTCGTAATTGACGGTTCTTATGGGCACTTATATTTAGAGAAAATATTCGACCGAAAAATTGACTTGGTCACAAAAAATGCTCTCAAAAAACAGATAAAGGAAATAATCCTAAAACAAGTCCATTACGTTTGATGAAAAAAGAAAACAGAACATATCTTATGTTTTGTATTGCGTCACCGATAATCATCCCCGATAGTCATCGGGGCGAAACACAATGAAGCTCCGAACAATTGCAAATGCACGCTGTTAATCTGTCTGCCGAAGTTCCAGATAATCAAACCTGAGATTTTCTTTTCCAACATAATAAACACGGAACTCAATGTTTTTCACCAACGAATTAATTTCAAAAGCCAATTCAAAGGGGTGATATCCGGTTGTGTCGGGAAAGTCTGTTTGAAATATCTCTTGTGTGGCAATTTTTGTTTTGCCGTATCCGGCAGTCACCTCAAGTATGGCAGCTTTGCGGTGCTCACTGTTTTTTGCAGAACGTAAATTAAAAAAAACCTTGTATTTACCTTTATTCAAAGTTATATATGGACCGTAAACAAGATATTTATACCTCATAGAGGAGTCGGCGGATATGATTAAACTGTTGCTTGAGTTTTTGTCTGAAATTATTTTTTCCGAAGATGATTTTAAATCACCGTAAGTGAAAATTTTGCGGGTTTTGACCTTTTTATATTCGCAAAGGTTTCCTCCTCCAAGTTCAAAAGGGTTATTGACTTTTTTAAGAGTGTATCCGAACTGTTCAATCTTTTCAGGGAAAGTGTCCAACCACGAATCTTTAATAATGTATATTCGCGGTTGGGTAAAAACCGAGTCGGCCATAGCTTTGTTCCTGACATACGACCCGTCGTTCGGAGTTGCCGTTATCATATCCGGTGCAGCTATTGCCGTGATGTAGGAATTCCAGTATTCCGCAATAATACCTGCTTTTCCAAGCTTACCGAATTCTTTCATAACTTCATACTTGGCTTTTTGTTTTTTGGGATAGTAAATATGGACTACGGAGCTTAATAACCCCGAAATTGCCGTTGCGAAAAGCAGAACGGTAATATTGATTCTCTGTTTTTTACCGAAACTTTCAATTAACAAAAGCGCTGTCAGAACAGATGAAATATATACCGGCACAAAATAGCGTCGTGAAATGCCGTTGCGAAATACCCAGTGTGAAACAACTATTGCCGACAAGCTCAGCAAAGCCTGCAGCAAAAAGAACCAAAACCATTTATTACTATTGGGAAGGCTTCTGTTTTTTATTGCCTGATATGTGATTGCGATTAATGCGATTATTGAAAACCACCCGAAAAATCCGAGATAAATATTTTGCTCATATTTAAATTTGAGAATATCCGCTGTTTGATAAAAAATGTTTTTTACGGTTAATAGTATGAGATGTAAGTTGTTGAACATCTGTGCCGTATATCTTGTGTCCCTGTCCGCATGACTTTTTGCAAAGGCAATGAACAGAAATCCTGCAACAATCCAAAACAGCGTAACATATAAAACGGGTTCTTTAAAGATGTTTTTCTTTTTTAATCGTATGGAAAGCCTTTCATCATTACCTTTGTAATAGCTTAGCAGAGGAAATACGATAAAGAGAATAACGGAAATAATCGTCAAGTCGGAAACCCAAAACGAAATAATCAAAATGACGGAAACAACCGAAACCGTAAATATCCGTTTTGATACGGGCTGTGATGACTCGATTTTATTAAAAAAACATATTGCTGCTGCCAGCAGACTCATCTCAATACCAAAAGGTTGAGCTATCATTAGAAAGTCGAGGAAGTTAAGCGGAGGGAAAAACCAGAAAACGGCAAGTATGAGTTTTGTGACACTCTTTTTAAAAAGAGTTGATATGCAGAAAAAACCGGTCGTAAGTATCAGATAATCGGCAATTGAGACAGCCCACACGGCATTCATTCCCGTTATTTTCATAATCAGATGAGCGAGCAAAGGAATAAGGCTTCCCAGTCTGTCCTGTCCCCAGAAATAGAGGTCGTGCGGGAATTTGAAGTTTGCGGCCATCAAGATATGTATTGCATGGTCGGGATTCAGAAAGTAGTAATAAACAGCTGAAAAATGTAAGAATGAAACGGCAATTATTGCTAATGTCAGCCCGTAGAATGTTATGTTTCCGTATTTTTCTTTAAAATCCAATGAGAAAAAATTTGAGTGTAAAAGTAGTAATCTTTTGAATTGTAAAACGGAAACGGTTTCAAGGTGTTCGGATTAAATGATTATTTTTGCGGCAATGAAGTATGAAAGATATAACTATGTTAACAATCAGGTTCTTATTAGTCTTTGCGGTTTCTTTTGTCATTGTCAACAGCTTAAAATCTCAAGATTCTTTGAGATGGTCGGTTGCGGATGACGGCAGTATAGAATGGAAAGTTGAAAAAAACGATTCCCATACCGATCATATCGAAATGAGCGGGTTTTACATTTCCGTCATTGTGCATTACGGTGTTAAAGACGGTGCACTTGACCAAAATGTGCATCTTGTTTTTCCAATGTTGAGGACCATACCCAATGACACGCACGCAAGTCTTTCGTATGAGATTGATAAGCGGGAAATACCGGAAATAATGATTGACGGTAAAAACGTTGCGGAACATCCCTCTCTTTTTAAAATTAAAGGTAAGTTGTGCTATGAATCGCACACAAACAGCGACGTTATTATTAAACATACCCTTTTCCCTTCCACAGACGAGCCTGTTTTTATTGATAAAGCCGAAGTTATTAATATTTCGGGAAAGAACATTTTCGTTGAAATTCCGGAATTTGTCATTTCCGATACAACAGATGCGGAAAAAGGTGTTTACGGCTCCTATATCATAAAAATATCTTATAATAAAAATGGAGTTTTTACATTGAAGCCCAAAGAATCAATGGACTATGCCGTTATTTATTCGGGAAGGAAACTTTGTGAAGAAGATAATTTTGTCGCACCCGATTACGAGTTGAAAAAACGTGAGGCTTTTGTGGAAAAGACCTTTTCAGACCTTGTTTTTGAGTCGCCTGATGAAGTATTGAACAGGGCATTTGCCTTTGCCAAGGTCAGGGCGGTTGAGAGTATCTACCGTACGAAAGGCGGATTGATGCACGGGCCCGGTGGTGGAAGGTATTATGCCGCAATTTGGGCGAACGACCAGGCGGAATATGCAAACCCCTTTTTTCCGTTTCTTGGTAATTTGGCGGGAAACGAATCCGCAATCAACTCTTTCCGCCATTTTGCAAAGTATATGAACGATGAGTACAAACCCATTCCCAGCTCCATAATTGCGGAGGGAGTTGACTACTGGAATGGTGCGGGAGACAGGGGCGATATGGCAATGATTGCATACGGAGCATCGCGGTTTGCCCTTGCATACGGTGATGAGAAAACCGCAAAACAACTATGGCCCCTTATCGAATGGAGTTTGGAATATTCAAAAAGGAAAATAAACGCCGACGGTGTTGTAGCTTCCGATTGTGATGAACTGGAATTTCGTTTTCCGGCAGGTGATGCAAACCTGAATACATCCTCACTCTATTATGATGCCTTGAAGTCGGCGGTAATGCTTGGCAAAGAGCTTGGTATCAGTCAAAAAGAGCTTAATGATTATGATGTGCAATCCGAAGAAATACACAAGGCTATTGAAAACTACTTCGGAACTGCGATGGACGGGTTTGAAACGTACCGTTACTATAAAGGTAATGATGTTTTGCGCGCCTGGATTTGCACTCCTCTGACGGTTGGCATTTACGACAGAAGTGCCGGCACCGTTGATGCCTTGTTTTCCGGTAAACTATGGACAAAAGACGGTTTGGCATCTGCCGCCGGCAGTACTACTTTCTGGGACAGGGCTACGCTCTATGCTTTGAGGGGTGTTTTTGCCGCAGGATACACAAAGAAGGCAATGGATTATTTTCTGTATTATTCAAAACGCAGGTTGCTTGGCGAACATGTTCCCTATGCCGTGGAAGCCTATCCCGAAGGAAATCAAAGGCATCTGTCGGCAGAGAGTGCCCTCTATTGCAGAGTAGTCACCGAAGGTGTTTTCGGAATACGTCCCACAGGCTTCAACAGTTTTTCGATGACTCCCCGCTTGCCTGACGACTGGAATACAATGGCTTTAAGGAAAATAAAAGCTTTCGGACATAATTTTGATATTGAAGTAAAACGTAAAAACAATAAACTGTCGGTTAAAGTATTCAGCGGAGAAAAGATTTATTATGCTGCCGAAACCGGAAACGGTGAAAGCATAACTGTTCATTTGTGATTATGGAGCATAATGCGAATAATAATTATCACAATGACCGGAGTGTCTACGCTCGAATACAATACAATAATGTCATTTTTGTTTCCGTTTAGTATTTTGAGTTTTCGTGTTTTAATTTTTTACCACGAAAGCACAAAAACCACAAAAATATTATGAAAAGTTTGCTTGTGCTCGGTAATTTTATTTTTTGACAAATCTATCATTAGTCTCACCTTTAGGGGAGATTTAGAGGGGTTAATCATCCTGATTTCAGCTTCGCCAGTCATCCAAAGAGCCCGAAGTGTAAGGCTGCCTCTTTCAAAGGGCTGTTCGGGATTTCCCAATCCCGATACCATCAGGATTTGTAATCCTGTGAAGAAATATAAAAATGCAGATTAAAGTCCGAGAAGTACTTTGCCCTCTTCGCTAACCATATCCGGTGACCACGGCGGATCGAAAACAAGGTTTACATCCACCTCGAAATCAGGGAATTTATTCTTGATGGCTTCCTGCACATTCAATACAATTGCATCGCCGATGGGGCAAGCCGGTGTGGAAAGGGTCATCTCAATATGGACTGTTTTATCTCCGTCATATTCAACCCTGTATATCAATCCCATATCCACAATGTTGACCTCAACCTCAGGGTCAATAACGAACTTCAGGATATTCCATATCTGTGATTCAATTGCTTTTATTTCTTCAGATGTTTTCATTTATTTATAATTTTGTTTCAATTCTTGATTTGTGAAATACGATTTTAAATACATTCATATTGTAAAGAATCGCGGTTATTAAAAGTAATGCCGCTCCTATATTAAAAGTTATTTCCGAACCTGCCAGAATCCCGCCCAACAGAAAAGGAATAGAAGCAATGTATGAGTAGAGTTGTATATCCGCAATCTTTTCGGAATAGAGGTCTTTCGGCAGCGGGGTTTTTGTCTTCCCAACAAAACTTTTATACTTGACAAGCCAAATGATGAAAGGGATTGTTTTGTATGTTTGTCCCAGAATTATTGACGTTATGAAAAAGAAGATTATAGAAAAACCGTAAAGCATTATGATGCGCCAGTATATTTTTTGATCGAAATTCAATCCGCTTATTGATGCTATTATTCCGAGAAAGACAGGCAGGATCATAAACAAAACCGCAATCATAGTATGCTTCATTCCAACATCAAGGTTTTTGCGAAGTCTCTTTTTATATGATTCCCTGACGTAAGACAGGAAGAAAAATATTCCGGCACCAATCATCAATCCCCAAACGGGTAGCATAACGCTGCCGTGTAAAAAGAGCCAGTCCGATTCCAGAAGGAAAAGACCTGCATTGACAAAATAAAAGGCGTATTTGAGTTTGTTTTCATTCATTTGATGCGAAACAAGGAACATGGGGATGAGTGTGGCAGCCGCTCCCATAACTAAAAGTAAAAACCAGCCGGCCATTCCCATATGTGCATGCATCTTTAGGTAAAGAAGATGCGATTGATTCAGAAAATTAAATTTGTAGTTCAAAGCAATTATCAAAGCTATGAGAGCCGTTAGTCCGAGCCAGTATGTTGCAAAAGTTATGAAATTGGAGAGGAAGGTCTTTTTTGTTGCTCTGCGCGTTGATGCGACAATGTTAAAAAGAAACATCATCAGGGCAATAAAGGTGAGGCTTGCCGAATAGACGAGCAAAGTGGAAAATTGATTGTTCCAGAAAGTGTAAACCATCATAACCACAGCTATTCCAAAGGTCCAGAAAGTTACTTTTGCAAGTTTTTCACTGTAAAGTGCCGTCTCGAATATTACCGGAATCAGTTGATACAGAGCTCCGAAAATTATCATTGTTCCGAATCCGAGAACTGCTGCGTGAGTAATGGCGAGCAAGTGCGGTTCGAAAAAGTATCCCGTGAATGAACTTGCCGAAAGAAGCATCAACACTACCACCACAAAAAAAGATATTGACGCGAAAATAAAGTGTGGTACCACTACTCCGGGTGAGGGTGCATTGTCTGTTGCCAATCCTTGCATTATATCTTTTTTTTATTTGTAAATCAGCAATTTAACATTGTTGTCATCTTCTTTATGATGAAGAATGTTCAAACCGCGTTTTTTAAGTTCGGGCAGAAGATATTGAGGTATCCTTTGATGATGAACAAACAAGCCGTATCCTTCCGGCAGTTTTTCAGTCTCGATAAGAATATTCATCATCGGTTCGGGCATCTCCAAACCTCTGACATCAATAGTGTTTAATTTGTCACCAAATGATTTTAGCTTTTGCTCAAATGAAGGTTCTTCCGTTTCTTCAATTTCCGGCAGTTCATCATTCTGTTTAGCCTCTTCCGATTTCCAGAAGTAGGTGTGCACGGCTCCGTCGTCGGGTCTGTCGGTAAAAGAGCTATATCCTTTATCTTTCAAATGACTAATCAGCGGAATAGGTTCAAAAACATTGATGATCTCAAGGACGCTGTCATCGGGTAACTTTTTTATCATCGCCATAATAATTTTAAACGGATCTTCGCCTCTTTCAATGTCGGGTCTGACGTCCATACTGACCAGCTTTCTTTTGCCGATCTCCTCCATTTGTTCTTTTGTGTTGATGTTTTCCATTTCTATGTCTTTTGAATTATAGTCAATTTCAAAACCTATGGATTCCAGTCTCTGTAAGAATTCGTCAACGGAAGTGCCACCTATTTTTGCAGCTTCGGCTACATTAACTCTCGGAGCAAGAAGCTTTCTTAATACCGGATTTTTCAATTTCTTGAAATGCTTGTTTATTGAAGCTATAACTTCAATAGACTCGGGATTTTCCTTTATCAGCTTCGATATCCTTGTTTGTGCATTTACTTTCATAACGAATCTTATTTAGAATGATTCTATATTGGCCGCAAAATTACATATTAAAATGATATAGTCAAGCTTTATATCTGAATTTATTAAATATTTTTGATTCCTATTCAGATTGTGATAAAAACAGAAAAAATAATGTACTTTTGTAACACAAAAAACAAGAAAGATGTACTCCGGTAAAAAGACAGGTCTCTTTTTCGGTTCTTTTAATCCGATTCACATCGGTCATATGATCATTGCCAACTGGTTTGTGGAATATACCGATTTGGAGAGGGTTTGGTTTGTGGTTTCTCCTCAAAGTCCTTTCAAAAACAAAAGGACGTTACTACCCGATCATCACAGGCTTGCGTTGGTACGTACAGCTATTGAGGATGATTTGCGTTTTTGGGTTACTGATATTGAGTTTAATATGCCGAAACCTTCTTACACAATAGATACTTTGACATACCTTGAGGAAAAATATCCGGACAACGAATTTGTTTTGATAGCCGGTTCGGATCAGTTGCCGAAATTTGATAAATGGAAGAATTCCGGACGAATACTTGAGCTTTACAAGATGTATGTCTATGCACGACCAAATTATGAAGAACACAGGTATGACAATCATCCTTCCGTGAAAATATTTAATACTCCTTTGATGGAGATATCGTCAACGTTTATTCGTAAATCAATTGCCGAAGGTAAGGATATGCGCTATATGCTTCCGGCGAAGGTTTGGAAGTATGTTAAGGAGATGCATTTTTATGAGAAATAGGTATTGTAAAATAGTTTCCGGTCATTATTCCTTTGTTATGACACTATTGGTGTGTTGCTTTCTTAAATAAATCTCACGCAGCGGCGCGGCGACGCAACGTATTAATTTACCATAGCTTACATTGCGACTGCCGACTGAAGACTGCCGATTGAAGACTGCCGACTGAAGACTGCCGACTGAAGACTGCCGATTGAAGACTGCCGATTGAAGACTGCCGATTGAAGACTGCCGATTGAAGACTGCCGACTGAAGACTGCCGACTGAAGATTGCCGACTGAAGACTGCCGACTGAAGATTGCCGACTGAAGACTGCCGACTGAAGACTTTCGATGCCGACCTCCCGTCGAGCATGCACGAAGCAAAGCTTCGGCACTGCCGACTGTATGATACTTGTAGAATAACCTCACGCAGCGGCGCAGCGACGCAACGCATAAGTTAAACTTGCAGAGCGACAGTGAAAAATCTATTCCTCAACCGGTTTCAGCACTCCGTAAACATAATGGTCAAGTGTGATGTATTTTTTTGCGGCTTCTTTAACCTGTTCATTGGTGATGTCGTTAACCGCTTTGTTATACTCCTCGTTTGAGATTATCTTTGAGTCGAGGAAAGTGACATTTGCAAGTTTAGCGAGCCAGTAGCCGTTTTCTCTGGAATTTGATTCCCGTTCACGAATGAAAGTCTCTTTGGCTTTGTTTAAAACCTTATCATCGGGGCCGTTTTCCTGCATGTCTTTTATAATGTCGAAAGTGGAGTTAACAAGTTTGTCAACATTTTCGGGAGCGCAGCCGAAGGCTATCATAACCGAGTAGTCCTGACGAGGGAATTTTTCGGTATTTCGTTTCACCCAAACACCATATGTACCGCTTTCCTCTTCCCTGAGTTTTTCTCTCAGATTAATGCTCAATGTTTTTTCCAATGTTTTGAAAATGAGATTGTTTTCAAACCCATATTTGTAGTCACCCTTCATTGTGATGACAACCATACTTTGAGGCTCCTTGCCTTTGTGGTAAGTGAAGGATGTGATTCCGGCGGGAAATTCCGGAGTATTGTCTTTCCAATCGTTTGTTTTACCTGTTACGGGAAGTCCTCCGAGATATTTCTCTGCGAGAGGCTTTAATTTTTCCGGATCAACATTGCCCACAAAGAAAAATTTGAATCCGTCGGCATGTTGAAATTGCTTTTTGTAAACCTCGTAAATATAGCCCTGATCAATGCTTTTAATTTGCTCGATTGTTGGAATGGTTATTATCCTTGGAGAGTTTGAGGTTGTTACTTTGGCAAGAGTATCGAAAAATGCCATTTGGGGGTTGGCAAGTGAGAATTTAGCCTGATTTATTTGATTATCAATAACTTTATCAAAGGTCTCTTTATCCTTTCGCGGGTGTGTAAAATAGAGATACTGCAATTGTAACAATGTCTCCAGATCTTTTGGACTTGCATTTCCTCTGAACTCCTGTTTTAATTCCGAGAGTACTGCGCTGAGGCTCACAATTTTACCCGATAGCTTTTTCTGCAAATTGATGTCGCTGAAATTTCCAAGTCCGCTTTCATTGATAACTGAATTGAAAGCAAGAGAGTTTACAATCTTATCATCCGGAATCAGCGAGCTTCCACCGGGGCTGTAAGCTTTATAGAGTATTTCGTCATTTTTAAAATCCGTAGGTTTAATATAGACTTCAACGCCGTTATTTAGTACCCACTTTGTGTATCCCTCTTCCATTTCCATTTCCGAAACAATCTTTCCCGCAGTAATTTTCTCACTGATAAGCGGTTCATCAAGTGCTTTATCTTCATAAGGGGTTAGCTCTGCCGATTTTGCTTCCTTGATAATTGTCAGAACCTCGGCTTCATCGGGTATTATGACTCCTTCCTTTTTTGGTCCCATAATCCAGACAGCCATATTTTCATCCGTGACCCATTCTTTTGCAAAGTTGTTGATTTCATCAAGTTTGATTGTTGGAATCAACTGTTTGGCATATTCATATTCCGTTTCAATACCGGGAGCAGGTTCTTTTGTGAGAAAATACTGAAGATATTCACTGACAAGAGCCGCCGATTTAACCTTATCTCTTTCCGTAAAACTTTTTTCATAATCGCGAAGCATCTCCGTTTTGGCTCTTTCAAACTCGGAATCCGTAAAACCGAATTTTTTAACTCTTTCGTTTTCCTCAAGCAACACTTTCATTGACTCTCCGAGTTTATTGTCTTTGGCAAGTGCCACGGAAGTATAAGCATCTGTCGTTCGTGCAAGAAATCCCCCGTATCCCGTATAAGCATACATAAACGGCGATTCCGGCTTTTGCATTATCTCGGCAAGTCTGGCATTAAGCATTGAATTATAGAGGTTTTCAGCCAGCATTCTTCTGTAATCTCCAACTGTTGTTTTTGTCTCTCTCGGATGTTTATAAAAAATATTTACCATTAAATATGTAGCCTCTTCATCGGTTGCGATTGCCACCAACGGGTCTTTATTTCCGGGAATATCATATTCAATGCGCGGACGCTCATTTTCGGGATTTTTAATGCCGCTGAAATGTTCTTTGACCTTTTTCTCCATATCGTCCACATTAACATCACCCACAACAATAACCGCCATCAGGTCGGGACGGTACCAATCGTTATAAAAGCTTGTGATTGTTGAGTAATGTGCCGTGTCAATGATATCCATTTTTCCGATGGGCAGTCTTTCCGCATACCTTGAGCCTTTGAAAAGAATGGGAAAGGTTTTGTTTCTCATTCTTTCCTGTGCGCCGAGTCCGAGTCTCCACTCTTCCTTCACTACTCCGCGTTCTTTGTCAATTTCGTCGTGTGCAAAAGATACATAATGCGACCAATCTTCAAGAACGAGGAAGGCACTATCTATTAGTCCCTCTCTGTCCGTTGGCATTTGCAACTGGTAAACGGTTTCGTCGAACGTTGTGTAAGCATTCAGGTGGGCACCGAACTTAACACCTGTTGATTCCAGAAAATCAATGAGATCATTTTTTTTGAAATGTTTGGAGCCGTTGAAACACATATGCTCTATGAAGTGTGCCAATCCCTGTTGGTCGTCATCTTCACAAATTGAACCCGCATTGATTGCAAGCCTCATTTCCACACGGTTCTTGGGCTCCGACTGGTGTCTTATGAAATATGTAAGACCGTTTTTAAGCTTGCCCGTCCTTACATTGGGGTCAAGTTTGAGAAGTGTGCTATAATCCTGAGCGTTTACAGTCATAATAAATGCTGTAATGATGCTGACGAAAAGTGCTGTTTTTTTTATCATTTGAGTTATATTTAATAATTAATAAATAGAGTAATTTCCATAAAGACCAAAATAAATGGTTTTGGTTGTAAAAGTAAGGAAAATTTATTTACTGAAAATGATGTAAAAAGATATAGTGGAAAAAATGTCAGGTCGAGCGAAGTCGAGTCCTGCTTTATATCAGAGTAATTTTTTATTAAATATGCTCAAAATGAAACGAGTCCCTACATTTTACAGATATCTAAAAAGAATAACCATACCCGATTTTCAGACCAAGATAGTCTATTCCGAGTTCGACGATGCCGTAACTTTCCCAAGGAAGATTTTCAAAAGAGTAATACCCGTTCGCGACATAAACCGGACTGTAATTAAAGGTTAGGCCTGCAATTAATGTGCTTTTCCGGCTAATGTGGTATAAAAAGTTAACATTACCCATAAAACTGAAACAATCTTTGTTGTGGTATATCATAAAAGATAAAAAATGTAATGATGTATCGCCAACCTGATTATAATATGAATAACCGATGCTTATCGGAAGAGAATTTTTGCTGATATAATTATATTTTATACCCATTTCTACGGAGGTTGAAAATTTATCATTGATACGAAAGAATTTGCTTATTAATAAATAAATATTGAAATTAACAATATTATATTCATATTGACTTTCGTAAAAATCCCCTGAAATTCCGTTTTCCCGGTCAACACTAAATGAAAAATTTGTATTAAACGGAACAAAGTTGAAGCCTGTGCCCGTTTTTAACCCGAATGATTTATAAATACTTTTATAGTACTCAATTTCAATCAATGGCGCAATTGTGTTTTTTGCTTTTAACATTGGCTCTCCTTCACTGTGAATCGTTAATTTGTTAAGTACAGGACCACCGATGTTGACAGATAACATATCGGATATGTTTTTACTATCATTCAACCCTTTGGATAGCTTATCCTGGCTGAAAATATTTCCCGTGTATAAAAACAGAATACCAAATACTACTGTTAAACTTTTTTTCATAAAATACTCAATTTTTTAACAAATCAAAATCAATTAGTAAAATTTTGTTAAAGAGTGTATTAATCATACTTAAATTCCCCGAATTGAGATTTAATCGTTAAAGATTTTTTATCAGCCTTCCGGCAATAGCCCACAACCTTTGCATCAATATCAAACTCTTTTGATATGGAAATAATACTTTCTGCAACTTTTTCAGGCACATATAATTCAATTCTGTGTCCCATATTAAAGACTTTATACATCTCTTTCCAGGGAGTTTCGGATTCTTTTCGAATCATTTTGAACAGTGGTGGAACGGGAAACATATTGTCTTTGAAAATCTCCATATTTTCAACGAAATTTAGAACCTTTGTTTGGGCTCCGCCGCTGCAATGTATCATCCCGTGAATATCCGGGAAGTGATTCTCAATAACCTTTTTAATGACAGGAGCATAAGTGCGGGTGGGAGAGAGGACGAGCTTCCCGGCTGTAATATCCTGAACCAAAGATGGTTCGGTTAATTTTTTGCTTCCCGAATAAACCAAGTCGTCAGGTATTGAGTTGTCAAAACTTTCGGGATATTTTTTTGCAAGATATTTACTGAAAACATCATGTCTGGCAGAGGTCAGGCCGTTGCTCCCCATTCCACCGTTGTACTCTTTTTCATAAGTTGCCTGCCCGAAAGATGCAAGACCTACGATCACGTCGCCGTCCCGGATATCATTTTCAATTATCTGCGAACGTTTAACTCTTGCGCTAACGGTTGAGTCAACAATTACGGTTCTTACCAAATCCCCGACATCCGCCGTTTCTCCACCCGTAGAATATATTCCGATTCCGAGGTTACGCATTTCAGACAGGAATTCTTCCGTTCCGTTAATTAGGGCTGCAATGACTTCTCCGGGGATAAGATTCTTATTTCTGCCGATAGTTGAAGATAGAAGAATATTGTCGTAAACACCTACACAAAGCAGGTCGTCAAGGTTCATAACCACGGCATCCTGAGCAATGCCTTTCCATACAGACAGGTCTCCGGTTTCTTTCCAGTAGAGATAAGCAAGTGATGATTTAGTGCCTGCACCGTCGGCATGCATTATGTTACAATAATTTTGATCGCCCCCGAGTATATCGGGTATAACTTTGCAAAAGGCATTGGGGTATATTCCTTTGTCAATATTTTTTATGGCGTTGTGTACATCTTCCTTTGAGGCGGAAACGCCGCGTTTGTCGTATCTCGATATTTTTTTTGCAGATGTCTTTAAAGAGGTCATCAATAAATTGTTTTGTGCTGTTTTGATTACACTATTTTATTTTTTAAGTTATAGAATCAACTCCAGTATTAGGATTTTTAATGAGAATACTTTTTAGTTTTTCAATATCAGTAGGTAACGAGTTATACTTTTTGTTTAATCGTTTTGCATCTTTGACAAATGACGAAGTAACAATTATTCTAACTCTTGAGCTCATCTAAAAGTTCATCAATATTCATTAATTCGATATTGCCCGATTCAAATTCTTTTATTTCGTAAATAGCTTTAGCAATATCGTCTGCAACACGGGTAGGGATAACAGGCTTGTCATCCGGAGAATCTTCATTGATAGCGAGATTGTCAATTTCAATGTATGAGTTCATCCCAAGGCGTCTTGCCAATTCGTCCAAAAAGTGCAGATACTCATTTTTATTACTTTTTATCGTTAATGTTCCCATATTTTTCTTTTTATGCAAAAGTATATATTATTCCTTAAAATGCTTAAGTGTTTCATTAATTTCATTTTGAAGCGAGTCAAGTTCGGGTGTAAATTTATCGGTTTGTTCTATTACCATTTTTTCCATTATTCTGTAAGAAACCAGGCGCAAGTTACAATATCTTCTTAATAAAGCATCCTGTTGACGTAGTTCATCCGGCAAACCTTCTATTTTATCAAGTTCATCGAGTATGTCGAGGTTTTTCTGCCAAAGGTCAATTCCGTTTTCTCTTAAACTGTAAAGTATCTCGTCTTTTGTTCCCGTTTGCAAAATATCATAAGCTTTAAGAGCTTCGGTTTCGTTTTTCGAGAATTGCTCTATCCCTTTGTCATAAGTATTTATCTGAAAATCAGGCATAGCAAAGTACACATAAAGGGAAATTATCGCTAACTGGACAATCATAAACAAACTACCTATTCCCGCTGCTTTCCAACCGGAATGAAATTTGCCTCCGTTTTCCTTGTGTCTGACTACGGCAGCCTTTTGATATTTTTGAAATATTAATACAATAATGAAGGTATAGATTCCGGGAATTAGCGCACCGGGAATACTTTCGGTAATCTGTTCGGGAAACAGGAACAGAGCCGCATACATTAAGACCGATGATAGGATTCCGATGATAAAGGAGCGTGTTGCAACATTCTCTTCATCAAGGGCCTTATAATTTTGTCCCATCATATAACCTGCTACTACAGGTCCTCCGAAAAAGGTGGCGATTAGCAGTGCCCGTTCGGAATATAGTTTCCGGTTATTGATAGAATCTTCAGGCATACAGATTGCTTATTTGAAAATCAACAGTTTGTTTTCTTCGTCAACCGTAAATTTTCCAAACAAAGAGAATGTAGCTTTATCAATATAAAAACCTTTTTTTATTTTATAACTCACTGTTACCTCAAAGAGTGAGATATGATGATCCAGGACTTTCATATCTTCAATCAGGAACACTGCACCGTCTGCAATAGTTGAGTTTGCTAACACTTCATTAACGTCTCCTGCAAAATCACCTTTACTTATGGCTCCCTCTTTAAGCAGTTTAAGGGCATCTTCCAGCGATATAAAAGGTTTATTAAGTCTTTTATCAACATAGACGGCAGTTTTATATCCGTTTACATAGGCTTCGATCCCATATTTGCCGTTTTCATCAAAAATAAGGGGAACACTATTCTCTTCGGCTTCGGGGTTCACAACAACTTCAACTTTAGGGACTTTAACTTCACCAAGTTTTTCTTTTGGAACAAAGTCGTTATTCAAAACCCTGAATTCCGTCCTCCTGTTAAGCTGATAGGCAAATTCCTTGATATCTTTTGTGGGAAGAGAATCAATAAATCCTTCGGTAAGAACAACCCCGGAATCAAGAACAAGAGTTCCGTTCATATAGTAGTTGTGGTCAAGTTTACGCGGAACTCTTTCACCGTATCCTTTAGCAACAAGTCTGTCAGGGTCAATACCGCGGAGGATAAGATAGTCAACAACCGATTGGGCACGCTTTTGTGAGAGGATATCATTACGTTCATCCGAGTCACGCGAGTCGGTATGTGAAGCAAGTTCAACAACAAGAGTGGGATTTTCATCAAGAGTGGTTATCAGCCCCTGCAAAGAATCCTGATATTGCGGTTTTAAATCCCATTTTGCCA
>Ga0256841_1001489_pt1 | contig 20144 bp, 21 predicted proteins | sample 356308metaG_FD_185971 | JGI IMG/M metagenome (GOLD analysis project Ga0256841, IMG submission 185971) | Hydrothermal vent microbial communities from Mid Atlantic Ridge, Atlantic Ocean - 356-308 | ecosystem: Environmental > Aquatic > Marine > Hydrothermal vents | place: Atlantic Ocean: Mid... | reverse complement strand
AGCAGTGCAGAAATGCTGGCCGCAATTTACCGTAAGGGGGAAGCCGCACCGGTTGCCACATCCAGTGGTGTTGTTGTGTGGCTGGATTTTGTCGCACAGACCAATAAACGGGTGCCGGAGAAATACCGGGAAAAAATCAACCGTTACGAGATTCTCTCTCCGCGCTCAGACAGATAACCAGTCCACCGGTTTCAAGTAGTTGTCATAGAGTTCGGCTTCGGGTGATCCTGGCTCCGGATGCCAGTCATAGCGCCACCTCACCAGCGGGGGAAGTGACATCAGGATCGACTCGGTTCTGCCTCCTGACTGTAATCCAAACAGGGTGCCGCGGTCATAGACAAGGTTGAACTCCACATAACGACCACGACGGTAGAGCTGGAAATCACGCTCACGTTCACCGTAGCGCATCCCTTTGCGTTTGCTGACAATGGGCTGATAGGCGGGAATGTAGTGATCACCCACACTCTTCATAAAGGCAAAACACCTTTCGAAACCCCAAGCGTTCAGGTCATCGAAAAACAGACCACCCACACCCCGTGTTTCGTTTCTGTGTGGTAGAAAGAAATACTCATCACACCATTTTTTAAAGCGGGGATAGGTGTCTTTTCCGAAAGGTTCGCAGGCGGCTCTTGCCGTCTGATGCCAGTGGATCACATCCTCCCTGAAAGGATAGAAGGGGGTCAGATCAAAACCGCCACCAAACCACCAGACGGGCTCATCGCCTGGTTTTTCGGCAATGAAAAATCGCACATTGGCATGGGACGTGGGCACATAGGGATTGCATGGGTGAATCACCAAAGAGACGCCCACGGCCTGAAACGTTCTGCCCGCCAACTCCGGTCGCTGGGCGGTTGCCGCAGCGGGAAGTCTCTCACCAAAGACATGGGAAAAATTGACCCCAGCCTGCTCAAACACACTGCCTTCAGCAAGAACACGGGTGCGGCCTCCTCCACCTTCGTCCCGATGCCAGGCGTCTTCACGGAAACGGCCTGTGCCGTCCTCCGCTTCAAGTGTGGTGCAGATCCGATCCTGCAAATCGAACAGGTAGTCTTTGACTTTATCCAAAGAGGGGGTTGCCGGCATTTTGTTAGTTTTCCTGATTCTGGTAAGGTACGCCAATCATACAATAGAAATTGATGAAAAAATGAGTAATCGTACCGCAACTACTAAACGTGAGACTAATGAAACACAGGTCCAGGTGAGTATCGATCTTGATGGGAGTGGGCAGTCGAAATTGGACTCTGGCATCCCGTTTCTGGATCACATGTTGGATCAGATCGCACGTCATGGTGTTTTTGATCTGGAGATCAAGGCAAAAGGTGATCTGGAAATCGATGCGCACCATACGGTTGAAGATATAGGGATCACGCTGGGTCAGACATTCACCCAGGCCTTGGGTGACAAAAAAGGGATCTGCCGTTACGGATACAGTTATGTGCCGCTGGATGAGGCACTCTCCCGTGTGGTGGTCGACTGTTCAGGGCGTCCTGGACTGGAATACCATGTTGATTTTCCAAGGGCAAAGATCGGTGATTTCGATACCGAGCTGTTCTATGAATTTTTTCAGGGATTTGTCAATCATGCCATGGTCACCTTGCATATCGACAATCTCCGTGGGCGTAATGCACATCACATGATCGAAACCATTTTCAAGGCCTTCGGCCGTGCCTTGCGCATGGCTGTTGAGCCCGACCCGCGCATGCAGGGTACGTTGCCCTCGACAAAAGGAAAGCTGTAATGGCAAGCGCGATCCAGATCGTAGCTGTCATCGACTACGGCAGCAGTAACTTGCGCTCCGTGGCCAAGGCGATTGAGCACGTGGCCAGCGACAGGCAAAAGGTGATCGTGACCCGGGATACTAATATCATCACAAATGCCGACCGCGTGGTGTTTCCCGGTCAGGGGGCGATGGGTGACTGTATGCACAATTTGATCGAGCAGGGGCTCGATGCCGTGATCCGAGAGGCTATGGCAACAAAGCCGTTTTTCGGGATCTGCCTGGGGCTGCAGAGCCTCATGGACTGGAGCGATGAAGACGGTGGTGTCGAAGGTCTGGGTATCATTCCTGGAAAGGTCGTGCATTTCCCGGAGGATCCGCGAGATGCGAAAACGGGTGAGCGCCTCAAGATACCACATATGGGCTGGAATCAAGTCAAGCCAGTGCATGATCATCCGCTATGGCATGGGATTGAGCCTGGCAGTCGGTTCTACTTCGTCCACAGTTATTATGTGATTCCGAAACAGAAGGACGTGATCGCAGCGACAACGGAGTACGCCATTGAGTTCACATCGGCTGTTGCCCGTGGCAATGTTTTTGCCGTACAGTTCCACCCTGAGAAGAGCCAACACGATGGTTTGCAATTGCTGGCGAACTTTCTCGTCTGGGATGGCTCAGAATAAACTATACAAACCTGTCCGGAGGGATGAGAATGAAAAAACTGACAACAACGATAGCACTCAGTAGTGTCATGGTAATGGCTGCCTATGCGGGCGGTGATCCAGAATATGTGTCTTTCCCCGAGGGCTACAAAGAGAACTTCATCCATTATGCGACGATCAACCGTATGAATGGCAAACAGGTTGCCGCTCTCTACGCCAATGAAGCAGCCATGGGCAGTATCCGCTATGGTGACAAACTGGTTCCAGGCTCACGTATTGTCATGGAGATCTACAAGATCAAGAAAGACACCGATGGAAACCCGATCCAGGGCCCAGACGGCGTGTATGAAAGAGGCCCTCTGGCTGCGATTGCCGTAACCGAAAAAAGCCTTGAATGGCCTGCAGGCTATCCGGTCGACCACCGCGCCGGCGATTGGGGGTTTGCCTTGTATACCCCGACAGGCCAACCAAAGGAGAACTCGCTGGACTGTGCCAGTTGCCACCTCCCCTTGGCTGATACGGATTATCTGTTCACACACAAGTTGCTGAAGCAAGCGGCACGAAAATAAAACCCAAAGGGGAGAGAAAGGGCTTCAGGGCTCCTCTCTCTCCTTGCTGTTTTCCCGGCGGATAGCACGATGGCCGATGTCCTTGCGGTAGAACATGCCGTCCCAATGGATTCTCTCTACTTGCCGATAGGCTTTTTGTTGAGCCTCGAGTACGGAATCACCCAAAGCGCTCACACAGAGCACACGGCCACCGGCGGTAACAACCTGGCCTTCCTGTTCAGCCGTTCCGGCATGAAAAACTTTAACATCGGGTTCGGTGCCCTCCAGTCCAGAAATGACAACACCCTTCTGATAGTTCTCCGGATAGCCTGCCGAGGCGAGGACAACACCCAATGCAGGACGGGGATCCCATTCCGTGATGTGGCCAAGCAGTGAACCGCCGGCTGCCGCAAGACACAGTTCCACCAGATCCGACTGCAGCCGCATCATGATCGGCTGAGTTTCCGGATCACCAAAGCGGCAGTTGAATTCGAGAACATACGGTGTCCCATCCTCCGCAATCATAAGCCCCGCATAAAGAAACCCCTTGTAAGGACGCCCTTCAGACATCATGCCCTTAATTGCAGGCTCGATGACTTCTGCCATGATGCGATCATGGATACCGGGAGTGACGACAGGGGCTGGGGAATAGGCACCCATTCCTCCGGTATTAGGGCCGGTGTCACCCTCGTCCCTTGCTTTGTGATCCTGCGAAGTGGCCAGTGGGGCTATCGTTTTGCCGTCAGTCATGACGATAAAGCTCGCTTCCTCACCGGTTAAAAAGTCTTCGATGACGACGGAATGTCCCGCCTCACCGAAGACATTACCGGCCAACATGCCTTCCACGGCCTGAATGGCGGTTTCGATGGTCTGTGCGATCACTACACCCTTGCCAGCAGCCAACCCATCCGCCTTGACGACTAAAGGCGCACCCTTGTTCTTAATGTATTCAATGGCCTTACTAAGACTGGTGAAGGTCTCGCTGGCGGCGGTGGGAATTCCATGACGAGACATAAAGTTCTTGGCAAACGTTTTCGAACCCTCAAGAATGGCTGCGGAACGGTTTGGCCCAAAGCATTTCAGATCCGCCGCCTCGAACTCATCCACGATCCCGGCACAAAGCGGGGCCTCAGGGCCGACGATAGTCAGATCGATGCGGTTGTCGAGAGCGAAGGATTTGAGCCCGGGAAGATCTTCAGCACTCACGGGAATATTGGTCACTTTTGCTTCCCGCGCCGTGCCAGCGTTACCGGGGGCAACAAAGACGTCCGTCACCTTGTCGGACTGAGCGCATTTCCAGGCCAAAGCATGCTCTCTGCCTCCGCCTCCTACAATCAGAATTTTCATATCGCCAAGTATATGGAGATTGCTAAAAATTTACAGGAAATGTTCTGTCTCCGGAAAATGAATAATCGGGAAACGGCTCAATGTCGGAAGTGCCTCATTCCGGTGAAGACCATGGCCATTCCCGCCTCATCTGCTGCAGCGATCACCTCATCGTCCCGTACGGAGCCGCCAGGCTGAATAACGGCGGCGATACCGGCCTCTGCTGCTGCATCTATTCCGTCACGGAACGGGAAGAACGCATCCGACGACATGACAGCCCCTTTCACCTCAAGGCCTGCGTGTTCGGCCTTGATGCCAGCAATTCGCGCGGAGTTGATACGGCTCATTTGCCCTGCGCCGACACCAATGGTCATATTATTCCGAGCATAGACGATGGCATTGGATTTTACGAACTTGGCCACCTTCCAAGCAAAGATCAGATCAGACATCTCCTGATCGGTGGGTTGTCTTTTGCTGACCACCTGTAATTGATCGTAAAGAGCGAGATCAGCATCTTGTATCAGCAGGCCACCATTGACTCGTTTGTAATCGAGTCTGGCTTGGGGCTGAGTGAATTCACCACAAACGAGCAGGCGAATATTCTCCTTGTGTTTTATGGCCTCGATGGCCTCTTGAGAGGCAGCAGGTGCAATGATCACCTCCACAAACTGTCGATCCGTGATCGCACGGGCAGTTTCGCCATCCAGTGTCTGATTGAAGGCGATGATGCCACCAAATGCAGATTCGGGATCGGTCGTGTAGGCCCGATCATAGGCTTTGAGCAGTGAATCGCCGACGGCCACCCCACAGGGGTTTGCATGTTTGACGATGACACAGGCCGGCTGGTCGTGGAACTGCTTGACACATTCCAGTGCCGCATCTGTATCCGCGATGTTATTGTAAGAAAGAGCCTTCCCTTGAATCTGTTTTGCCGTAGCGATGCTGGATTCTTGCTGTTTGGGCTCAACATAGAATGCAGCTTTCTGATGAGGATTTTCCCCATAACGCATGATCTGTTGCTTGCAAAGCTGGACATTGAAAGTGGAAGGGAAGCCGCCGGGTTTGCCGTTTTCCACAATGCTACCAAGATAATTTGCGATCATGCCATCATACCGGGCGGTGTGTTCGAAGGCCCGGACGGCTAAGCGGAAACGGGTTTGTTCATGGATACCGCCCTCACTGGCGAGTTCATCCAGGATGATCGCATAATCTTCCGGCTCAACGACGATCACGACATTGGCATGATTTTTCGCCGCTGCACGAACCATGGCAGGACCGCCGATATCAATGTTTTCAATGGCGTCTTCGAGGGTGCATTCTGGGTTGGAAACTGTGGCCTCGAAGGGGTAGAGATTGACGACGATCAGATCGATGGGTTCAATTCCATGTTCTGACATAACCTCATCGTCCTGTCCACGTCGTCCAAGGATGCCACCATGAATTTTGGGATGCAGGGTTTTGACCCGGCCATCCATTATCTCAGGAAAGCCGGTGTGCTCCGACACCTCCTTCACGGGTATCCCCTCTGTCGCAAGCAGCTTGGCCGTACCACCCGTGGATAGGATCTCAATACCCTTGACCGAGAGTGCTCTGGCCAGATCAACGACTCCGGTTTTGTCAGAAACACTGATCAGTGCCCGCGTGATTTTGATTGTCATATGTCGTCTAATTTATTTTGATATGCCATACTTCTGTAATTTTTTACGCAATGTACCCCGGTTGAGGCCAAGGATCTCGGCTGCTTTCGTAATGTTGTGGCCGGTCTTTAACATCACCACCTCAAGCAGAGGTTTCTCGACTTCATTGAGTACCAATTCGTAGAGATTGCCAGGGGGATGACCATCCAGATCCTGGAAGTAATTGTCTAGGGAAACCTGGATACAGCTACCAATCTGGCTCTGCCGGCGGTCGATCCGACGACGATCTCCTTGGCGACGCTCCTTAAGGCCAGTATTGCTTTGAATGGTATTCATTATGCGGCTTTTGTTTTAGTTGTCATTGCCTCTTCCTCAAATGCGTTTCTTATCGATTCGAGTTGAACGGCTATGGTATCAACCTGTGCGATTCGTTGCCAAGCGTTTTTCGCTTTGGGGGCAGGAAGCAGGTTTTGCAGGTACCACCGAACGTGTTTTCGTGCGATTTTCACTCCTTTGAATTCACCATAGAAACCATAAAGCCCGGTCAGGTGTTCCAAAATCGTTTTCTTGGTTTCCTCTGGTGAGGGACGTGGGCAAGCTTTTCCCGTTTCCAGAAACTGCTTGATTTCACGAAAAATCCAGGGGTACCCTTGTGCCGCACGGCCGATCATGATGCCGTCGGCCCCAGTGTAGTTCAGTACCTCTTGTGCCTTTTCCGGACTGTCGATGTCTCCATTGGCATATACCGGAATGGAAACAGCGTGTTTGATTTCGCGGATGGTGTCATATTCGGCCTCGCCTTTGAAGGCGCAAGCGCGGGTGCGGCCATGAACGGCTATGGACTGGATCCCGCTAGCCTCGGCAATGTTTGCAATGGTGACACCGTTGCGGTTTTCAGGATCAGTTCCGGTACGGATCTTGACCGTGACCGGCACGGGGACGGCATTGACGACCGTCTCAAGGATCTTTCCAACCAGTTTCTCATCTTTGAGCAGTGCCGAGCCGGCCATGACATTGCAGACCTTTTTGGCCGGGCAGCCCATGTTGATATCAATGATATCTGCACCCTGATCCACATTGTAACGGGCTGCCTCCGCCAGTGTTACCGGATCGGCACCCGCGATCTGGACAATTCTCTTCCCGTCTTCTCCACGGTAATCCAGACGCAGCCGGCTCTTGTCGGTGTTTCTGAGTGCGGGATTTGCGGAGACCATTTCTGAGGTGGTTTCATCCGCCCCGAGCCTACGGCAGAGCGTACGGAAAGGCCGATCCGTGATCCCGGCCATAGGTGCGAGTACGATTTTCGGCGTTTTGGCAGACATAAGGCTGATTATAAAAACCTGAACTCGAAACTTTGTGTCTCTTCACCGGAATCCACAACTTCGAGCACCACATGCACAGGAATCTCCGGTCTCATCCCGGCTTCCTGATCGACACTGCTATCGAGATACTCATCCGGGGTGAATTTTCTGGACCCTACAAGCCTGCCTACCTTGTCGAACAGATTAAGCTGCAACTTTGGAAACGGAACCGGTTTGTCGGAATTGTTGACGAGCGTTGCATTCACCAACAAAACGCCTTTGAATTGAGGATGCTCCCGAACGTCTCGGGAGATCAGGTTGATTGAGGAGACATCAGATGGTACTTCCGTCACCGGGCAATCGATATAGTCACAGAGGGGCTGCAAGCCTGGGAATCTGGACAAAATCAGCTCCGGGTTAAACTTGACGATTTGAAAGGCCAGCAAACCAAGGAGAACAAGGCTTGTGCTGGCCCAGATGGGACTGGAACGGTTTTCATGGAGCTCCTCATCCACTGGTAATGGATGATCTTCAAATGCTGTTTCATGGAAGCCTTCTGTCTCCGGCAGATCAGTGGCCTGGGTGTCTTGATGCTCTTCGTTCAGGTTGTCTTTGTTTTCTTTCTCGGGTTCTGTATCGGTGGGTTCATCATCCAGCGGGTTTGGATCGAAATCGATATCGTTCCAGGAATAGTGTGAGGTATCCTTTGTTTCGTTAGTTGCGACGATCGTCTCATCGGGTTCCTCCTTACCCAGCAACGCGGAGCCGATGGCTTCGCCCTCATCTTCTCTGGCAGCCGGGCTCACATGATGGGTGGGGATCTCCGTACTTTCCAACAGTGATTCGATGGCATTAAATACGGTCATGCAGCATCCACATTTGACTTGGCCGTTGGCTGCCTTCAGTTGCTCGATGCTGACACGGAAGTAGGTGTCACACTCTTTACAATGGGTAATCATCTGTTTGATCTTACTGGGATTTGCGGATACCTTCCAGCAACACCCACTCATTTGCATAAATAGGCTCAAGGAAGGTATAGAAGGGATAGTAGGCTTCCAGGATCTCCGGTACCTGATTGCGGAGAATACCTGAAAGCAATATTCGGCCATCCGGTTTCGTGTAGTCAGCAAAGAGGGGAGCCAGGGCAATAAGAGGATTGGCGAGTATATTGGCGATCAGGAGGTCTGCCCCAATTTTTTGCGACTGATCAGGGTGAGAGATGATCAGTTTTTCGAGGACACTGTTTGCTTTTGCATTTTCCCGGGTACGCTCGAGTGCCTGCTGTTCGATATCGACGGCCCAGACAGAATCTGCCCCGAGTCTTGCTGCGGCAATGGCAAGAATCCCGGAACCACAACCATAATCAATGAGACTTTTGCCTGTCAGTGAGGCTCTATTTTCTGAAAGCCAGTGCAGGCAGAGTGAGGTGGTTTCATGGGTTCCGGTGCCAAAGGCCATGCCCGGATCGAGCGTGAGGTTGATCGCATCCGGATCGGGTGGTGTTTCCCAGCTGGGACAAACCCAGAGCCGTTTACCAAACTGCATTGGTTTAAAGCGGGACATCCAGGAATGTTCCCAGTCCTGATCAGGCAAAGGAATGATTTCATGCGGTGGAAGTTGCTCAACCTTCTGCCGGAGGTTATTGAGCACGACTTCCAAGTCGGCCGTGGCGGGAAACAGTGCGATCAGGCGCGTCTGATCCCAGAGTGAGTTCCCTTCCTGACCGGTGTCGAACAGGGCCTGATCTGCAGCGTCGAGCAGTGAGACCGCTGTTGCACCGGCTTCCTCAAGTCTTAGAGCGAGAATTTCGGCATTGGCCGAATCGGTGATAAAGACCAGTTGGATCCACTTGTCGTCATGATTCATGGGGTCTAGTCGATCCCGAGCTTCTTCTCCAGATAATGGATGTCAATCCCTCCTTCGCAAAAGGCCAAATCATCCATCATCTCCATATGCAGCGGGATGTTGGTCTTGATTCCTTCGATTACCAGCTCTGAAAGTGCATTTCGCATTCTGGCCAGTGCCGCCTCGCGGGTTTCACCGTGTGCGATCAGTTTTCCGATCATGGAGTCATAATAGGGAGGAACTTTGTATCCCTGGTAGATGTGGGTATCCATTCGGATGCCAGGACCACCCGGCGGATGATATAGCGTGATGGTACCGGGTGAAGGCATGAAAGTCTCGGGATCTTCAGCATTGATCCGGCATTCCACGGCATGTCCCCAGACAGAAATGTCTTTTTGTTCATAGTTGAGTTTTTCACCTGCGGCGATACGTAACTGTTCCTTGACGATATCGACGCCGGTGATCATTTCCGTGACTGGATGCTCTACCTGAACCCGGGTGTTCATTTCAATAAAATAAAATTCATTGTCCTGGAACAGGAACTCAAACGTACCGGCACTGCGATAACCGATCCGTTTGCACGCCTCGACACAGCGTTGGCCGATCTCCGCACGCAGTTCCGATGAGATCCCGGGGGCCGGGGCCTCCTCGATGACTTTTTGGTTCCGTCGCTGGGTGGAGCAGTCACGTTCACACAAATGGATCACATTGCCGTGTGTATCTGCCAACACCTGGATCTCCACATGACGTGGTTTTTCGAGAAATTTTTCCAGATAGACATCACCGTTGCCAAAGGCGCTGCGTGCCTCGTTACGCGTCAAGGAGATGGCATTGGCCAGCGCGGCCTCGCTGTGAACAACGCGCATACCACGACCGCCACCGCCGGCTGTGGCCTTGATAATGATGGGATAGCCGATCTCCCGTGCGATACGTTTGTTGCGCTCCATGTCATCATCGATGATGCCATCTGATCCGGGTACACAGGGTACGCCAGCTTCTTTCATGGCCTTGATCGCTGAGACTTTGTCTCCCATCATTTCAATAGTTTCTGCTCGGGGACCAATGAAAATGAACCCGCTCTTTTCAACAATCTCCGCAAAGCTAGCGTTTTCTGAAAGAAAACCATAACCAGGATGAATGGCGACGGCATCAGTGACTTCAGCCGCACTGATTACAGCCGGTATATTCAGATAGCTCTCTGTGGATGGGGCAGGTCCGATGCAGACGGATTCATCGGCCAGGCGGACATGCTTCAGATCACGATCAGCTTCGGAGTGAACCGCCACGGTTTTGATACCCATTTCTCGACAGGCGCGCAAAATACGCAGTGCGATCTCACCACGATTAGCAATTACAATTTTTTCCAGCATTGACGGTCTCTACTCAACGATAAAAAGTGGCTGACCATATTCAACGGGTTGCCCATCTTCCACCAGGATGGCTTTGACTACCCCATCACGGTCGGATTCAATCTGATTCATGATCTTCATCGCCTCGATGATGCAGAGTACATCCCCCTTCTTGATTGATTGACCAATCGTGACAAAAGGTGCGGCACCTGGTGATGAGGAAAGGTAGAACGTCCCCACCATGGGTGACGTGATAGCGTTATCAGCATTTTCGATGACTTCATTCGGGGTTTCGGGAACGGGTGTCGGTTCCACAGGGGCAGGAGATGGTGCTGTAGCTGCTGCGGGTGTTGCAGGTGCCGCAATCGCAACCTGGCTGCCATGCCGGGAGATACGCACCGACTCCTCACCCTCTTTGATCTCGATCTCGGCAATACCGGATTCTTCAAGTAGTTCGATCAGTTTTTTGACTTTTCTTATATCCATTGAATTCAACTCTTGTCTAGAAAATGAATACCCGCCAGCATGGCGAACTCGTAACCCTGTGCACCCAGACCACAAATTACGCCTGTAGCAATGTCTGACAGGTAGGAATGTTGTCGAAAATCTTCCCGTGCGTGCACGTTGGAGAGATGCACCTCGATAAACGGGATTTTTACACCCAACAGCGCATCGCGCAGGGCGATACTGGTATGGGTGAAAGCGGCTGGATTAATAATGATGAAGTCGATCATTTCATCTGCCGCTGCGTGTATCCTTGAAACCAGTTCGTGTTCTGCATTGGACTGAAAAAAATCCACTTGCTGGTTCTGTTCGGTAGCCAGTTGTGTCAACCGTTGTTCAATATCAGCCAAGGTGGTTGCACCATACAACTCGGGCTCACGTTTGCCGAGCAGATTCAGATTGGGTCCATTTAAAATAAGGAATTTAGACATCTTAACTACCACTTTGGCGAAGTTGGGTGGAGATTAACAGAAAATCGCTGCAAATTCGATAATTTTTGATCAGATTTGTGATCTTCTTCTTGTCTGCAGGAATCTGTTAAGCTATGAATCATGACTGTGACAAGAAATGACCTTGAAAGCTATCTAAACGAATTACTTGTTCCTGAAAATTTTAGTGATTATGGACCCAATGGGTTGCAGATCGAGGGTCAGGAAACCATAGATAAAATCGCTTTTGCAGTCTCCGCCTCAGCAGACTCTATCGTGGAGGCTGTCGAGCAGGAGGCACAGGCCTTGATCGTTCATCATGGGTTGTTTTGGTACTTTCATGGCAGCCGTACCTTGACGGGTCCGTTTGCAAGGCGGGTGGTTCCCCTGGTCAGAAACAACGTCAGCTTGTTTGGCTACCATCTGCCGCTGGATGGTCATCCCGAGATCGGGAATGCGGCTATGCTCGGCAAACTGATTGGTGTCGAGTCACAAAAACCCTTCGGTGATTATAAGGGATCACCCACTGGCATTCAGGGTAGGATGAGCTATTCCCTGCCTGCCGTGGAGTTACAACAACGCTTGGCCGGCGTGCTCAACCATGATGTCATTCTTGCCACACCGGATAAGCATGCGCGGGTGGAAACGGTGGGGATCATTACCGGTGGCGCCAACAGTGAATGGTGGCAAGCAGCACAAGCCGGACTTGATGCCTATATTACGGGTGAGATCAGCGAGCATGATTGGCATGAAAGCCGTGAGGCGGGAATCCATATGTTTGCCGGTGGGCATCATGCGACGGAACAGTTTGGTATCCAGGCCCTGAAAACGAAGATCGAAAAGGATCTTGATGTAGCTTGCTTTTATATTCCCAGTGAAAATCCTGCCTAGGAGAGTGCAATGATAAAAAAAATATATCGTGTTTTGATACTGTCGGTTTTTTCGCTGATGCTGGTAGCCTGCACCCAAGAGCAGCAGAACCGGATCTCGCGATTGGGCGTGACCTTTATGGAAGGAGATTACAAAATCACCTATGCTGACGGTGTGCATGTCAAAGAGTGGATCGTGGATGGCGGCAAGGTGACCTCTGAACCAGCGAAAGGTTACTACTTTTTTTGGGCCACGGTGGAGGGCAAAAAACGCTATGTGCAAACGCCGATCGCGAGAACCTACATCGAGGAAATCGATTTGGATTAACCAAGCCGGATACCTATGGAAATGGGTGATTCCCGATCTACAGAATGATGGAGTCAGTAGAGTTCTGATTGATTTCCGTTGCCCTTCACGAAGGAAAATGCTCAGGATTTTTTTAACAGAGAACTGATAAGCTTCTCGGCCTGTGATTGTTTCAACTCACCGGTGTGGGTAAAAACGATCTTACCGCTGCGATCAATGATCACGGTATAGGGCAGTGCTCCAAGGGTATTGCCGTAAATACCGGCGATCTTCATTGCTTCTACTTCATCCACGAGGGTAGGAAAATTGAGAGGGATCTGTTGCATGAATTGACGAACGTTTTCCGGGATATCTACTGCGATACCGATGAACTGCAACCCCTGATCAGCGTACTTTTTTTGCAATTCAATGAACCCCGGCAATTCATTTCGACAGGGTGGACACCAACTGGCCCAGAAATTCAGAACAATGATCTTGCCATCCCATTCAGAGATTTTTCGCAGCCGCCCGTCCATGTCTTTCATCTTGAACTCGGGCCGTGGAAGACCAATGAGCAGCATGTCGGTCATCGATGAAGGGCGTTGCATTGGTGTACGGTGAGCATTCAGAGCCTTGTGCATGAAAAACCCGGCGGAGGCTGCCAGGATCATCAGTATGAAGATCAGTAGAGGAAAGGGCAGTCTCTTCATGAACCGAGAACATTTCTCAGATGATGTTTGAATGACTCTGGATCGAAGTAGCCACTAACTCTGAACTTCCGCATCTCTTTACCATCGGGTGAAAAAAAGAGTATGGCAGGTGGCCCGATCAATTCCAGTGAGCGCAACAGCGCTTGATCCGCTTTGTCGTTTGGCGTGACATCGGCCTGGGCCAGGATCACGTTTTTCAGTAACCGTTTGACCTCAGGATCGGCAAACGTATTTTTCTCCAGTCGCTTGCATTCGATACACCAATCGGCGTAAAAATCGAGCATGACCGGTTTGTTCTGTGCCTTTGCGGTTTGCAGAATAGAATCAAGACCAACAACCCCCTTCACGGGAATGAATTCGAGGGTTTGATCGTTCTTCGGGTAGCCTGATCCTGCAAGAGTTTTCAGCGGTTGGAATAGATCATTCGATCCTGCGGCCGCACCGATAATCAGAAGAGAGCCATACAAAGTCATGACGAGTCCCAGTGCTTTCCAGAGACGCTGCCAACCCGTGCTAACATCGGTCAAGGTATCAAAGGCGCGCATGTAAACAGCCGAACCTATCAAAAGGAGCCCCCAGAGGAACATAGTGACTGATAGAGGCAAAATGCGGTCGAGTAACCAAATCGCAACTGCCAGCATCAGTACACCAAAAATGTGCTTGATCGTATTCATCCAGACGCCTGCACGAGGTAACAGACTGCCTGCTGAAGCCCCTATCAATAATAATGGAATGCCCATACCCAGGCCCATGGTGAACAGAGCCAGACCACCCAGTAGCCCATTGCCTGTTTGGCCAATATAGATCAACGCACCGGCGAGGGGTGCAGCGACACAAGGGCCGACGATGACCGCCGAGAGAATACCCATGATGGCAGCGCCGACAAGGGTGCCCCGTTCCTGGCCGTGACTCAGCTTATTCAGGCGTGTCTGGATGGCCGATGGCATCTGAATGTCGTAAAAGCCAAACATGGAGAGGGCCAATAAAACGAAAACTCCAGCGAAAATAGCAATGATCCAGGGGTTCTGGAAGACCGCTTGCAGATTTTGCCCAAAGATGCCGGCAACGACACCAACGATGGCATAAGTCACCGCCATGCCCAGCACATAGGCCAGCGACAGCATGAAGGATTTGCGGGCGGTCGTCTTGACACCTTGACCGACCAGAATCCCGGACAGGATTGGAATCATGGGGTAAACACAGGGCGTCAGTGATAACGCCAGGCCAAATCCAAGAAAGGCCAGCAGGTTGAGCAATAAAGACTTGTTGGCCAAGGTGGCCGCAATACTGTCAGACTCGGATAATGTTGTTTTATTTTTTAACCCTGTCGTTTGTTGGAGCTGATTTGAATTGAACGGATTGACGGGTTCGGAGGAGTTCGTGGTTTCGGCCGCCGCCAGTGTCAACGGCAGCAGTTTTTTCATCGGTGGATAGCAGATCCCGTCCTCTGCACAGCCCTGATAGGCTACTTCGATCTCGATCTCCAAGGGTTGGCTACTGCTTCGGGCGAATTGTACAGGAATAGTGACAGCTCCGTGGTAGACTTCCACCTTGCCGAACAGCGGGTCATCCTTTTCGTCTCCTTTCGGGAGCACCACATTTTTGATGGACACTTTTTCATCATGCAAACGGAACTTGAACTTGTCCTTATAGAGATAATAACCATCCTTAATGTTGAAATTGATATTGACCTGATCCTGAGCAGCCGTTTCCAGCGAAACGATAAAAGCTTCGTCCGCGGGCAGAAATTCTCTTTTTTGATTACCGAATCCAAGATCATTGGAAAACAGACCTGCCAAGGCAGGAAAGGAAAGCAGAACGATCAGAGTAAAAGTAACGAGTCTAAGAACGCTGTTGATATTCGTTCCGTTATTATTCATTCCATTCCACCTGTATTTTTGTTGACCCAATCGAGATAGCCGGGAAGTCCGTTGCTGATTGGGACAGCAATGATTTCGGGTAGTTCATATGGATGTATCTCTCGGATCAGGGCCTCAAGCTCAGCATAGCGCGCTTTATGTGTCTTGATGAACAACAGATGTTCCTGTTCCTGTTCGATTTTGCCCTGCCATTCATAGACAGAAAAAATGGTGGGCACGATGTTTACGCATGCCGCCATCTTTTGATTGACCAGCTTTTCCGCGATCTTTCGTGCGGTTTCAAGATCCGGACAGGTATTAAAAACTAGAATAAAAGTCATAGCAGCAGAATAGTTTGCCTGATTGGCTTGAAAAACGCTATTGTGGTGCCATATATAAAACAAAGATTGATACTTCCCGTTATGTCTCTTTTTACTATTCTTTTACTCCTCTTTATCCTTATCCCTGTACTGGAGATTTACCTGTTCATTCAGGTGGGTTCCGTGATTGGTGCAGGAACAACCATTCTCATTGTTATAGGAACTGCCATACTCGGCGCGTATTTTCTGCGCCAACAAGGCCTTTCAACCTTGGCGAGGGCACAGAAAAGCCTCAATCATAATGAGCTTCCGGCAATGGAACTGCTGGAAGGTTTGATCCTATTCATTGCTGGTGCATTCCTTCTGACCCCTGGTTTTTTTACCGATACTATCGGTTTTCTCTGTCTGCTCCCTTCTGTCCGGAAGTTTATGGTAAAAAGACTCCTCAGCCATTTCATCCTCATACAAGGAGGTGATACGGTTGCTCGCAGTCACAAAGAATCAAGAACGCTGGAAGGTGAATACTGGCGGGACGAAGAAGAATAAACAGCACTATTACGTTTATGTTGGAGACACCGGAAACAGTCATCCACCATGCCAATGCGAATTTAAAAGCATAGACTTATGAGGTTCGGCCACCAAGACAGGATTGTAATTGTGAAAACCCTGAATCTCTGAAGATGCTTCATCTTCAGACGGCAAAATTTTTTGATCTGTGCAAGACGAATGGCATCGCTCTTCACGCTATCCCGGTGCATTCTGCCAAATCGGCCCTTAGTCATGAATGAAATGTAAAAATCTTATTTCAGGTATGGGCAGATACTTGAAAACGGCCTTGACACCCCCATATCCCACCCTATAATTAGCATCCACCTCGATAGAGTGCTAATTATTCAACGTAAACGTTATAACATTTACAGGAGATCTTGAGATATGAAAATCCGTCCTTTACATGATCGCGTCATCGTACGCCGCATGGAAGAAGAAACCACAACTGCAGGAGGGATTGTCATCCCGGATTCTGCTGCAGAAAAACCAATGCGTGGTGAAGTCATCGCCGTTGGACCAGGTAAATCAAACGATGAGGGCAAAGTTACCCCTTTGAGTGTCAAGGAGGGGGATACCGTCCTGTTTGGTAAATACGCCGGTACCGAGATCAAAATTGACGGCGAAGAAGTCCTGGTCATGCGTGAAGATGACATCATGGGAATCATCGAATAACAGAATTAGGGAATTACAAAGAGGAAAATCAAAATGAGTGCAAAAGAAGTAATCTTCAGTGAAAGCGCCCGCAAGCGCATGCTTGATGGCGTGAACACCCTGGCGAATGCAGTGAAAGTCACACTGGGCCCGAAAGGTCGCAATGTGGTTCTCGACAAGAGCTTTGGTGCACCAACGGTAACCAAAGATGGCGTATCCGTGGCCAAGGAAATCGAACTAGAAGACAAGTTCGAAAACATGGGTGCCCAAATGGTGAAAGAAGTCTCTTCCCAGACTTCTGATGAAGCCGGTGACGGTACTACAACCGCAACCGTGCTTGCCCAGGCCGTTCTGACCGAAGGCATCAAGTCGGTCGCTGCCGGTCTCAACCCGATGGATCTGAAACGCGGAATCGACAAGGGGGTCACTGCCGCGATCGAAGCGTTGCGGGAGATTTCAGTACCCTGTAAGGATGACAAGGCGATTGCCCAGGTGGGTACCATCTCCGCCAACTCTGACTCTGCGATAGGTGACATCATTGCCGAAGCCATGAGCAAAGTCGGCAAGGAAGGTGTGATCACCGTTGAAGAAGGTTCAGGCTTGGAAAATGAGCTGGATGTGGTTGAAGGCATGCAGTTCGATCGTGGGTATCTCTCCCCGTATTTTGTCAACAAACAGGAAAACATGTCTGTCGAGCTAGAAGACCCACTGGTTCTTCTGCACGATAAGAAAATCTCCAACATCCGTGATCTGCTGCCGATTCTGGAAGGTGTTGCCAAGGCTGGCCGACCGCTGCTGATCATCGCCGAAGACGTTGAAGGCGAAGCCCTGGCAACCTTGGTAGTCAATAATATCCGTGGAATCGTCAAAGTAGCTGCGGTCAAGGCACCGGGCTTTGGTGATCGCCGCAAAGCGATGTTGGAAGACTTGGCCATTCTTACAGGAGGCACCGTCATCGCCGAAGAAGTCGGTCTGTCTCTGGAAAAAGCGACTCTGGAGAATCTGGGATCGGCCAAACGTGTCGTTATCACCAAGGATGAAACCACTATCATTGATGGTGCCGGTGATCCGAAGGCTATCGAAGCGCGTGTCAACCAGATCCGTGCCCAGATCGAAGAGGCCACTTCCGACTACGATCGTGAGAAACTGCAGGAACGTGTCGCCAAACTTGCTGGCGGTGTTGCCGTGATCAAGGTTGGTGCCGCCACGGAAATCGAAATGAAAGAGAAGAAGGCACGCGTTGAAGACGCCTTGCACGCGACCCGTGCAGCGGTTGAAGAAGGCGTGGTGCCAGGTGGTGGCGTCGCTTTGGTCCGAGCCATCAGTGCGCTTGATAAGGTCAAGACGGATAATGAAGACCAGGCCGTGGGTGTCAAGATCCTGCAACGTGCGATGGAAGCGCCACTGCGTCAGATCGTCGCCAATGCAGCAGGTGAACCCTCTGTCGTTCTCAATGCCGTCAAGGAAGCCAAAGGTAACGAAGGTTACAATGCGGCAACCGATGAATTCGGCGACATGATGAAAATGGGTATCATCGACCCAACCAAGGTAACACGCACTGCATTGCAGAATGCCGCTTCGGTTGCGGGTTTGATGATCACCACAGAAGCGATGGTGGCAGAGCTTCCAAAGGAGGAAGCAGCTTCACCTGCCATGCCTGACATGGGTGGAATGGGTGGCATGATGTAATTTTGTCCCCTGATCACCCGTTCCTTCGGGTTAATCAAAACCCCGGTTCCGTAAGGACCCGGGGTTTTTTATCTTTGCTTATCTCAGGCATAGAATAGCAATATGTCAAGGAAACTTCCCTCTCTGCTTAAGAAAGAACTTGCCCGTATTATCCCGGAATTATCTTTTGATCTCACTTCACCAGACTCTACGTTGAAAGCCGAAAAAGTTCTCGCCTGCAGCCAGTTTGTAGCAGATTATTGTCTGCAACAGCCCCAAGAAGCGAAACGGCTTATAGAGAGTGGTGTACTCGAACGCGCATTCACTGCAGAGGATTTTTTATCATCGTTGGTGAAGCAACTGGAGACGGTTGGTGAAGAAGAGGAATTGATGCGCGTATTGCGCCGATTTCGTAATCAGCAAATGGTGCGCATCGCATGGCGTGACATTGCGGGCCTTGCGGATTTGGAAGATACCATGCTGGATCTTTCCCTGTTGGCTGAGGTCATGCTCGATCAGACGCTCGCACGGCTGCACGGCTGGCTTGCCGATCGCTTTGGTGAGCCCATGAGTGAGACTGGAGAGCCTCAACGAATGGTCATCATTGGCATGGGAAAACTGGGGTCACATGAACTCAATTTTTCTTCTGATATCGATTTGATTTTTGCCTTCCCGGAAGCTGGGAATACCTGCGGCAAGAAAAAGTCCCTGGATAACCAGGAGTTTTTTGTTCGTTTGGGGAAGCAGTTGATCAGGGTTTTCAATACCATTACAGAAGACGGCTTCGTCTTTCGTATGGATATGCGTCTGCGCCCTTTTGGAGAAAGCGGTGCGTTGGCCCTCAATTTCGATGCCATGGAGGCGTATTACATTTCCCATGCACGGGACTGGGAACGTTATGCCATGATCAAGGCCAATATCGTTGCTGGGGACAGAGAGGCGGGTGCACAGCTGATGAAGATGTTGGTGCCCTTCGTCTATCGCCGCTATCTCGACTATGGAGCGTATCAATCGATCCGTGAAATGAAACAGCTGATCGATCGGGAGGTTCTGCGCAAGGGCATGGAGGATGATGTAAAACTGGGCGCAGGTGGCATTCGGGAGATCGAGTTTATCGGCCAGACCTTTCAATTATTACGTGGAGGTCGTGATCCAGCCTTACAGGAACGGCAGATCCTGAAGGTGTTGTCCCTGCTCGCAAATAGGGGGGTACTGTCCAGTGAGACGGCAAGAGAGTTGTGTGAGGCCTATCGGTTTCTCAGGAATACAGAACACCGGATTCAGGAAATCGCGGATCAACAGACCCAGCGGTTGCCACGAAACGACCTTGATCGGGCGCGGGTCGCCTTTGGTATGGGCCACACAAAATGGACGGACTTTCTGCGGGAATTGAATGAACATCGTTCATGCGTAGCGGGCCATTTCGCTGAACTTTTACGCACCGAAGATGATCAGGAAGTGAATGGTATCAGCGAACTGGAAGCGTTCTGGCAGCATGATCTGAAACCAGAGTCCGCACGGGAAGCGCTGGAGGAAGCGGGGTTCGCTGATCCGGAAGCGGTGCTGGGACTCATCTCACAATGGAAACACACGCCTGTCACCGAGAACATCAGCAAGGAAGGACGCGAACGGCTCGATCGGCTCATGCCCTTGTTGCTGGAGCTGATTGCCAAGTTGCCCGCGGATGATCAGAACAACACCCTCGATCGATTGCTCAGGCTGGTGGAATCCATTGCCAGGCGTAGTGTTTACCTGGCTCTGCTCAGGGAGCATCCGGCCGCACTGGAGGACCTGATCAAACTCTGTGCCGCCAGTCCCTGGATTGCTGAATACATCACCAATCAACCCATCCTGCTGGATGAGTTGATCGATCCAGAGACGTTGTATTCCCCGCCGGATCGGGCCACTCTTGAAA
>Ga0256841_1001488_pt1 | contig 20166 bp, 22 predicted proteins | sample 356308metaG_FD_185971 | JGI IMG/M metagenome (GOLD analysis project Ga0256841, IMG submission 185971) | Hydrothermal vent microbial communities from Mid Atlantic Ridge, Atlantic Ocean - 356-308 | ecosystem: Environmental > Aquatic > Marine > Hydrothermal vents | place: Atlantic Ocean: Mid... | reverse complement strand
CCCACAGGTCGAGGACAAGCATTACATCTATGCCAACGGCGAAGTGGTGGCCCTCCACGTCCAGACCCACCCGGCCAGCCAGTCCGCCAATATCACCGCTACCACCCGCTATCTGCACAGCGACCACCTGGGTTCCATCGTGGCGATCGCCGATGAAGCCGGGCAACTACGGTGTTCAGGCCGAGAACGCCCGCGCCCGGTCTACCGGGAAAACGGAACGGAGGGTTTAAAAACAAACCGTGTGCGCGCAAATTACTGCCTGATATCCGCGGTTGACTGCCAGAAACCGGCTTTGCTAGTTTCATTAACACAAAAGGAAGCTGCGAGAACTCATGACTGACTGAAAAAGCAAGAGGACTTTTTCAACTGTCAGGCGGCACACTCGAACTCCGCGCCATTACTTTCCGCGCAGAAACGTACCACGGTGCGCCAGAGGTGTCGGGATTGAGCGCAATAGCAGACTATACCGCGATGGGAATACATTTACTGGGCAGGAAGCCGGATCTCAAACAAACAGCAACGGGGGAAACTTCCATGTATGGACTCAATACACTACTCATGCGTCTTGTTGTGGCTGGTACACTATCGGTGTTGTGCGCCTGTGGGGGCGGAGGGGGAGGGGGTGGTGGCGCCACCACTGCAGCCAGCGCTCCCGTTGTGATCACCACGGCCAATGCGCCAGACGTGGCCGGGGCCGCAGTCGATGTATCCACTGACAGGGCAGGTCAAGGAGTATCCGGTGTGTTAACCGCATCCGTGGGGGGAACCCGGTCTGCGGGGACCCGCCTGACTGACTCCTTGATCGAATCCATCAGGAGAGCTCCCGGACTCTTTAACAATTTCGCCAGCGGAGTCGGGCCAGCGGCGGTTACCCGGTTCAGCAATGTGGCTTGCGACAGTGGCACCTTCAGCGGCAGTATCAACGATGCCGATAACAACCAGGGTCTGTCCACCGGCGACAGTTTTATCATAACAACCAGCAACTGCAATTTCTCCGGCACCGTCATGAACGGGAACATGTCGATCGACAACCTTGTGGTCAGCGGCGGGTTTTTCGACAACATCGCCCCCTACCGTTTCAGCGCACGCCTTCAGGCCACAAACCTGGCCATGACATCCGCGGGTACAACCCTGCTCATGAACGGTGACATGACACTGTCGGAATCAACCAGTGACGGTATTACTGTAACCTCCGGCTTCAGTGGCAACGGGATCGAAATCGTGACCGGCGATGACACCCTGACCTTGCTCGGCTACACCCTCGACGAGACTGAAAACGGTGCAACCGGCGCATATACTTTCTCTCTGGGTGGAACCATCAACAGCTCGAAAATCGGCGGCTCGATAACGGTAGCAACCGATGTTTCCTTTGCCGGTATTGGTGACCTTGACCCGACTGCCGGTCAGGCAACCTGTACCGGTGCCGGCAACACCAGCCTTACTCTCATCGCCAATGCGGATGGAACCACGGTTCAGCTCCTGGTCGATACCAATGGAGACGGAACGAATGATGACTCTCTAAGCAGGACATGGGCGTCGTTGTAGTCAACACTAGCCCGCATTTCTCACCGGGTTCCGTAGCGAGGCTGTGGCAGGTCGTGTGATAAGCGGCGTTCGCGACCGAGGGCCGCGCAGGCATAGTCGACACTATGTCGAGCAGCCCGACCGAGTGAACGCCGCTTAGCGCGCGGCATGACGCCGCCGCAGCAGGAAGTCGGTGAGAAATGCGGGCCAGGGATGCCGGAAAATCACACGCAGTTTGCGTTTGCGAAAACCCGCTTTCCAAAACAAAAAGCCGGATCCACTGATCCGGCTTTTTTATGGTTCTGGTGGGTCGTATAGGATTCGAACCTATGACCAATTGGTTAAAAGCCAACTGCTCTACCAGCTGAGCTAACGACCCGGGGAAGGCGGGCATGATACCGAACCCGCTGCAAATGACAAGTCTTTGACAGGCCCGGGCCTACACGGCCTCCAGCCGCCGCAGCGCGCCGGGCAACAGGTGCAGGTCTACCAGTGAGGTGATGAATGCGGCCATGAAACTGGCCTCCTCTTCGTACACCATTTTGTAATACTGGATTTTCATGGTCAGCGCGCTGCCCAGTACGATGCCACCAAAAGCGATGAAAGAACCCAGCGCCAGGGTGGAAATACCGGTGATGCCCTGGCCGATGGTGCAGCCCAGCGCCAGCACGCCGCCAAAACCCATCAGCGTTGCACCCAGCAGGTGATTGAAAAAATCCCGCAACGAGCTGAACCACTCCAGTCGGAAACTGCGAGTCACGACCGACCACAGCAGCGAGCCCAGCACCACCCCGAACACCGCCATTACACCGAACGTCAGGTAGGCGTGCTGAAAGCCGGAGGCTGTGTACCCTGCCATCTGCCCCATAGGGTTGATGAAGGTGAAGGACTGCGGCGCCAGCGGACGGGTATCGGCCGGTTTGCCCGCGTCGGATTCCGCCAGGAAATCCCACTGTTGCGCATAGGCCTGCAGACCATACTGCTCACCGTCTGCATCGATAATTGCGTTGCTGGTGACATACCAGGCAGCCAGCACGGCCAGCCCCACGGCCAGTCCGCCCAGCACGTTGTCGAAACTGCCGCGGAAATCCCGTGAGCTGAACGCAATCACCAGCAGCAACACCCCCAGCACCGCGCCAATGATGGTCCGCGCCTGTAGCGCGTGCTCGCTGCCGGCCACCAGGGTCCCCAGGTCCTGGCCGGCGCCCAGATCCACCGCCAGCGGGCGAATCCAGCTATAGAACAGCACGGTGAACAGGGTCTGGTCCGTGCCCGGGAAGGGGTTGATCATGAAATAGGCAATTACGGCGATGACCAGGAACACCAGGATCGATTTGAGATTGCCGCCGCCAATACGCACCAGGCACTTGTTACCACAGCCACTGGCCAGGGTCATACCAATGCCGAACAGGATGCCACCCAGCAGGTTTTCCGCCCAGATCAGTTGTCCGGCACGGTACGGTGGAAACGCGGAACCGGCTTCGACCAGCCCGGTCGGTTCGAGAAAAGCCACGCCCAGCACGGCGACGGCAATGGCCAGCAGCCAGGCCCGAAAACGACCGGTATCCCCCATGTTGACCCAGTCGGAGACCGCGCCCATGGTGCAGAAATTGGTTTTGTTGACCACCGCACCGAGCACGACGGCGATGGCAAAGACAGACCACAGGAAAAAACCCTGCGCGGCCATAAAACTTTCAAATGTCATACTGGTACCTTTTGCGGTCTATGTCCGGTAGCGGGTGGGGTCCGCAACGCCCGCCTGTGCGAAACCACGTGCGCGCAGGCGGCAGGAGTCGCATTCCCCGCACGCCCTGCCCGCTTCGTCCGCCGCATAGCAGGACAGGGTCAGGGCGTAATCCACGCCCAGCTTCAAACCGGTCTGAATGATATCCGCCTTGCTCATTTCAATGAGCGGCGCGTTTACCCGGAACGAACCACCCTCAACACCTGCCCGGGTGGCTAGTTGACAAAGACGCTGAAATGCCTCGATATATTCCGGGCGGCAATCAGGATAGCCGGAATAATCCACGGCGTTGACACCGATGAACAGGTCCCAGGCACCCAGCACTTCCGCCCAGCCCAGCGCGATGGAAAGAAAAATGGTATTGCGGGCAGGGACATAGGTAACCGGGATACCTGGCGCAGCCGTGCGGGGCACCTCGATGGCCGTGTCGGTCAGCGCCGAGCCACCGATCTGCGTCAGATCCAGCGGGATAGTCTTGTGCTCAACCGCGCCCAGCGCGACTGCAACCCGTTGCGCCGCCTCCAGTTCCGCGCGGTGACGCTGGCCATAATCCAGGCTCAGCGCATAGCACTGGTAGCCCCGATCCCTGGCGATAGCCAGCACCGTGGCCGAATCCAGCCCGCCGGAGAGCAGCACCACGGCCTTCCCGGGATCAGCGTCCGGCTGCATCGCCCCACAGGATCTTGTGCAGCTGAAGCTGAAAACGGACCGGCAGGCGATCCCCCAGTATCCATTCCGCCAGCCGGGTACCGTCCTGCTGTCCAAAGGCTGGCGAGAACAGCAGCTCGCAACGACCCGCCAGGCGGTGCTCGTCCATCAGGGCACGCGACCATTCATAATCAGCGCGATCACAGATCACGAACTTGACCTGGTCGCGCGGCGCCAGGCAGGCCAGGTTCTCGTAGCGGTTTTTGTCCACTTCACCGGAACCCGGTGTCTTTATATCCATGACCCGGGTGACCCGGTGGTCCACCTGGCTGATATCCAGCGCACCGCTGGTCTCCAGCGACACCTGGTAGCCGGCATCACACAGGTATTCGAGCAGCGGCAGGCAGGCGGGCTGCGCCAGCGGTTCCCCCCCGGTCACGGTCACATGCCGTACCTGGTACGCGGATACCTTCGCCAGGATGTCGCTGATTTCCCGGTATTCGCCACCGCGAAACGCATACTCGGTATCACAGTACCGGCAACGCAGGGGGCAGCCGGTCAGGCGCACAAACACCGTTGGCAGACCGACCGTGCTGGATTCTCCCTGCAGGGACAGGAAAATTTCGGTGATTCTCAGGCGCTCGGCGACCGCCGCCGGGGCCTGGTGGATGACGGATTCCATCGCGCTATTCTAGCACCGTGCCGAGCGGGCCGGAAAACCGTCGTACGGGTGGCCCTGGTCGTGCATCAAACCGGCGAAGCCTGTGCCGGATCTGGATCCCGGCATGCGCCGGGATGACGACAGAACAGCGGGGAGCCGACCTTACTTGACGTGCCCTTCGCGTTTCATGCGATCCAGGCGCTCCTGGGCCAGGCGCGCTGTGGTGCTGCCAGGATAGCCGCTGACTACCTGCTTCAGCAGTTCCTGCGCTTTTGCCCAGTCCTTGAGTTCATACTGGATGTAGCCCATTTTGAGTTTCGCATCCGCGACCTTGGGACTGTCGGGATGATCGCTCAATACCTTGCCGAACTCCGCCAGCGCCGGCTGGAACTTCCGGGTGACATAGAACACTTCACCCAGCCAGTATTGCGCGTTATCGGCGTAGCTGCTGGCGGGATACTTCTCAAGGAAGGATGTAAACGCAGCAGACGCCTCGTCATAACGCCCTTCCTTTAGCTGCTCCAGCGCATGATCGTAGGCCTTGCGCTGTTCCGCGGGGTCCAGCGCCGCAGCGGCTGCCGTTGTTGTCCCGGCCGCTGGCGGCTTCGACACCGCTGCAGCTTTTCCCGCTGCAGTTGCAGCTGCCGCCCCGGCTGCTGCCGCCGGTGCTGTACCGGAAGCGACACCGCCCCCGCTTGCACCTGCTGCGGGTGGCTGCGCACCCCCCGTTTCCAGGCGATGCAGGCGCCGGTCGATGTCCAGGTACAGATCACGCTGGCGTTTCTGCAGGCTCTCCATGCTGTGGGCCTGCACCTCGATATCGCCGCGCAACTGCTGAACCTCACGCTGCAGGCTGGTGACCTGTTCCAGCAGGTCTACCAGGTTGCGACTGTCCAGCTTGCGTTCCAGCTGCTGGATCCGGGTCTCCAGCTCCTGCTTGCTGACCGCCGACGCATTGACACCAACCAGCAGCAGGCTACCCAGCAACAGGGCTCTAGTAGCCCACATAGACCAGTTCCACACGACGGTTCATGCTCCAGGCGGACTCATCGTGTCCTTCCACGGCCGGTTTTTCTTCACCGAAGCTGACCGTGCTGATCTGGGATGGCGACACCCCCTGGAATTCCAGCATGCGGCGCACCGCCTGCGCACGCTGATCGCCCAGGCCGATGTTGTATTCGCGTGCCCCGCGCTCGTCCGTGTGGCCTTCCACGCTGACATGAACGTCCGGATTGGCGGCCAGGAACGCCGCGTGCGCGGCGATGATATCCCGGTCCTGCTCCGCCACGTCACTGCTGTCATAGGCAAAATAGATAACGCGCTGTGCCAGCGGACTGTTGGGATCATTGAGGGATTCGATGCTCAGGTCCCCGTAGGCCCCGACACCCGACGTCGTCGCAGCTCCCTCGGTAGCGGCATCACTGTGATCTTCCACTGCAACATCACTCTCTTTTGGGGCACCGGTCGAACTGCAACCCGCAAGCCATCCCAATATCAGTGCAACTGTAACCGCCTGTATGAATTTCATTGCTCTACTCCCTGGTTAAATTCAGTTAAAAATAGTATTTCCTGTCCGTGCAGCCCTGAGCCTACTTCCGCCTGGTAAAAGGAGACCAGACCGGTTCGCGCACGTTGCCCTCGCGCAAACTGAAGCGCTGGCGGAAGCGACCGTCACTGGATACCGCCGCCAGCACGCCGCGATGCCCGCTCTCCGTGGCATAGATAATCATGCTGCCATTGGGCGCAAAACTGGGAGATTCATCCAGCTGGCCATCGCTCACGACGCGCAGCAGGTTATTTTCCAGGTCCAGCGTGGCAATCCGGTAGCGACCGCCTTCGCCATGCACCAGCGTCAGGCTTTTGCCATCCGGCGCCACATCGGCACTGGCGTTGTAGTTCCCTTCGAAGGTCAGCCGCTGTGCGCGGCCGCCCTGGGCCGGCATGCGGTAAATCTGCGGGCTGCCGCCCCGGTCCGAGGTAAACACAATACTCCTGCCATCCGGCGTCCAGGCCGGCTCCGTGTCGATGGCAGCACCGAAAGTCAGGCGTTTCAGCTTCCGGTCACTGAGACGCATGCTGTAGATTTCCGGGTTGCCATCGCGTGACAGCGTGACGGCCATGGTAGTACCGTCCGGTGACCAGGACGGCGCCCCGTTGATGCCGGCGAAGGCGGAAATCTCCTCGCGCTTGCCGGTAAATACATCCTGGATGAACACGGCTGCACGTCTTTTCTCAAAAGAGACGTAGGCCAGCCGGCGTCCGTCCGGAGACCAGGCGGGCGACATCAACGGCTGCGCGGAGGTCAGCAGTGTCTTCGGGTTGTAGCCGTCGCTGTCGGCCAGCTGCAGCATATATTTTTTCCTGCCGCCGCTGTGTTCCGAAATGACGTAGGCGATCCGGGTATCAAATGCACCTGGCTGCCCGGTCAGTTTCTCATAGATGAGATCGCTGATGACATGCGCTACCTTACGTAACTGGCTGGCCTTCGCGGGCAGGCTGTGACCGGTAATCTGGCGACCGCGGTATACATCAAACAGTCGAAACTGGATGCGGTACTGGTCCGGGCCGGCACTTTCCACTTTGCCGATCACCAGGTTTTCGCTGCCCAGGGTACGCCAGTCCTGGAAGCGCACTTCACTGGCCTCTACCGGATGGGCAATAAGATCCTGCCTGGCCAGCGGCGCAAAGCGACCGCTGCGCGCCAGGTCCGAAGCGATGATGGCGGCGACATCCTCGGGCGGCGTACCGACCGTACCGAATGGCACCACGGCAATCGGCACGGCGCCATCCATGCCCTGGGTGATTTCAATGGTCAGCGCGGCCTGCAACCAGGCGGGCAGGCAGAGCAGGAACAGGAGGAGGCTGCGGTAGAATGCGTTCATGTTTATCCAGGCTTGAATTCAAAACGTATTGTACGGAATTTCTGCATAACATCGACATCGGAGGGCACCGGCAGGGGTGATGCCTTGAAAACGGCTGCCTCCACTGAGCGATCGAAGACCGGGTTGCCACTGCTGCGCACGATCTGCGCATCGATCACCTCACCGCCCGGGATCAGTCGCACCTCGACCGTACAGGACAGGTCGCCTCCCGCATCGGGTGGCCGTATCCAGCTACGCTCCACCTTTTGCTGTATCAACAGCACATATTCGTCGATTACGCGCTGCATGGCAGAGCGCCGACGAGCCGCTTCGTGCGCCTGTTCCGCCGCCAGGCGCGCCTGCAACTCCTGTTCCGCGGCCTTGCGTTCCGCTTCCGCTTTTTTCTTTGCCGCTTCCTTGCGTTTACGCTCTGCCTCGGCCTTTTTCTTCGCCTCCGCCTTGCGCTTGCGTTCCGCCTCGGCCTTCTTTTTTGCCTCCGCCTTGCGCTTGCGTTCCGCCTCGGCCTTTTTCTTTGCCTCCGCCTTGCGCTTGCGTTCCACTTCGGCTTTTTTCCTGGCTTCCGCCTTGTGCCTGCGCTCTGTCTCGGCCTTCTTTTTTGCTTCCGCTTCCTTGCGTTTCAGCTCGGCGACACGCTGTTCTTCCTGCTTGCGTTTCTGTTCCGCCGCCCTGGCCTGCTGTTCCATTTTTTTCAGCTTTTCCTCGGCTTCGCGCCGTTTCCGGTCTTTTTGCTGCTGCTGGCGCTGAATCTCGGATTCCAGCTTCGCCGCATCCACGACCACCGCCTGCACCGGCGCCTTTTTCCCGGCCGCACCGGGTGTTACCGAGGGCGCCCAGTCGAGGCTGAACACCAGCACACCCAGCAGGGCCAGGTGCACCAGCACCGCGTACACGAACGACCGCGGCCGCTCGCGCAGCATTCGCAACAACCCGCGGATTTACCCACCCTCCCCGAACGGTTCGGTCACCAGGCCTACTTTGGCGGCCCCGGCCTGTTGCAGCAGCGACATCGCAGCGACCACCAGGCCATAGTCGACCTCGGCATCACCGCGTACCAGCACGGTCACTTTAGGGCGCTGTCGCAACACGGCGGAGGCCCGCAACAGCAGGGTATCGGCATCGATTTCCTGCTCGGGATCACCACCCACATTGAGGAAGTAATGCCCTTCGGCATCGACCGTCAGCACCAGCGGATCCTGCTGTGCATCTTCCATCGGTTCGGCGTCCGCCTGCGGCAGGTCAACATCGACCCCCTGGTTCAGCAGCGGTGCAGTGATCATGAAAATCACCAGCATTACCAGCATCACGTCGATGTACGGCACCACGTTGATGTCCGCTATCGGACGCTTGCGCTGTCGACCACACTGCCTGGCCATCAGTCGTGCGCCTGGCGCTGCAGAATGCTGGAGAATTCCTCCAGGAAGTTATCGTAGCGATTCTCCAGGCGCTCCACGTCGTTGGAATAGCGGTTATAGGCGATCACCGCCGGGATAGCCGCAAACAGGCCCATGGCGGTGGCAATCAGGGCTTCCGCGATACCCGGCGCCACCATGGCCAGAGTCGCCTGGTGCACGTTCCCCAGGCCGCGGAACGCATTCATGATGCCCCACACGGTACCGAACAGGCCCACATAGGGACTGGTCGAACCCACTGTGGCCAGGAAGGACAGGTGTGTCTCCAGATCGTCCATCTCCCTGGACAGGGCGACGCGCATGCGCCGCTGGGCACCTTCTACCACCGCCATCGGGTCGCCACCCTTGCCGTGCAGGCGCGTAAACTCCTTGAAACCGGTCACGAAGATATTTGCCAGGCCGCGCAGTTCGTCGCCACGCGGGGATACCTCGTGGTAGAGCGTCGCCAGGTCCCCGCCGGACCAGAAGCGGTCTTCGAACTGCTCGGCGTCGGCGTAGGCCTCGGCCAGCGCACCGCGTTTGCGGAAAATCATGGTCCAGGACATGACCGATACCGACAGCAGCAGAGCCATCACCAGTTGCACCACGACACTGGCGCCGGTAACCAGGCTAACAAATGAAAGATCAGCAGACACGTAATAACTCCGAGCGGATGGATTCAGGGATGGGGACAGGTTTGAAAGATACCGGGTCGACACAGGCGATGCGCACCTGCCCTTCACAGAGAGGCGCTGTTTCGCCATGGCGATGCACTTGCTGGAAAAAAGTCAGGCTGGCACGACGCCGGTCGCTGAGCTCCGCGCTGACTTCGAGCCGGTCATTGAATCGCGCCGGCCGTTTGAAATCGACCTGGACCGAGTGCACGGCAAACAGGACACGCTGCTCCGTTCGCAGCCGGTCCTGTTCAAAACCCAGCTGCCGCAGGTACTCGGTGCGGGCGCGTTCCATGAACTTCAGATAATTGGCGTAATAGACCACACCACCACTATCCGTGTCTTCATAGTACACTCGCACCGGCCAGAAAAACTGCGACAATCCTACCCCCTGCAATGACCACAAGACAGACCAAAAATTCCCACGCGGCAAGCTTACCGGTGAGCGCCTGTATTTGCATCCGTCATCAACGACTTCATAAAAAAACGCGACCAGGGCGGTCGCGTATGTCCCCGTGCGGGGAAACCGGTATTGCCTGGTGATGTCTACGAGGGATTGGTCACCTGTGACGGGCGCACCCGTGCATATTCACTCTGGCTCAGCAGACCATCACGGTTGGTGTCCGCCCGGTCGAAGGCGGCTTCAACGGCACCAACCGAACGCGCCTCGACACGACTGACATAACCGTTGTGATCACTGTCGATACGATTGAAGGCGACAAAACCATACGCATCCACGGAAATACCCTGCTCCGCAAGCGTCGGCGCAGCCGCCAATCCCCAAACCAGAAACCAGACCGGTAATCTCATCCCTACTCACCCGGAAAAATTCATCTGGTTTGGTTGGAGCAAAGGCCGTGCCAGTGTCGGCGGCTACCCGTCAAATGGCGCACTCATCCATTTTTCTGCCTGGCAACCGGGTCCGCCGGGTAGACTTCTGGTGACAAACTGTCCCCGACTGGCGACACATTTTTGTTAAGGAAACCGCTCAGCGAATCCTGCCTTATTCATTTTCCGTCGTTCCGGCACACGAAGAAATTATTCTATTTCAATTAGATGAAGGCCATGTATTGACCCAAACGACGAAGGAAGCAGGCACGCACCGTGTTTGAAAACTGTCGACCATACTGTCGCTAATGAGCGACAGATTGCGCGGCGGCCGCCCCCTTGAATTGCGACGGATTGAGGTGATGTTTATGCAGCAGTTTGTAAAATTCGGTGCGGTTACGTTTGGCTATGCGCGCTGCCTGGCTGACATTGCCATTGGTAATCTGCAGCAGCTGGGTCAGGTACTCGCGCTCGAAACGGGACCGTGCATCGGCAAAGGCCGGCATTTCTCCTTCCGCCTCGTCACGCAGCGCGCGTTGTACCAGGCTGACCGGGATCAGCGACGTGGTAGTGAAAGCAACCGCCTGCTCCACCACGTTGAACAGCTGGCGGACATTGCCCGGCCAGGGGGCCGACAACAGCGCTTCCATGGCGTCAGGCGCAAATCCCTTTACCGATTTCCTGGCCGCATCTTCCAGCGTGCCGAGGAAATAGTTGGCCAGCAGCGGGATATCTTCACGGCGTTCAACCAGTGAAGGAATATCCAGCGCCACCACGTTGAGCCGGTAGAACAGGTCTTCCCTGAATGTGCCTTTCTTGCGCAGCTCGTCCAGGTCACAGTGGGTGGCGGAAATGATGCGCACGTTGGTCGGCACTGCACTGGTGGAACCTACCGGGCGCACGCAGCGCTCCTGAATGGCACGCAGCAGCTTCACCTGGAACGTCATCGGCATATCACCGATCTCGTCCAGGAACAGCGTACCGCCGCTGGCGGCCTGGAACAGCCCCTTGTGATCCCGGGTGGCGCCGGTAAACGAGCCCTTGGCGTGACCAAAGAATTCCGATTCGAACAGCGTTTCGGGAATGGCACTGCAGTTGACGGCAACAAACTCGCCGCCCGCGCGGCCACTGGCCCTGTGAATGGCGCGCGCCAGCACCTCCTTGCCGGTGCCGCTCTGCCCGTGAATGAACACGCTGGCCTCGCTGGAGGCCACCAGCTGCGCCTGCCCCAGCAGGTCTTCCATCAGCGGACTGCGGGTAATGATGCCCTGACGCCATTCGGCGACGTTTTCCTCATCACGGCGCTCGTGCTGCTCTCCGGTGACCCGCAGGGCGCGTGTCACCTGGTCCAGCAGATCCATGCTGTCGAAGGGTTTGGTGAGGTAACCGAACACCCCCCGACTGGTGGCATCCACCGCATCCGGGATGCTGCCGTGCGCGGTCAGAATGATTACAGGCAGCGCCGGACTGCGCCGGTGGATCATGTCAAACAGCGCCATGCCGTCCATGCCATCCATTCGTAAGTCCGTGATTACCAAGTGGGGCTGAAAGGTCGGGATCTGCGCGACTGCTTTTTCACCACTTTCGACAGCAGCCACTTCATAGCCGGCTGCAGACAGCCGCATGGACAACAGGCGCAACAAGGCCGGATCATCATCCACTACCAGAACTCTGTAACGACAGGCACTCATTCCTACTCCTTCCGACTACTGCGGGGTAACACGCTGCTGAATGTTTTGTTCAATAGTCGTCAGCTCTTGCAACTGGCGTTCCAACTCTTCAACACGCGCTTCCGACTGCGCCAGTTTTGCTCGCAGCTCGTCAATTTTAGCACCTGACCAGTCCTGCTCCTCGATATTCTGCCGTAACAGTGCCGCCAACGCCCGGGCGCCGGCGTCTGCTTTGTCCAAATCCAGTCCTTTCAACAACTTGAGCGCCCTGTCCTGGTTGCGCACCGAAGCCGGTCCGGCAGCCAGCAGCAACGCGAGACGCAGGCGGGTGCGTGGTTCCGCAGAACGGATAAAGGCCTGGCGCCGGACCTCCAGTTCTTTTTTTAACTGTTTATCCGGTAATTCAAGCAGTTGCTGCCATTCTTCCAGCCAGAAGGTCGCGTCGTCGACCCGAACCGTCACCGGCACCGGGCCTTTGCTATGCTGCACCGTCATGGGCTGACACCCGGACAGCACCATCATCGCTATCATTATCAGTCGTTTATTCACGTGCCCCTCCGGCCACGCTGATCGGTAATACCACTCGTAAACACGCCCCCTGGTCCTCGCTGTCAATCACTTCAATGTACCCACCATGCGCCTGCGCGTACTCACGCGCAATGGACAGACCCAGTCCCGTACCGCGTACGTGACCATTGGTCGCCGGCGCCCCCTGGTAAAACGCATCAAAAATACGCCGCCTTTCCGCTTCAGGAATGCCGGGTCCGGCATCCGCTACCTCGATGACCACCTGCTCGTCCTGCTGTTCAAGGCGCACGCGCAACCGTCCCGCTTCCGGTGAAAAGCGGATGGCATTGGAAACCAGATTATCCACCAGTGTCTGCAATTTGGCACGGTCTCCGTCCATTTCCACCGGCTGCAGCGATTTGTCCAGCACCAGCTGGCGCGCCAGCAAGGCGACCCTGTGATCCGCCAGCACGGTATCGATCAACGCATCCAGCGCCACGGATTCCACCCGCAACTGCGAAGCGCGCGAAGTGGCAATGTTGAAATCCAGCAGGTTTTCGATGAGTTTCTGCAATTGCAGGGTGTTGTCGCGCAGGATCGCGGCAATCTCACCCTGCTGGGCATTGAGGGTACCGACAATCCCTTCATTAAGGAGTTCCGCGCCTTCCCGGATCGCCGTCAGCGGTGTCTTGAGCTCATGGGAGATGTGGTGCAGGAAACGGTTTTTTTCCTGTTCCACCTCCAGCAAACGGGTGCGCATCCAGTTGAGTCGTTCACCCAGCTGCTCCAGGTCGCGTGGACCTTCAATTTTCGCCGGTTTGGAAAAATCGCCGTCTCCGAGGCGGCGGATGGCGCGATCCATCTGCCGCAACGGGCGAGTGATCAGGACTGTGAATACCGCCGCCATGATCAGCGCGGCCGGCACCAGCGCCATCGCCTGCAACACCAGCCGGTGCTGCAGGCGCTCACCGATCTCGTCCAGCCGGTCGACTTCGCCCTCTACCAGTTTACGGTTATCGATCAGCATCTTGCGCGCGTCGCGCGCCAGTCCGGCAAAACCATCCACGGCGGCGGCAGTCTCTTCGGCATCCGGCGGAAAACTGATCAGCGCGTCGTCAATATTGTCTTCCACCTTAACGATCAGTTCCAGGCGCTGGCGCTGCAAATCGGAAAGCTGCAAGGCGGCGAGGCGCCCCGCCGTTTCCAGAAACTTTTCATGGTTTTCCTGGTACACCTGCAACAGGGCGATATCACCCAGCACCTTGTACTGGCGCGCGTTGCGCTCCATGGCGGTGATGGTCTCCACCAGCAACTGGACATTCTGGGTGGCACGCACCGTGGCAAACAGCGCGCGCTGCCCCTGTGCCACCAGCCGGTCGACCGACCAGGTGGCGTGCACCAGGGCCGCCATCAGCGGCATCACCACCACCACGAAGCTGATCAGCAGCAGGCTGTTAATGGATTTTGGGCGATACAGTCGCACGCTCTGAACCTGCTCCGGAAACTGGCGGTTTAAATCTGGTATGGTGGCTGCAACCATACCAGATTTGACTGGATCGAAGACCGACCCCGAATTCGCAACCATGCAGACACCCGGCAACAAACACCGCTACCCGCTCTTGCTGCTGGCACTTTCGGGTGCTGCGATGGCGACACCGGACACCCCGGTGGACATCCGCTTTACACCGCGCACACCGGAACAGATGAGTGCGTTCTATGCAGCACGCGGATTCCCGAAACCGATGGTCGAGCTGCTGGCGAAACAGTGTTTCATTACCGTGCGGGTGCACAACCGGGGTACGGACACGATCTGGCTGGATCTGTCCCGCTGGCACTTCAGCGCCGAGGGGAAAGAAGTACAGCGCTATCACCGCAACCACTGGTTAGCGCTGTGGAAAGACATGGGAGTTCCGCTCGCCAAACAGTCCACCTTCCGCTGGACCCTGCTCCCCGAAACACTGGATTACCAGCCCGATGAGGCCGAAGGCGGGAATATCATCCTGCCATGGGTCAAGGGCCCGATCAGCCTCCGCGCAAGCTTCGCTTCCGGCCCTGATCAACACGGCCCCCTGATCAGGCTCCACTATGACAAGCTGCACTGCGCCGGGAACCCGCCGTGAACCGGTGCAGGCGACTGTGGCTGTTCATCCTGCTGTTCACGGGCATCGGTCTGTCACCACTGCAGGCGGACAACGCGCTGCCGAAAGGAGTGCGCGTGTACAGTCCCGGCCCGGCCCCGGTATTCCGGCTGACCGACATGGACAACGAAGCGTTTGCGCTCGACAGCGCGCGCGGGCGCTGGGTGTTCGTCCACTTCTGGGCAAGCTGGTGTGGCCCCTGCCGCAAGGAAATGCCGGCCGTGCAGCGTATGGCCACGCTGCTGGCAGACGCACCGCTGCTGATCGTGATGGTGAATACGTCGGAAGACGAAGACACAGTGTTCAGCTTCCTGGGCAGCTACGCACCGGACATGAACAGCCTGATGGACCGTGACGGACAGGTCACCGAAGCCTGGCAGCCGCGCGGGCTGCCGGCCACGTACCTGGTCGATCCACAGGGCAACATCCGCTACCAGGCGCTCGGGGGGCGCCCGTGGGACCAGCCCGAATACCTCGCTTTTCTGCGCTCGCTGCCCGGTTCAGACGGGACGGAGTAGCCAGGAAACCCCTGTTTTATTCGTCATTCCGGCTTTCGCCGGGATGACGGTAAAGAAGTTGACCAAGGTTCCCTAAACGACGCTACCGAACCCCTTGTCGATCGCACCGGCTGGCGGCTCCAGGCCGGCAAGCTTGCATCCCTGGGCAATCGGACCACCCGGGAACAAGCGGTAGAGGAATTTATAACCACCCCGGTCGTGGAATTTCTCATCCAGTGCATCGTGAAGTTCGCGCACACTGTACTTGTTACAGTCGTGACGGGCGCAATACTCCTGCAGCGCACGCAACTCGTCCCAGTGATCTTCGTTCAGTTCCAGCCCTTCACTACTGGCCAGTTTCCGGGCTTCTTCCTGGTCCCAGTTTTCCGGTGCAAACGGAAATCCGCCGGATCGGTCTAACGTTGGCATACCCTACCCTCCTCGTGTTGCAACACCTGTCTGAAAAAATACAGGCCCTGCAAAAAGCATAGCAGTTATTCCGGCATGTGCTACCCGGGACCGGAACCGCTGCGCACAAAAACGGTGCCGCGGGAATATTTTGCCGCTCCAGCTCATCCACCGGGGAACAGAACACAACCATCAACCGGTCGATAACGAAGGGGATAGTCATGAAGATCACGAACGCCAATCTGTTGAACCGTGGCTGGCTGCTGCTGGCACTGCTGGCAACGGCTGCGGTGGGGCGCAGTGCCGACGACGCCGGCCTGGGCCACGATTACCGGACCTTCCACGCCGACGGCCATATCACCTACGGAGATATTGCAGACTCCTACCACACCGACCTGGTCATGTACCTGGCCGGCAACCAGTTCATGGTCATGGAAGACCTCATCAACGATTTCCAGGGCAAAAACCCGGACATCAAGCGTATTTATGTAGAAACCATACCCCCCGGCCAGATCCTGAAACAGCAGTTACTAAAACAGGGACAGATCAACGGCCAGGACACCGCCCGGAACCCGGACCTGTTCGCCAGCGTAAACCTGGGGCACCTGAAAAAAATGCATAAACAGGGTCTGATGTCAGACTACATGGTTTACACCCATAACAAGCTTGAACTGATGGTGGCACAGGGCAACCCGAAAGGTATCAAGGGCCCTGAAGACCTGGCGCGCGACGAGCTGGTGCAATCGCACCCGAACCCCCTGACGGAAGGCATATTCAAGTTTTACGGTGCACAGATGCTGAAAGACCTGGGTCTGTACGACAAGGTGACCGGTGGCGCGAAGTGCAAGAGTTGCTGGGCGGTGAAGGGTAAAACCTGGTTTACTTCCAGGCACCACCGCGAAACGCCCCTGCGGATCGAACAGGGTAAAGCCGATGTCGGCATTGTGTGGGCCACGGAGGTGGTATACGGCAAGCAGTCCGGCCGCAAGATCGAGGGCGTTGCGATCCCGGCACCCTATAACCAGCAGGAACGGGTCGCCTATGCCATCGGCCCGTTGAACGAGGGACGTAACAGCGAGCATGGCCAGCGTTTCCTGCAATATCTTGCCACCGATGCTGCCCAGGATATCTACGCGAAACACGGCTTCATCAAGGCAGCACCGGAAGAGCTGAAGCTCAGGCCGATCCCGGACTGATGCACCTGTGATCCATACAGCCTGCCAGGAGCCTGTCGGGTTTAGGCAATCGTAGCGAGCATGGTGGGAGAGCGAGTCCGGATTTTCGCAATTTTGAGGCGCATAGTAGACCTACGCAACGAAAAATTGCGGGAATGCGGGCTAGAACACCATCAACTCATCACCGAACCAGTCGCAGGCCATCCCCACCCGTTCGGTAATGCTGTGTTTCTCGTAGGGCACCGCGGCACTGTGTCCCCACACAGGACCCGGCCAGGCCGGGTCGCTGCGGAAACGGGCAATGTGGTGCACATGCAGCTGCGGCACCAGGTTCCCCAGGGCGCCGATATTGATCTTGTCGGCATGAAACGCCTGCATCATATGCTCCGCCAGGTGCGCCGACTCGCGCCACAACTGTTGCTGATCGGCCTCTGCCAACTGGAAAATCTCGCGGATACCGGCGCGCTGCGGTACCAGCACAAACCAGGGATAGCGCGCATCATTCAACAACAACAGCACACTCAACGGCAGGCACCCTACCCGGATACAATCCGCTGCCAACCGGGCATCCAGTTCAAACGACGCAGTCATAGCCTGACTTTTTACGCCTGGGGCCTTTCCGCTGCAAGCACTAACCGCTATGGTTGACTGCGTTGATGGACTACGTACTGGCGATCGACCAGGGCACGCACGCCAGCCGGGCGTTGCTGCTGGATCAGGACGGTCAGGTGGTGGCGCGCAGCCTGCACCGGACCACGCTCGTACGCCTGCCATCCGGGCAGGTCGAACAGGATGCGGGGCAGCTCCTCGCATCCACACAGGCTGCTGTGGAGGAGGTGCTCCAGGCGCTGAGCGCTACACAGCGCGACGCTGTACATGCCTGCGGCATCACGACCCAGCGTTCCACCGTCATAGCCTGGCAGACGGATGGAACACCGTTGTCCCCGGCCATCAGCTGGCAGGATACGCGTGGCCACAGACAGGTCGAACGTCTACAGGGCAAGGCCTCAGACATCCGCGCCCTGTCCGGGTTACCGCTGTCCGCCCACTACGGCGCCAGCAAACTGCACTGGCTGCGCCAGCGGCCGGGGCTACCGGCGGACCTGCGCATGGGACCGCTGGCTGCCTGGCTGCTGCAACGCCTGACCCGGGAAAAGCGCTTTGCCGTGGATCACAGCAATGCGCAACGCATGCAGCTGCTGGATATCCACAGGCTCGACTGGTCAGAGGAACTCGCTGACTGCTTCGAGGTGCCGCTGGAATACCTGCCGCCCTGCCGCCCGGTTCTACACGCGTACGGAACCTTGCACCGGCAGGGTATCCCGGTGACCGCGCTATGCGGGGACCAGAACGCAGCCTGGTACGGCTCAGGCCAGCCGGACCGCAACACGGCGCTGGTCAACCTGGGCAGCGGGGCTTTTATCCTCGCGGCACAGACGACAGCGACCGCACCTGCAGCACTGCTGTCCAGCATTGCCAGCAGTGACCAGACACAGCGCGAGTACCTGCTGGAGGGCACCGTCAACGGTGCCGGCAGCGCCCTGCAATGGCTGCAGGACCGCTGGCCGGACGAAGACATCCAGCAGCAGCTGCCGCACTGGCTGGAGTGGGTACGCAAACCACCACTGTTCCTGAACAGTGTGGGAGGCCTGGGGTCACCCTGGTGGTGCCAGGGGCCGGCACCCGGGTTTGTACCGGACGGAGACACGCCCGGTGTGGCCGAAGCCGCGGTGGCGGTGGCCGAGAGCATCCTGTTCCTGGTCCAGTACAACCTCGAGTGCATGCGGCAACAACAGGAACTGACCGTTCTGCGCGTCAGCGGCGGCCTGTCACAACTCGACGCCCTGTGCCGGAAGCTCGCCAGCCTCAGCGGACTGCCGGTACAGCGCATGCATGACCCGGAAGCCAGTGCACGCGGCATCGCCTGGCTCGCGACGGGTTGCCCGCGCGAGTGGCAGACTCCGCACAGGCCGGAAAGCTTTGCTCCAGCGCCCGATACGGCCCTCGCTGACCGCTACATGCGATTCATTGAACAACTTCGCGCCCGGGTCGATACCCCTGTCAATGAATAACGCAACCATCCCGCAACTGGTCGCCCACCGTGGCTATATGGCGCACTACCCGGAAAATACCTGGGCCGCATTGCAGGCTGCCCTGGAGGCAGGCGCCTGCTGGCTGGAATTCGACGTACAGATGTGTGCGGACGGGCGTTTCATCCTGCTGCACGACGCGGATTTCGGCCGTACCGGTGGCGATCCGCGTTGCGTGTTTACACTCGACCGGCCGACCCTGCAGGGCATCAGCGTGCACGAGCCCGATCGACTCGGCGAGCGGTTTTTCCCCACGGCAGCACCCGGCCTCGAAAGCGTACTGCAGCGGCTGGCCACCTTCCCGGCCGCGCACGCGCTGGTGGAAATCAAGGATGAAAGCCTGGAGCGGTGGGGCATGGAAAAAGTGCTGGATGCCCTGCTGGCGCTACTCGCCCCCTTCCGTCAGCAGTGCACACTGATCGCCTACAACGATGCCGCCCTGGCGTACGCACAGGACCAGGGCGACTTCCGCGTCGGCTGGGTACTGCGCCACTACGACCAGTGGCATCTGGAGCGGGCCCGGCAACTGCAACCACGTTTCCTCATCTGCAATGAACGCAAGATACCCGCGGAAGATACACCCTGGCGCGGCGACTGGCAGTGGATGCTGTATGACATTACCGATCCCGAACAGGCCCTGCAGTGGGCGGCACGTGGCGTGACACTGGTTGAAACACGGGACATCGGTGCCATGCTGCAGCACCCGCTGCTCGCCCGCAAGGCCTGCCGGCATGGACTATGACGTACTGGTCATCGGCGCCGGGATCCACGGCGCCGGCGTCGCGCAGGCAGCCGCCGCCGCGGGTTACCGCACCCTGCTGCTGGAACAGTATGCGCAGCCGGCAGCCGGCTCGTCGAGCCGTTCGTCCAAGCTCATCCACGGTGGCCTGCGCTACCTGGAAAGTGCGCAATTCCGCCTGGTGCGTGAATGCCTGGTGGAACGCGGACGCCTGCTGAACAACGCACCCCACCTGGTCACACTCACCCCCTTCCACATCCCCGTCTACCGGCATACCCGGCGCCGTGCATGGCAGATCCGGCTGGGGCTGAGCCTGTACGCACTGCTGGGCGGCAAGGGCTTCCAGCAGCTTCCCGTGTCCGCCTGGCCTGCTCTCGACGGGCTGCGTAGCGACAACCTGGCGGCGGTATTCCGCTATTACGATGCGCAAACCGATGATGCGCAACTCACCCGTGCGGTACTGGCGTCCGCCACCACACTCGGCGCCGAAATCCGCTACCAGTGCCGCGTTGAACACATTATTTGCGACACCGACCAGTGCCTGGTTGCCTGCCAGGGAAGTGACGCCGGCGGCGAAATCAGTGCAGGAGTAC
>Ga0256841_1001487_pt1 | contig 20168 bp, 20 predicted proteins | sample 356308metaG_FD_185971 | JGI IMG/M metagenome (GOLD analysis project Ga0256841, IMG submission 185971) | Hydrothermal vent microbial communities from Mid Atlantic Ridge, Atlantic Ocean - 356-308 | ecosystem: Environmental > Aquatic > Marine > Hydrothermal vents | place: Atlantic Ocean: Mid... | reverse complement strand
GGCGCAGCTGGCCCCCTTCTTTTTCAGCCTCAAACACAGCAGCAACCGCTTTGCCCGCCCGATGCTTCCAAGCAATCTCCATAGCATCCCGAAGATTGATTTTGGCCTTGGGGGCAAACACACGAGGATCCAACTCTCCCTCATGCTCTTGTCGGCTTGGCTTTGATCCTTTTCCTTGCGCAAAAACCAAGGAACTCGTGGCGAAGGACGCCAAGAGCCCAAGGGAACCCAGAAGAAACAACCCTGAAATGTAGTGCCTCGTTTGCATGTCTTTTTCTCCAAATGTCCATTGTGGTGCCCCGTTTGATCCATGAATAAAGCATGAGGAAGGACCCATGAGATCCTTCCCTGGGTACCAAACAGGAAAAACGGCGGGCGTTCTAGCAAAGGAAGATGAAGGGGAAATGAAGAGAATGGCAAGACTCCAGAGGATGGATTGAGAAGCTTTCTCAGCGGGCTATGCTCTCCCCATGGCTCCATCCCCCGAATCCTCCCGCATTCCCCGCCATCTCGTGGGTTACCTCTTCCTTGCCGGGCTCTTCCTTTCCGCCCTCGTGGCCTGCAACCTGCTGGTCTACAAATTCTTCGAGTGGACCCTGGTCTTTCCCGATTGGATCCCCGGATTGGGGGGGAGCAGCCTCGCATTCTTCGGGCTTTCGGTGGGCATCCTTCCCTACCCTCTCACCTTTCTCGCCACCGACCTCATGTCTGAGATTTACGGGAAGGCCCGCGCCAATCTTTGCGTCTTGATCGGCTTCTTCGTCAGCCTCTTTGTCTTGGGCTATGTCGAACTGGGAGCTGCCACCAAGGCCATCCGCGTCCATGGTTGGTACCTGCCCTCAGAAGTCGAGCGCGCCCCCAGCCTTCGCGTCGTCTCGGACGGCAAGACCCTTTTTCAAACAAGGATTGCCCATCCCAAGCAACAGGATCCCGTTCCCCAATGGAATCAAGCCTTCGCCCAAACTCCCCAAAAAACTTTACACGCTGCTTGGGTCGATCTATGGCGTGACGACCTCCTTGCCAAAACAGGCAAAAAGCGCATTCGCATCGATAATCTGGGTTTCCCGAGGGGAAGCGAGCTGGTCCTGGACCCCTTCCAGGAAGCAAGCCTCCCCACCACCCTCACCGAAATCGAACTCCCCGCATCACCTGTCAGCGATGACCTTTTCAAACTCGTCTTCGGAGGGACCTTCCGCGCCATCCTGGCCAGCATGATCGCCTACTTGATCGCCCAATGGTTTGACATCCAGCTCTTTCATTTCTGGAAACGCCTGACCAAGGGCAAGCATCTCTGGCTTCGCAACAACGGGTCCACCATCCTTTCGCAACTTGTGGACACAAGCCTGGTGGTCACCGTGCTCTTCTTAGGCACCCAAAACCAACCCTTGATCCCCGGCATGATCATCGATGGATGGAAATTCAAGGCCCTGGTCGCCTTGGTGGACACCCCCTTCTTCTATCTAGGAGTATGGGCCTTCAAACGATTCCGCTTGGCTCCCCCCTGGAGCGAATACGCGGTTTCATCATAAAAGCCCCGCCTCATTCGTCCCCCTTTCTGTCCATTTGAAAAATCTCCACCAGCTCTTTGTAGAAGGCTTTTCTTGGCGATCCCGGGCGGTAGACAAGACCGATCTTCCGCCCAAATCCACCCCCTTCGAAGGGGCGGAGGACGACGGGATCTTCTTTTCGAATTTCGCGAGCGATGGCCATCTGAGGAATCAAGGTCAGTCCATTCCCCATCCCCACCATTTGGACAAGGGTGATCAAACTGCTGGCCCTGAGGTCCGGAAGATCCCCAACTCCGATTCCTTCACAGAGTTGCAAAGCCTGGTCTCGGAGGCAGTGCCCCTCCTCGAGGAGAAGAAATTCCTCTGCCTTCAAATCCTTCTCGCGAATGCGCGGGTGAGAAGCTAGGGGATGGCCCTTGGGAAGGAGGCAAAGAAAGGGATCATAAAAAAGAGAGAGTTCACGAAGGTCCCCAAAATCCATTTCGAGATCCAGGGCCAAAAGGCAGAGATCCAACTCGCCTGCGTGCAGGGCTTCAAGAAGGTGCCCCGTCTTGTCCTCCCGGATTTCCAGGTGGAGGTTCTCAAAACAGGACTTCAATTTCGGTAAGGCCGGGGGGAGGAGATAGGGAGCAATGGTTGGGATCACCCCGAGCCGAAGGACCCCTTTTCTCGGATCCTGAAAGGAACACAAGGCTTCCTGGAGTTCTCGGATCTCTTGCAGAATGGGACCCGCCCTCCTGCAAGCCTCCTTCCCCGCTGAGGTCAAACAGACCCCTTTGCTTCCTCTTTCAAAAAGAGGGACACCCATAATCTCTTCCAACTTCTGGATTTGACTGCTGAGAGCGGGTTGGGAAACGGAACATCTCCGGGCCGCCTTTCCAAAATGGCCCAGCTCAGACAGCGCAAGGAGATATTCAAGCTGGCGAAAGGTCGGTCTGTTGGCGAAACCCATAAGCAGAACCTATCGAAAAGAAAGCTTCATGGTATTAGAACGATTCTTCTTTAGGAAATAATATCAATCTTTTCTTGACCATTCCTGGAGGATCAAAATGCTACGACCACATCTCCCTCTGATCGGGGGTTTTTTGAGCTTGGGCCTCATCGGCCTTGGAAGCCAACAGGGGATGCAAAAAGCCACGCCCCCTGCTCCCCGGGGTAGTACGAGTTATGCAAAGGTGGACCAGACCGAGCCCTTTGACAAGGTCATGGCCCGCATGAAGAAGGCGAAGCCCACCCTTCTCGAAAAACATCGCCAGCTTTTAGAAAAGCGCTATGACCTCTCCGACCGGTCGGAAACAGAGGTCCGAATGTCTAGGGGAAAAAAGATCCAAACGGGGGTCCGGGTCAAGCTCCCTGAGGGGATTGGATGGGAAGACCTGGCAGCCATGCGCCCGGCGGAAATCCGTGAAAAAGGTCTCTGGCCGGAAGGCTTCCTCCCCCTCCCCCATCCCAATCACGCCGAAGGTGGCATGCTCTTCCCCCAACACCACATCGACGAAATCAAAAAGCAAACCGGCCGGGATTTGACTCGTTTCGACCTCGACTATGTTATGCCCCGTCGTTTTCTTCCGGAGTTTCCTCCGCCGATCTATCTCACTACTAGGCCCGATCTGGGCGACGTATCCCAGGGGCAACTCGTCACGACCGATAACTATTTCAAACTCTTTTCCGGAATTCTGAACCCCAAGCAATTGGAAGGACTCAGGCTCCTGGTCACCCCCTTTCCGCAGCAACAGTTCAATGCCACCTTCGACCGGAGAAGCGCAAGACCGAGCTTGGGGGTGAGCTGCTTTGATTGTCATGCAAACGGCCACAGCAATGGGGCGACCCATCTTGTGGGAGATATGCGGCCACAACCCTACCGACATCGTCTCGATACTCCCTCGCTCCGGGGAGTCAACATCCAACGACTGTTCGGCTCTCAGCGGGCCTTGAAAACCGTAGAGGATTTTACGCAGTTCGAACAACGAGCCGCCTACTTCGATGGAGATCCTGTGATCGCCACGAAAAAGGGCATCAACGTTATCGAACGAGGATCGCAAGCCCACTTCATGGGCGAGTTCCAGGCCATCCTGGACTTTCCTCCGGCTCCCAAGCTGGGCTGGGACGGCAAACTCGATCCCGAAAAGGCCAGCGAGGCCGAGCTGCGCGGGCAAGCTGTGTTCTTCGGCAAGGGCAAATGCTCGGCGTGCCACGCCGCCCCCTTTTACACCGACAACCTCATGCATAACCTCAAGGCCGAGCGCTTTTTCAAACCCCGCATGATCCATGGAAGGTTCGCAACGGCCGACGGTCCCATCAAGACCTTTCCTCTCAGGGGAATCAAGGACAGCCCCCCCTACCTCCATGATGGCAGGCTCTTGACCCTGGAAGACACTGTTGAATTCTTCAATCTCATCCTGGGGACGAAACTAAAAACCTCGGAAAAGAAAGACCTGGTCGCCTTTCTCCGCTGTCTTTGATCCGATCGATGCCTTAGAAAACCGATCCATCACCTGCAGCCGGGAGAGCTCCCGGCTGTTCCATGGTGGTTTATTCTCTTGGCGCATTCACATCGATCAAGCAGGATACACGGATGCTGAATCGAGAGGATCTTGAGGCCCGCGAAGTCGCAAGCCTGAGCCGCCTGGCCTGCCGGGCGCACGATAGCAAGGGACGGCGTATTCCAGAAGAAGAGGATCCCTTACGAACCTGCTTCCAGCGGGACCGGGACAGGATCCTCCATTCGGCGGCCTTTCGCAGGCTTCAGCAAAAAACCCAGGTCCTCCCAGCCCACATAGGAGACCATTATCGAACAAGGCTGACCCACTCCCTCGAGGTTGCGCAACTCGCCCGCTCAGCTTGCCTCTCCCTCGGCCTGAATCCGGACCTCGCCGAAGCGGTGGCCCTGGCGCACGACATCGGACACCCTCCCTTTGGGCATGTGGGTGAACGCGTGCTCCAGGAAATCATGAAAGACCACGGAGGGTTCCGCCACAACGCACAAGGGCTCCGCATTGTGGACCTTCTCGAGGAACGTATGGGGGGTGAGGTCGGCCTCAACCTCTGCTACGAAACTCGGGTCTGCATGATCAAATCCAAGATTCCCGAGGGCTTTCCCATCGCCGAGGATCTCCCCCGTGAGGGACCGCCCTTCCTCGAAGGGCTTGTCGTCGATCTCTGCGATCGGGCAGCCTATGTCTCCCACGACCTCGAAGACGCTTTGCGCAGCGGATACGTCACCTGGGAAGCCTTCGAGGCTCTCGCCCTCCCTTCCGAAGCCAAAGCCCATGCCCAAGAACGGCTCAACCTCCCCTCATCCTTGCCCAGCAACAGTCACATCCTCCGCCGCAGGACCATCAGCTCTCTTGTTTCTCTTCTCATCCGAGATTTAGTGGTCTCTTCAGACAAGCGCATCCAAGCGGCCCACCGCATCCGAACACCTCATGAAGCCCGCATCACAGGCAGGGAACTCATTGCCCACAGCCAAAAACGGCAAGGTCAAATTTTGGAGCTACTCAAAACTCTGAATGCCCTTTTTTATCAACACCCCAAGGTCCTTGATGCCATTCACTTACGGAGCGACCGGATCTCTAAAATAAATGATCTGTATATGAAAAATGAGAAAAAACTCCCTCCTCGCTTCCAAGCCCTCCTCGATCGTTGGGGAAAACAAAGAGTCATTTGTGACTACATCGCCGGTATGACGGACCGTTTTTTAGACAGGCAAAGAAACCCGATAAAATAGCCAAGCTTTTTTGAGAATTTTTCCTGTTCCTCTGAAACTCCGATAAACTCGGAGGCTACTGATAGGCAGGGAGCCTCAGCCGAGTCCTGAGACCCTCCCAAGAATTTGCAACGATGTGTTCTTCCTGCCTCTTTTCTAATCAATACAACGGTCTCTCTTTGCCTCAGATTCTGCCATCACCTCGCATTTCACTTCTCCTTTGGAAAAGTCATGGATTTGGTCGAAGAATTGAGAGAGCCGGAAATCGATTAGGCCCGGTTCTTTTCTTTTGTTTTTAATATGACCTCAGTCCATCCCACTGATACTTGGGCGGATTCTCCGTTTCCGGTCAAAGGAGCCTTCTCTCCTTTTGCCGAATTGGTGCATGCCCCCTTCGAGCGCGTCCAAGAAGGCTGTCCTTCTTATGGGGACGAGCAGAGCGGGCATGTTCAAAAAATCGACTTTGAACAGGCCATCAATGAGATCGGAGAAAGACTCACCCTGGATATCCCTGGGTTTTTGGCACTCTATGTTTGTTCCCCTCAAGTCAAGAGTCCAGCACCCAGCCTCTCCCTGGGCCTGGTCACTCACCACCCACTGACCCCACAAACAAAACGGACACTCCAGGTCGCAATCGGGCGATTCCTCGGCATCCCCAGGATCTCCTTGGGGTGCTGGACCCCCGCCAACCTTAGGTCTGAACTCCTCAAGGAAAAAACCGGTATCGAAGTCCTGTTGGGTGGAACCAAGATCACCGGGATACAAGACCCTCTTGCAAGTATCGGGGTCCAGTTCGCAAAATCTCCAGCTCCTCAGGCAGCGCTCACCGAGTTACAGAAGGCCTTCGAAGCCCTCTTGCGCTTTCCCCCCAATGGAGATTCCAGCGACTTCGATCTCACCCCAAGCCCACAAGATTTTCACCCCAACATCGGCCCTGTACTCGCCATTGAGCATCTCACAAACGCGATGCTTCTTAAGCTGGGTGCCTACACTTCTTCGCTCGAGGAACGCAAAGAGGTCCTGAAGAAGACCTATCCGGTCAGCCCGAGCCGTTTAAAGCTTTTGATCTGGGGTTTGGAGGGTGGCTACGAGGATCCACCCCTCGACACAACAGAACTTTCAGCTGGGACCTCCGAAGCAGAAGCCCTCTGGCACAAACTCCGCCACCTCTGCCTCGGGCTCTATGTGAGTATTCGTTTTCCAGACGCCGAAATGGAGATTGATTCCCCAAAGCACCCCATTTTCAAGGAAGTCACCCTCCCCAAGTCTCGATTGGGGAGATGGTGGAGAAAACTCCGTGAACCCCGAAGCGTGGACCTGGGCCTAGATCCTTATGGCCGGCTTCTGCTCGCTCTTGTCCTTGCAAAGACCGCCCCCGACAAGGAGAACAAGCAGCTCTGTAACAAGATCGCTGACATCCTTCCCAACTTGGGAGGGGGCATCCTCGCCAACCCCACCTGGGAAAACCTCCGCAAAGAAGCCATGGTCATTCATGCCGTCACCCAACCCAACGCCCCCTTGGGATTTCGGGATTTTCTTTCCGCGATCTGAGGCCCTGGTAAACGGGGTTTAATCCCTGGGTTGGCCGGCTCCGGCATAGAGCTTGTCGATATAGTCGATGATCTGTCGGACATAGGCCCGCTTTTCGAGATATGGTCCAGGGAAAAAGCTTCGCTTAAACCCGTAAAGGAGGATGTGTTTGAAATCCCGGGGTGAAAGGTGGAAGGTTTGAATAGCCTTCATGCACTCCTCCGAAACGGTGGTGTTGGAGACCAGCCGGTTGTCCGTGCAAATCGTGGTCGAAAGCTTGGCCTTATGCATCTTGCGGAAGGGGTGCTTGCTCAGGTTCTCTCGAAACTCGGGGAGGGTCTGCTGGTTAGAAGTGAGGCAAACCTCGATCGTCACCCGTCGATCCCCCACATAACGAACCAGCTTGTCCACATAGTCTTTTTTATCTTGGATGCTCCGATCTTGAATCTTCCGGGAGGAAAAGAGCCAGGTCCCGTGTCCGATGCGGTCCGCATGGCAGTCGGTAATGGCTTGGAAGATGGACTCCGGGCCATAGTCTTCCCCGGCGTGGACGGTCTTGCCTAAAAAATGTGCGTGCACCAGCTGGTAGGCCTCCTTGTGATCCGCGGCAGGAAATCCCCTTTCCTGTCCCGCGAGATCGAAGCCGACAATGGGGACCCCGTCTTCCTCAAGGCTGAGGACAGCTGCCCGCGCCAACTCGAGTGATGCCAGCGCGAAGATGCGCTCTTCGGAGGTCAGAGGAAGGGCTTGGAAATAGGCCCCGTAGTGAGGACTGAAGTGGGTGTTAAAATAGCGCATCGCACAGACAATGATCCCCGCATGAAAGGGAGGTATGGCTCCGCTCTTGACTTCGGGGCGACGGTTGAAGGCCCGCTCCGCGCGCCGGAGGCCCTTACCCACAGCCTTGAGGACCTTGCGGATCCCAAAGTTCCCATGGACATGCAACTGGGGAGCAAAACGCACCTCGAGGTAGTAGACGCCCTCGTTTTGGCAATCCTCCGCCAGCTCCAAGGCAGTCCGTTCCAAGGCCTCGGCATCCTTGAGGCAGGCCACGGTATATTCGAATCCTTTGAGATACTCGGGGAGGTTTTTATAGGCCCGCTTGAACACCAACTTGCGCAGCCCCTCTTCACTCGAAGAGGGAAGGGCCACCTTGCGTTCCTTCGCCAACTCAATCAGAGTCGGGAGACGGAGGCTTCCATCGAGGTGCACGTGGAGGTCTGTCTTGGGGAGAGCACGGACAAGTTCTTCTGTCAATGGTGATTTGGTCATGCGAGATCCTTGAGCCTCAGCTTCTGGATGTCAATCCTTCCTTCTTTCTCCCTCATCCCCCATCATGCCACGATGAAGGTTCTGGACCAGAAGATCCAAGTGCACCCCGAACGGGAAGACCTTGCCGCCCTGGCAAGCCAGGGGTTTGAAGCACTCTGGAAAGACCTCCAGGGACCTGTCCTCGACCGCAACAGGCTCCGGCGTGTGGAATATATCGAGTGGAAAGGCGAAGCGTTTTATCTCAAACGCTTCCTTGGCATCCAGTGGAAGAACGCTCTCAAATTACGTTTTTTTGAAAAACCCCACTGCCAGAGCCAGGCTTTCCGCGAGACCCTAGTCATCGAACGCCTTCGCAGCCTGGGATTCCATCCCCCCAGCATCCTCCTCTCTGCAGAAGAAACCAAACTGGGCCATGAGCAGCGATCCCTCCTCGCCACCGCCCCACTCCCCGGGCGACCTCTCAGTGAAATCTACGCCGAGGCCCCCATGCCCATGGAACTGCTTCTCCGATGCGCCGAAACCTTCGGCCGAATCCTCCGTTCGGGCATTTATCTGCCCGATCTCGGCCTCGACCACTGCTTTCTTCTTCGGGGCGATCACCTAGGGCTGCTCGATTTCCATAATGCACGTTTCAGCCCCGCCCCCCGGCAGCGGGACCTCGCCCGCGCCCTCGCCCACTGGTTTAAATCCCCCAGTGGGTCCCACCTTTGGGACCATGTCGTCCCCTTTACCGAGACCTATCTTCGGGCGGCCGAGCGAGCTGACTGGGCCCCCAAGGTCCTTTACCGCCTCCAACGCCGCCTCGGTTCATGACAACACCCGGAAGCGCTTCCCGCTACGAACAAAAGGGCAAGGCCGCAGCCTACGAAGCCCGAAACCCCGCCCGCACCCGCGCCGAACGCGCCCTCCTCAGCGCCCTCCTCGCACGTGGGGGACAGCCATCCTCCGTCCGGGTCCCCTCCATCCTCGACGCGCCCTGCGGAACGGGTCGCCTCTACCCCTGGTTGGCGCAGGACCTGAAGGGCGCTCATTACCTTGGCCTCGACGGGTCCCTCGCCATGTTGGAACAGGCTCAAGCAAAGGACATCCCGGCAGCTTTCATCCAAGGAGATCTCCAGCATCTTCCCCTCGCTGAAAGAAGTTTTGACCTCGTCGTCTCTTTTCGCTTTCTCCACCACCTAGCAAAACCCGAAGCGGCCACCGCCCTCCGGCAGCTCGCCCGTGTCACTCGAAGGGACTTGGTCCTCAGCGCCTTTCACCCATGGTCAGCCCACCACCTTTCGCGCAAAATACAAAACTGGTTACAAAGAAGGCCCCTGCCTCGTCATGCACACAGCCCGAGATGGATTCGTGAACAATTGGCTCACCAGGGATTGCGAGAGATCGAACGCGCCCGCATGGGACACTTCCGCGACCTCTGGGTCGGCCTCTACCGCAAATCGCCTCCTGGGCTTCTTGATTGATTCGGATAACACCCGATGAAAATTTGAGGAGAGGCTCTCAGCTTTTTCCAAGATAGGGGCTCTGTTCCCTTAAAAACTCCATCTCAACCCCCCAGCTAAGGGTAAACGGAATTCCTGTGCTTATTTTTTCCGCTCAACGTAGGCGGTGATTTTGGAGATGCTGTCGAGATTCTCCGGAAGGATCTCATCATCTTCGACCGTAATCTCAAACTGGTCTTCGAGGAAGGTAATCAGCTCGAGGACTCCCGTGGAATCAATAATCCCTTCATCCAAGAGGGAGGTGTCGTCACTCAAGGGCTCCCCTTCCCCTGACAGGAGATAGTTCTCCTGGAGGAAGTTGTGGATCTCTTTGGCGATGTCGGTGGCAGTCTTTTCGGTCATGCGGATTTCCTAAGAGGTCGGCACTCTACTCTCGGCACTCTATTCTTCGACAAGGACGAGTCAGGAGGTAAAACAAAGCCTTGGCAGGGGAGCATCATAGAGAGAACCTGCCTTGGGATGGAAGCTTGGGGACAAGCTCTGCTTTTCTCAATTTCTTTGATTCACTTCAAGGGATGAGGCGGCCTTCCATGCAACGATCGCGCGTGTTTCTCCTTCTGCATCTTCCACTCCCTGCACATCGGTATAGACAGGGTTCTTCCTCAAGCGTCCGAGGACTCCCTTGGCTTGGCCGAGACCGATCTCAAAGGCCAGGGCGGAGCCAGGCTTCAGAAATTCCGGAGCTTCTTTGATGAGTTTCCAAAGGATGCCGACGCCGAACCTGCCCCCGTCAAAGGCGAGCTTGGGTTCAAAGGCACGGATCTCTTCGGCCATCTCATCCACCCGAGCGCTGGAGATATAGGGGGGGTTGCAAAGGATCAAATCGAAGGGTCCCAGCCCTGCCTCGCGAATGGGCTGTAGAAGATCCCCCGCAAAAAAGCGCAGCCTCTCCTCGATCCCCAAGAACTTCGCATTTTCCCGTGCCAGCTCGATGGCGTCCTCGGAGAGGTCCGCTCCAAAAACCAGCGCACCTGGCATTTCATGCGCCACAGCAAGAGCAAGGTTGCCGCTCCCGGTACAGAGGTCGAGAACCTGGAGCCTCTCCCCCTCTTGGGACATGCTGCGGGCAAGCTTGATCGCCTCACGACCCAGAAGCTCTGTCTCCTTGCGCGGGATCAGAGCCTGGGGTCCAGCTAAGAGCTCGAGGCCCATAAAACATTGCCGCCCGGTGAGGTGCCCTAAGGGCTCGCCTTGCAAACGACGGTCGACCAAGCCCTTCAAGGCCTCCGCCTGCCCAGGCTCGAGGGCCTCAAGAGGGACACCCATGGCCCGGTCCACCGAGAGGGGCTCCCCCGCGGCCAAGGCCCAAAGTGCCCGCAAGGTCGTCTCGGGAGTTTCCTCGGGCTTGTCTCTGAGGCCGGCCCATCCCTGTTCCAGGCGGGCCTTCTGCTCTTGAAAAAACGGGCTGTTCTCAGTCATTACGGTCTTGGTCATCGAGCAATCCCTTCTTCCGGATTTTTCCCGTCGTCGTCTTGGGGAGGCTGTCCCGAAAGTGGACGTCCCTGGGAACCATGAAATTCTCCAAGCGTGCAAGGCAGTATTTTTTGATCTCCTTGTCGCTCAGCTCTACGTCCTTTTCGAGGACGACAAAGGCGCTGATCGCCTGCCCAAGGATGGGATCGGGGACACCCAAGACAGCCGCTTCTCGGATGCCCGGCATCCCATGCAGGCAGTTTTCGACTTCGATGGGGCTGACCTTCTCCCCACGGGTTTTGATGATGTCGTCATTGCGCCCGACAAAGTAGAGGAACCCCTCTTCGTCCACGCGGAAGAGATCCTGGGCGCAGAGCATGCGCTCGCCTGGCAAGGGCCCCTCGCGCAGCATCTGCTTCGAAAGATCCTCGCGGCCCCAATACCCCAGCATGACATGCGGACCCCGCACATGGAGGACACCCACTTCGCCGGGAGCTGTAGGATGACCCTGCGCATCCAGGACGAAGGCTTGGGTGCCGGGAATGGCCTTGCCGACCGAGTCGGGCTTGCGCTCCAAATCCTCCGGCTCCAGGTAGGCCACCCGCTTGCATTCGGTCAGGCCATACATTTTGAAGATCAAAGCATTGGGGAAGATCTCACCTAGCTCTCGGAGGAAATCTTTGGGCAGGGCTGCGGCTGTGTTGGTAATGCAGCGCACACTGGGGAAGCAGAGTTTTTTGCGGGCATGCAGAGAGAGAAGCATGGCATAGACTGTCGGAACCCCAGGAAAGACGGTGGCGCGCTCCTCTTCGAGAACTTTCAAGACCTGGGCAGGATAGGTAAAGGAGCGTTCCAGAATGAGGGTCGCCCCCAGGCGAAGGGTCATGAGGAGCTGGTAAAGGCCATAGTCAAAGGCAAGGGGAAGGGCGTTCAGGATTCGATCCTCGGCCCCGAGCCGCAGGTAGGTGCTGATACTCTGGGCGGCAAAGACCATGGACTGGTGGCTCATCATGACCCCCTTGGGAGCGCCGGTGCTGCCCGAGGTGTAGATCAGAGAAGCCAGGTCGATCGGAATGCGTGCCGGTTCAGGTCTGGGGGCCTCGCGCCCTTCTTCTAAGAGTGCGTCAAAAGGAATAGAGCCTTCGGGCCTTCTCCCGGAGCAGCCGAAAATCAGGGGCGCATCGAAGCCTGAGAGGGCAGGACCGAGGACCTTGGCCAGGTGGCCGTCGCTGAGGAGGGCCTTGGCCCCCGAGTCCTCCAGGATGAACCGGAGCTTGTCGGCCTTGGTCTGGGGATTGACCACGAGAAACACTCCGCCCGCCAAAAGAGCGCCGAAGATGGACAGCACACAAGGCCAGGTGTTGTCCATATACACTAAGACCCGATCGCCCGGCTGAAGCCCGCGCCTCCTGAGCGCCCCCGCCAGGGCCCATGCGTCCCGAAGGAGCCGGCCGTAGCTGTATCGCTCCCCTCCCGCCACGAGAGCGCATTTGTCGGGATGGCGCTCGGCAGCCCGGAGCAAAAAATCTTGGAGCAGCCAGGGTTCTTTCTCAGCCTTGGACCTTGCCTTCTCGGATGAGGACATCACGTTGGACCTTTTGATCGGGATCGCATTCTGGGACATCGTAGCCTTCGTTTTGCAGGAGGAGGGTGGAGAGAACCCCGACCAGGGCCATCTCGTCGCTCTCGGAGACCCCAGTCTCCAGATTCTTTCGGCATTTTGCGAGGAGCCTCCTGACCGGAAGTGGATCCAAAAGCCCCGACGCCTTCAGCGAACCTTCTTCCAGAAGCTCCATCGGCCAGGAGGGAGCTCCCGGGCCCAAGAACGAGCGGAGGATCGGAGCCCGGTAAGGGCGCTTCTCGCGCTTGCCGATCTCTTCGGGGAGCAGGTCTTCCACAGCCTTTCGCAGGACCCACTTTTCGCGCAGACCGGCCAAACGAAACCGATCCGGCAATCTGGCTGCAAACTCAAGAAGGCGGTGATCCAGAAAAGGAAAGCGCCCTTCCACCGAGTGCGCCATCAGCATGCGATCCCCCTGCGAATGCAGCAAATAACCCTGCAAGAAGGTGCGGATTTCCAAATCCTGGGCCCGTCCCAGGGGACTTTCCGAAGCGTAGCTCTCAGGCAGATCCGCAACCAGAGCCTCCAAGATCTCCTCCTGCGGATGGGCTTCCCGGATCTCCGGCGCAAGCATCCGAAAACAGCGGGCGGTGTTCCCGAACCTGAGGCGATGGCTGTAGAGCGGATCCTCCAGCGCCTCCATCCCCTTACGGAAAAAGGCCCTCGTAAAGGCCTCTGCCCTGCCCAAGTCCCGCGCCAAATAGGGATAGAGTTTGCGCAGCAACAGAGGCCGGCACTCCGATGCAGGCTGCCTGGCCCAAAAGCGCCGCACCTTCATTTCCTTAAAAATGTTGTAACCCGCAAAGACCTCGTCCGCCCCCTCTCCCGTGAGCACGACCTTCATCCCCGCTTCCCGCACCGCCTTGGACAGCAAAAACAAGGGTGCCGGCGAAGTCCGAAGCAAAGGCTTCTCACAGCGGCGCAGCACCTCTGGAAACACCGCAGCAATCTCCCCCCCTTCAATCCGAACCGTCTCCAGCTTTGTCCCCAACTCAGCCGCCATCCTCCCTTGAAACGAACTCTCGTCAAAAAGCGGATCTGCAAAAGCCACCGCAAAAGACCGCAACTCCGGGACACCCATCTTTTGGACCAAGGCCGCCGTCGCCGAAGAATCCAGGCCGCCGCTCAAATACGCCCCCACAGGAACATCCGCCCGAAGCCGCAAGCGACAAGAATCCTCAAGCAGCTCCCTCAAATGCTCCGCCGCCTCCCCCACAGAGGCATAGCACCCTTCTTCAAAAAAACTGAAGTCCCACCAGCGCTCCTCCCAAGCACCCTCAGCCCCTTCCGCCTCCAAATCCACCCAAAGCAAACAGCCCGGCCCAAGCTCCCGAACTCCTCGATAAAAACTCCCGCCCGGCCGACAGGCCCAAAGCGTAAACACCTCGGCCAAGCCCAGAGGATCCACTTCTCCCTCAAAGCTGGGATCTTGAAAAAAAGCCTTCGCCTCGGAAGCAAACAAAAGCCGATCCCCCCCCTCGAAGACAAAAAGCGGCCGAATCCCAAGCCGATCCCGCGCCACCAAAAGGCGCCGGGCCTTCCTATCCACAAGAGCAAAGGCAAAGGCCCCATTCAATCGACCCAGAAGCCCCTTCGCCCCCCACTCCTCATACCCATGCACCAAAACTTCAGTATCGCAGTGCGTCACAAAAACATGGCCCAAGCCCTCAAGCTCCCCCCGAAGCTCCTCATGATTGTAAATCTCCCCGTTCTGCACCACCCAACAGCTCCCATCTTCATTGCTGATGGGTTGATCCCCCCCTACAAGATCCACAATAGAAAGCCGCGTATTGACCAGCCCAAGCCCCTTCTCCCGAAAAAGCCCCACCCCATCCGGTCCCCGCGTCCGCAGACTTTCCGCCATCTGAAGCAGCAGCCCCCGATCAGGTTCCCGCCCATCCCACCGAACAATGCCCGCGATCCCACACACCCTGGCTCTCCTCCCTCAAAAGAAATCCACCCACTCTTGCCCCCATCCTATCGACAGAAAGGAGGAAAGACCTGTTTTTAGAGCCCCCCAAAGGCATAAGCCCCCCACGAATCACAGATAACAGGCAAACGGCCTTCATCCTCCTCAAAGCCGAAGGGCCAACCGAAGCCCATCCACCTGGTCCGGATGGCATAAGGTCTTTGGATCCCCCTTGAGGCAATCTTCGGGGGAAACAAATGAGGAGTAAAAACCGCATTCTTGTGAAAGTGCTCAGAATAAAGGCAAAAAACAATCCAAAAAGAATGGCCAAAAAAGAAATCCCTGCAAAAAGTCTTAAAGGAACCCCTTTGGGGAGACCATCCCTTGAACAGGAAAGGGGCGGGCCTGTTCGACAAAATTCTTCCCCGCAGGAGAAAAGGAAAAAGCCCCCCTGTGAAACCCAAACCCATTCCCCCAGACCTTACGAAAATCTCTCCCCAAGAATCGGCCGAAAGCGAATAAATGGAATTAAAGTAAGGCTAAGGTTTCATGGAGCTGAGAAAGGGGGTTAGGACCTTTACCTCGCTTGGTCCATCGGCCGGGGATGCTGTTTCTGCCCACAGTGGGCCTCTAGCCAAAATCAAACAATTTGGATTTGGAACGAAGGACAAGGAGCTTGGCACTCTTGCTTCCTTTGCCTCCACTGCTTGCGTGCATGGTTTCTCCCCTGGGATAATTGCTAAAGTAGACCTCACAAAGGCCATCAAGCTACTCATACTTGTGGACAAACCACAATCAAAGGCCAGAGAAGCGTTTTTCCCTTCTCGTCGTAACTGTAGTCCCCCCTTCCCGCAAAGCAATACTGTTGGGTGTCCGCTTTCAAGTTCTTGGACTCACTGAGAGTGGTGCTTCCCAGGGTCATGTCCACCTGGCTTCAATTGTGAGCAGCATCAAGAGGCAAAGACCTTCTTCTATTGGAAATCTGCGTTTTTCGGTTCCTTAAGAAAAAGAACCCTAAAAACTACACACTCGTTGCCCTTTTCCTCATCAGCCATGCCAAAGAAAAAGAGAAGGCTAAAGATAAAACACCAACCCCAATTAAAGACCCTGGGGAAAACGCCATGTATTCATATACATGTAAAACAAAGAAGACGGCCCCAAAAAGGGTGGTCAAATAAAATAACCACCGGTCTCCTTTCCGGAGGGACCAAAAGAAAACAAACACAAGAATGACAGCCCAAAGGATGGAGAAAACCCAAGGAGGCATTAATATTGAGAATCCCGCCAGGGAAAGATGATCCCCATATCGGGTCGCATCAGAAAAGGAAAGATTCAATAAAAAATAGCTGGTCCTTGCAGTAGAAAGAACAATCCGCCGCAAATGCCCAGGCCCTTTTTTTCCTCCTAAATGGAAGAGTACCAGCACAAGCGACCCGGATAAAAGAAGATAAAGCGTATTGCTTATTTCGATCTTTGAAAGTCTATAATCAAAATAATCAAGAGGAAACACCCCCAAGGCCAGAGTCCCTAAAACAGCTAAAAAGGAACTCCGAAAAACAAAAGCACAAAGAAAAAAGATAAAGGAGCTAAGCAAATAAGGATAAAAGTTTGCATGGTTAATTTGAATCAAGCCTCGACTAATCAAAATGGACCCGATTGAAATAAGAAGAAAGGAAAATACGCGTAGCTTTCTTTGTTGGCGACGAAAAAAAAGAAATCCTAACACTAAAAGAAAAAAACCAAGGGAGAGCGTGGCGATGGGTTTAGAGATTAGCATCCTGAGCCCTTCACTCAAGGCAAGAACGCTAAAACCAATTAGGAGATTAAAAACCAGGAGGCCAAGATCCTTGATAAAAATGCCACAAAACCGGTCGCGCTCTTCCTTGCTAATTTTCCCTTCCTTTTCCAACTGATCGAGATCGAGGACTACTTTCACTGGATCTTTACCTGCATCATGAACTCACAAGAAAGGAAGAAAATCTTTTCTTTGGAAAAACAAATCCTTAAAAATCCGACGTATCTAGACATTTATGACAAACATGGACCCTGAAAACGGCTTTGGATTTTTCGAAAAACAAAAGCGATTAAAATTCCAAGAAGCCCTAGACCTATCAACGAGATTGCAGTGAGTCGATGGAACTCGTACCATTGGATAAAAAAATGGGCGGCAGCAAAAAGAGATGTCATATAAAAGTACCAAATAGACCTGCTTTTAATAGCAAAATAGAACTGCACCAACAAAACAATGGCCCAAGCGATCGAATACCCCCAAGTAGGAATAAGACCTGAATTCTTTACCTCTTCAACGGAGGGTGCCCAGGAATAACTCGCATTAAAAAAGAGAAAATTGAAATAGATAAGGCTAGATTTAGCAGCAACACTTGCCAACCGCCGATACTCGGCTGAAACCTTTTTTTGAATCTTGTAAAAAAAGACAAACAGCAAAAGAAAAAAGAACAAAAAAAAGAGGTTTAATCGGTCCTGCTCCTTTTCAAAAAAAAGGTCGTAGATCAACATCCCCACATTACCTAATGCAGGAACAGAGAGAAACGCAAGAAAAGCACTCTTTGCAATTAGGCTAAATCCTCCAAGAAAAAGCGGCAAGAAAAGATATACAAGATGGGAATCTGGATATCGTTGGCCCAAACCATTACTAATGGTAACGACACCAAAAATAACCAACAACGAAAAGGCAATACGCCACCTCTTACCAAAAAATAAAGAGAGGCCGATCGCCATTAAAAGGCTCCCCCCGCCTATGAGAAAGCTGGTGAGGAGTGAAGGGGTCATGAGCATTACACCTTCACTCATGGCAATCGCTCCAAAACAAACCAAGAGGTTTATCGCCACCAACTTAAAGTTTTTTTGAGAATTTTCTTTGAGAAGGGAATACTCTTCAGAAGAAATTTCGCCATCCTTTAAGGATTGGTCTAAGTCTAGAACGACTTTCAAATCATCCTCCTCAGAAGATTTCCAACTTTTCCTTCACGAAAGGCACTCAAGCCTCGATTCTCATTTTTGAATTGGACCTCTATTCCTGCGTAAGGGAAACGACGATTTAAAGGAAATGAATAATTGTCAGCTCTCCAAAAACAATCCATTCAACTCTCCTAGATTCATCTACAATGGGGAAAGGATTCTCTTGTTCACATCGAGAAAAAGGGCGAATCAAAAAACAAGTTGAGCTTGAAAAGATTGAGGAAAAAGGAAAAAGAAGGCCCTATCCGATCTAAGGCATCTTCCCCTCCTCACGCGATTCAATATCCATGGCTATTTTCATGACTTGCTATTTTTATGACTTGACAGTGAACCTTAACAAGAAAACTAAAAAGCTCTCTCAATCCCTCACCCCACATAACATCCAATTTTTTTGAGGCTAGTTCTTATCCTCTACGCAAGAATGCCCAAAATTCATCAAAAAGGAAAGAAAAACCCTGAAATCAAAAGGGAAGAACTGATTCCTCTTCCCTTTCATTTCTGGTTTTTTTGAACGTTTTTTACATTCTCTTCCAACTTACTCGATCCCCACCCCAGCGTATTGCTCAATTCCCACGTCAGTGTCTCCATAGATAAGCCCATGGTCGACCTGTTCATCCAGAACAATCTTAATTGAAAAGGGGTTTTCCAGAGTAGCTTGGATCCCATGGGCAACCAATTCGTCCACAATCGTCGAGACCATTCCTTCAAGAGTTGAAAAGGTTGAAGGATTCCACGTCTTTTCCCAGCGTTGGGTACCCACTGTAACCGTAGATGGATTTCCATCGTCATCTTCTCCCGCAATCCCCCCAATCATGATAATCCTTCCCACGTAATGCTCCTGACTTAGCTTTTTGTTGGGCTCTCCGGGAAAAACGATGAACTGTTGATTGTGCTTTCCCCTTGTATGATTTGTAACATGGAACTTTTCGATTCCCTTATTGGGGGGAGTCGCCACCACTGAAACGGTAAAACTTGCCCGGGTCGCCTGAACCACTCCAGAAAGATTCGTATTAATAGCTTTTTTTACCCGCTCCGCCATCTCCTCCTTTGTGCATCCTTTTTTTAGGTCATCATCAGCATTTTTGCTTCCTTGTTCCCCTGTAAGAAACTCTTTAGTTACCCGCTTCCCATCCTTATCAATATATTGAATGGTAATTACTTCATCATTTGTTTTTCTGGCTTTCGTAAAAGCTCCAAATCCAATCCCTCCTTCCCTAAACCTGATAGCCTCAGACCTACTTTCTGCTATTTTTTGTTGATGGGATGTAAAGGGCAAAAAGCCCAGAAAGGAAATGGGTATTAACGCAAAAGAGAGAAACAAAGGCTTCATCTTTACCTCCATGAGTAAGATCCTAAAAAGGGTTGACGAGTGCTACTCAAGGTAATAACCCATGCAACTTAGAAATCACATAGGTTTCAAACCTGACAAAGATCCATTTTCCACCCCAGAGAAAAAGAATAAGCCCCTCCGGCTGGGATGAAATCTTTTTACCAAATCCGCATGAGCGGAAAAACCCGAACCGATGATAATAATAGCCAACAGGACTTTCCAGGCCCTCCACCTGATTTTTCGCCAAAAGCGATCAAAGATCGCTGAGGAGATTACGATAAGCACTTAAAGGAATTCAAAAACAGGGGAAGGCTCGTTGCCATGCTGTCCTATCCCTTGGGACAAACCAAAAGCCTACGGCAGGAAAGCCCGGGACTTGGATCTGTGCATGGGAAAATCCGGCACCTGGGGACCAAAAGGGCACCCAATAAACGCACCCTTGCCCACGCCAAGCCAAAGTGGAACCCCAATGGCTTTGAGAAAACCTTTTACCGCCTCTATGCGAGCATCCTCCCAAAAACGAAACACTGCCCTTATAAGCCCAAGAAGAAAGGGCGTACGTTTCGCTTCAAAAACAAGCTTCTAAGCTTGGAGGCTTCCATCATCACCCTTGTAACAAGACCTTCGACTGGGGCCATTACAATCGCTCCAAGGGTGGCATCAAGCCTCATTTCATCTTGCATCTCTATCTTGGACCACGATGGCCCCCTCTCGCCTTGGGACTCTTGCATCTGCCAAAGTCGCAGTATAAGCCCCGCAAATCCATGGCGTTGCCCTCTCCTTCCGTTCTCACCTTTGACAGGGTGTCAAGGGATGACAAATGGGAGGAGGTTACACGAAACGAAAACCTTCTTTGTAACGCGCTTTAGGGGCTGGGATCGAGAACCTGAGCTTTTAGAGAGCAGGAATCCGCTTAGGAGCTCCAGAGTAAAGCTCCACAGATAATGCTCCACAGAGATGAATGGATTCAGTTTCTTGGAGTCAAAGCCGAAAAAGCAAAGCTTCCACCTGTCCGTTGGATCACGATCTGGGATGAAGAGCAGAACGATTTCATCGACTTCTTCACCAATCAGCTAACCTGGAGTCCCGTAACAATTGCGGACATCTACAAGGAGCGTTGGCAGATCGAGTCGTTTTTCCGTGCTTTGAAGCAAATCCTCAAGGTCAAGACCTTCGTGGGCACTCCGGAGAACGCAATCGGAACCCAGAATTGGGACAGCACTCATAGCAATATTGATCTTAAAGGATCTGAGCTTTGGATCTCAAATCGGGATCTCCCCATCCAACTTGGTGGCGATCTTCCGCATCCACCTCTTTACTTATAGGGATTTACAGAAGTGCCTGGATCATTCGATTACCATCCATGGATAAAGGGAGGAAACACCACCGGTTTATGGA
>Ga0256841_1001486_pt1 | contig 20186 bp, 29 predicted proteins | sample 356308metaG_FD_185971 | JGI IMG/M metagenome (GOLD analysis project Ga0256841, IMG submission 185971) | Hydrothermal vent microbial communities from Mid Atlantic Ridge, Atlantic Ocean - 356-308 | ecosystem: Environmental > Aquatic > Marine > Hydrothermal vents | place: Atlantic Ocean: Mid... | reverse complement strand
CATCGAGATGTTCCACAAGGAACTGGACGCGGCCCAAGCGGGCGACAACGCGGGCATTTTGCTACGCGGGATCGACCGTGACGAGGTGGAGCGGGGCATGGTTTTGGCTAAGCCGGGGTCGATCACACCGCACCGTCGTTTCATGGGCGAAGTCTACGTGTTGCGCAAGGACGAAGGCGGGCGTCATAAGGCCTTTTTCTCGGGTTACCGTCCGCAGTTTTACATTCGCACGATGGACGTGACGGGGACGATCACGCTGCCGGAAGGCGTGGAGATGGTCATGCCGGGCGACAACGTGAACTTGGAAGTGGAGCTGATCACGCCGGTGGCGTTGGAAAAAGGCTCGAAGTTCGCCATCCGCGAAGGCGGCCTGACAGTCGGCGCGGGCGTGATTACCGAAATCCTGGAGTAGAGCCTGCAAGCAAGCCGGAGGCCGGCAAGTTGCACCGCGTTCGCAGCTTCTATGTCGGTGGTCTCTGTCGGTCTCCGTAACGTTGGGTTCAGAAAACCTTAGAGGACACTATGGCTAAGCAACAAAAAATTCGCATCCGGCTCAAAGCGTATGACCACCGCGTCTTGGATCAGTCCGCCAAGCGCATTGTGGAAACGGCGGAGCGCACGGGTGCGCGCGTGGTCGGGCCTGTGCCGTTGCCCACGCGCATCGAGCGCTTTACGGTGCGGCGTTCTCCGTTCATTGACAAGGACTCGCAAGAGCACTTTGAGATCCGCACGCACAAACGTTTGATTGACGTGCTCGACCCGGACGCCAAGACCATTGACACCTTGATGCGGCTAAATTTGCCGGCGGGCGTGGATATCGAGATCAAGATTTAGCGCGCCGAGCCGACGCACGCGCTCGTGCGTTGGCGACAGCCGAAACGTGACGCTGGATGAGAAATGAAGCGGAGCAGGGATGATGCGTGGTGCGCGTGGGCACACCCCACCCCACACAGTCCCTTGGAGGCACTATGAAGGGCATCATAGGTAGAAAAGTCGGCATGACTCAGATTTTCGACGAGAAGGGGCGCGCTGTCCCCGTGACCGTGATCGAAGCTGGGCCGTGCTACGTAACACAAATTCGCACGCAGGAAAAAGACGGGTACACCGCCGTACAATTGGGCTTTGACCAAGTGCCCGCCCGCAAAAACGGCCAATCGCGGCTCAACAAGCCCAAGCGGGGACATCTGAACCGCAACGGGCTGGAATTGCCGGACCTGCGCGTGTTGCGCGAGTTCCGCGTCAAAGATATTGACGTGGAAGAAGGCGAAACGATCGACGCCAGTGTGTTTGAGGTAGGCGACCGTGTGGACGTGGTCGGCACGTCCAAGGGGCGCGGCTTTGCGGGCACGGTCAAGCGGCATGGCTTCAACCGCCAGCCCAAGACACACGGCCAATCTGACCGCGAACGCGCGCCCGGCTCCATCGGCGCGACCTCAACCCCCGGGCGTGTGATGAAGGGGATGCGCATGGCCGGGCGCATGGGCGGCGAGCGCGTCACCATCCAAAATTTGGAAGTGATCGCGGTTGACGCGGAAAAGAACTTGCTCGCCGTGCGTGGCTCGGTGCCGGGCACCAAGGGCGGCATCCTGCTGATCAAGCCTGCGCGTAAACGTCGCCGTTAGGCGGTGTGCCGCATCAGAGGAGTTCGAGACGATGGAAGTTCCAGTGCTGAATATGGCGGGCGACCAGGTGGATACGGTCAATTTGCCGCCGGAAATTTTTGAGGTCGAAGTCAACGTCGGCCTGATGCACCAGGCTTATGTGCGCCAGATGGCAAACAAACGTGTCGGCACGCACAAAGCCAAAACGCGCGGCGAGGTGAACCGCACCAAAGCCAAGTGGTATCGCCAAAAGGGCACCGGTCGCGCCCGTCATGGCGCGCGCTCTGCCCCGATCTTTGTGGGCGGCGGGGTGGCCCATGGCCCGCGCCCGCGCAAATACACCAAAAAGATGCCGCGCAAAATGCGTCGCGCCGCGTTACGCAGCGCGCTTTCTGCGCTGGCCGCCGACGGGCAGATCGTGGTCGTTGACGAGATTTCGTTGGAAAGCCCGCAAACCAAACTGATGAGTGCGGTACTGTGGAGTTTGGTGGAAGAGAGCACCGCGTTGGTGCTTTTGCCGGAGCGCGACGAAAACGTGGAGCTGAGCTTGCGCAATTTGCCGGACGCGCGCTATCTCCACGCGGCCTACCTGAACGTGCGCGACCTGCTTTCGTTTGACCGCGTGATCATCCCCCTGGCCGCCCTTGACGTGATCCAGAGCTATCTGGGCACGGAAAACGGCGCGGCTCAGGACGCATAAGGAGCGGCATCGTGGGGAAAACACTACACCTGTACGATGTGATCAAACGGCCTGTGATCACCGAAAAGTCCACCCTGATGGCCGAACATCATAACCACTATGTTTTTGAGGTGGACTTGCGGGCGAATAAGATTCAGATCGCCGAAGCAGTGGTGAGCATCTTTGACGTGGATGTGCTCAAAGTGCGCACCATGGTGATGCCCGCCAAACGTGGGCAGCGCGGACGCAATAGCTACATCCGTCGCAAGAGCTGGAAAAAAGCGATTGTGACCGTGCCCGCAGACCAGCGTATCGCCCTCTTTGAGGTCTAACCTAAACGGAGGTGTCGGCGTTCAGACAACCGCGCCTCACGGGGCTAATGAACGCACGGCACGACACACATACTTTGAGGTGCTGAAACAAGATGGGTATCAAGAAGTACAAGCCAACGTCTCCCGGTCGTCGTGGGATGACCGGCAGCACGTTTGAGGAGATCACACGGGCCGAACCCCATCGCCCGCTGGTACGCGGGATGCGCAAGCGCGCAGGCCGCAACAGCTATGGGCGGGTGACGGTGCGGCATCGTGGCGGCGGTCATCGTCGGCGCTATCGTGTGATTGACTTCAAACGCGACAAGATCGGCATTCCGGCCAAAGTGGAATCGATCGAGTACGACCCGAACCGTTCGGCGCGCATCGCGTTGTTGCTCTACGCCGACGGCGAACGCCGCTATATCATCGCACCCCTGGGGCTGCGTGTGGGCGACGCGCTGATGAGCGGGCCGGATGCCGAGTTGCGCACAGGGAACGCGCTGCCGATCCGCAATATTCCGGTCGGCTCGCAGATCCACAACATCGAGCTAGAGCCTGGGCGCGGCGGCCAACTGGCACGTTCGGCGGGCGTTTCGGCCCAACTGTTGGCTAAAGAGGGCAAATATGCCCAGGTGCGTTTGCCCAGCGGTGAAGTGCGTCGCATTCATCAAGACTGCATGGCGACGCTGGGGCAAGTGGGCAACACGGATCACGGCAATATCAAGCTGGGCAAGGCCGGACGCAAGCGTTGGATGGGGTGGCGCCCGACCGTGCGCGGTAGCGCGATGGACCCGGCCAGCCACCCGCACGGCGGCGGCGAAGGCCGTTCGCCGATCGGTATGCCCGGCCCGAAGACGCCTTGGGGCAAGCCCGCGATGGGCGTCAAAACCCGGCGCAATAAGCGCACCGACCGGTTTATCGTGCGGCGTCGTGGTAAGCGCCGGTAATGGTGGCATTCGGAGGTTAAGATGTCACGTTCATTGAAAAAAGGGCCATACGTAGACCCCAAACTGTTGCGCAAAGTGGAACGGATGCGCGAACGCGGAGAAAAGAAAGTTATCCGGACCTGGAGCCGTGCCTCTACGATCTTTCCGCAAATGGTGGGCTTCACCATCGCGGTACACGACGGACGCCGCCACGTGCCGATCTACATCACCGAGAATATGGTGGGGCACAAACTGGGCGAATTCGCGCCGACCCGCACGTTTCGGGGTCACTTGGCTGAGAAGAAGAAATAAGGCGAGGACGGGGGTTTGAACATGGATATACGTGCAACAGCCCGTTACCTGCCGATCTCGGCGCAAAAGATGCGCTTGGTCTGTGACCAAGTGCGCGGCATGGACGCCGACCAGGCGTTGGTCGTGCTGCGCTATATGCCGCAAAAAGGCGCGCGCTTCCTAGCCAAGCTGATCGAGTCGGCGGTGAATAACGCGGAGAACAACTTTGAGCTGAACCGCAAGGACCTGTATATTTCCTACCTGGTGGCGGACGAAGGCCCGCGGCTCAAGCGCATGAAGGCCGGTGCACGTGGGCGCTATAAGCCGCGTGTGAAACGCTTGGCCCACATCACTGTGGTGCTTTCAGAGCGGCATGAGGAGTTGATCTAAGTATGGGACGTAAAGTTCACCCAATCGGTTTTCGGCTGAAGATCAACCGGGATTGGTCCGCGCGTTGGTTTGCCGAGGGCACACGCTATCGGGATTTGCTGCAAGAAGACTTCCGCATCCGCCAATATGTGGAAAAGGAAGCCGAGCGCGCAGGGATCGCCGCCGTTGAGATCGAACGCTACCCCAACCAGGTCCAGGTGACGTTGCATACCGCCAAGCCCGGGATCGTGATCGGGCGCAAAGGGGAAAACGTCAAAAAGCTGCGCCAGGGGTTAGAAGCGCTCACGGGCAAAAAGGTGAAGGTGGAAGTGGAAGAGGTCGAAAAACCGGACCTCAACGCCCGCCTTGTGGCGATGAACATCGCCAGCCAGCTCGAACGCCGCATCGGCCATAGCCGCGCTATGAAGCGCGCTATCGGCCAGGCGATGCGTCAGGGCGCCAAAGGCATCAAGATTCAGGTCAGCGGTCGTTTGGCCGGCGCCGAAATGGCGCGCCGTGAATGGCAGATGGAAGGGCGTGTGCCGCGTAACACGCTGCGCTCGATCATTGATTACGGCACGGCAGAAGCCCTGACCACCTACGGGCGTATCGGCGTGAAGGTCTGGATCTATTTGGGCGACTCGCTGGAAGAAGAGCGCAAGCAGCCCGAACCGACCGACGTGTACGTCAGCAAGTAGCCAGCCCCACCCCGCACGTTGTGCGTGCGAGAGGGGCTGTCCGTTGAGGAGTGTAAACGACGATGTTAATGCCAAAGCGGGTGAAATACCGCAAGCAGTTTCGCGGGCGCATGAAGGGCCGCGCCGGGCGGGGCAACAGCGTCCATTTTGGCGACTATGGCTTGATGGCGCTCGAACCGGGTTGGGTCACCAGCCGCCAGATCGAGGCCGCCCGCCGCGCGATCATGCGCCACATCCGCCGTCGTGGGCGTGTGTGGATTCGCATCTTCCCGGACAAACCGGTCACCAAACGCCCCGCCGAAAGCCGTATGGGCAAGGGGAAAGGGTCGGTGGACCATTGGGTCGCGGTCGTCAAGCCCGGTCGTGTGCTGTTCGAGATGGCCGGCATGGACGAAGAGATCGCGCGGGAAGCGTTGCGTCTGGCGGCCTTCAAGCTGCCTGTCGCCGCCAAGTTTGTCAAACGCATTGACCCGATCTCCGGTGAGGAGGTGTCCTGATGGCGAAAACAGCTAAAGAGATTCGCCTGATGACCGACGCAGAACTCCAACAGGCGATCAGAGATGCCAAGCAGGAGCTTTTTAACCTGCGCATCCAGAAGAGTTTGGGCCAGTTGGAAGACCACTCCCGCATCCCCCAGGTCAAACGCGAAGTGGCGCGGCTGCTGACGATTCAGCGCGAGCGAGAATTGGCAGCGCAGATGCTGCAGGAGGAAGCCGATGCCGAATAACCGCAAGCGGCTGGTGGGCCGTGTGATCCGTAACAAGATGGAAAAGACCGTTGTGGTCGAAGTGACGCGCACCACACGCCACCCGCTCTATAAGAAGGTCATTCGCAAAAGCAAAAAGTACATGGTGCACGACGAAAGCAACCAGATACCGGTTGGGGCGCTGGTGCGGATCGTCGAAAGCCGCCCCATCAGCAAAACCAAGCGTTGGGCGGTGGAAGAAGTGTTGGAGATGCCCAAGTAGGCAGCCACCCCCAACCCAGGGTTGAGGCGAGGATACCATGATCCAGAACGAATCACGGCTGAAAGTAGCCGATAACACAGGCGCACGCGAAATTCTGGTGATCCGCGTGCTCGGAGGCTCCCGCCGCAAGTGGGGGTCTGTGGGCGATATCGTCATCGCCACCGTCAAGTCGGCCACGCCCCAGGGGGCGGTCAAAAAAAGCGAGATCGTGCGGGCGGTGATCGTGCGCACGGCCAAAGAATATCGCCGCGAAGATGGTTCGTACATCAAGTTTGACGACAACGCGGCGGTGATCTTGCAGGGGGAATCCAAAGACCCTAGAGGAACACGTATCTTCGGGCCGGTGGCGCGCGAGTTGCGCGAAAAAGGCTTTATGAAGATTGTTTCGTTGGCCCCCGAAACGCTGTAGCCGACGACAAGCAAAGTGGAGTGAGGCAACGATGCAGCGAATCAAGCGTGGCGACACCGTCGAAGTGATCGCCGGCAAGGACAAGGGCACGCGCGGCGAGGTACTGCGTGTGATCCCCAAGAAAGAACGTGTGGTGGTGGAGCTGGTGAACATCGTCAAGAAACACCAGCGCCCCGTACAGGCCGGACGCGCGCAAGTGCAACCGGGCATCATCGAGTTCGAAGCGCCGATCCACTGGTCTAATGTGATGCTCGTGTGCCCGCAATGCGGCCATAAAACGCGCGTGGGCTTCCGTTACACGGTGGACGGGGTCAAGGTTCGCTATTGCAAAAAGTGCGACCAGGACATTGACTGATACCCGTCAGCACGGAGTTGAGGTGTAAAGGAACATGGCGACAAATCGTTTGCTGGAACGCTATCGCAAGGAGATCGTTCCGGCGTTGATGGAAGAATTCGGCTTCACAACGCCGATGCGTGTGCCGCGCATTACCAAAGTGGTGCTCAACGTCGGCGTGGGCGAGGCGTTGGACAACGCCAAAGCGCTAGATGGCGCGGTGGAAGACTTGCGCACCATCACCGGCCAACAGCCCGTCATCACCCGCGCGCGCAAAAGCATCGCCGGTTTCAAGTTGCGGGAAGGGCGCGCTATCGGTGTGAAGGTGGACTTGCGCGGCGAGCGGATGTGGGCCTTCCTCGACCGCCTGATGAACGTGGCACTACCGCGTACCCGTGACTTTCGCGGCGTCAGCCCAGACGCTTTCGACGGGCGCGGCAACTACACACTGGGGGTTCGGGAACAGCTCCTTTTCCCGGAAATTGACTACGACAAGATCGACAAGGTGCGCGGCTTTGAGGTGACCATCGTCACCACCGCGCAAAACGACGAGGAAGGACGGCGGCTGCTCGCTTTGTTGGGTATGCCGTTCCGCGAAAGCTAAGCGGCTGGGAGGATAAGCGTTATGGCAAGGAAATCACTGGTCGCCCGTGAGTCCAAGCGGAAATACAAGGTGCGCGTGCGCAACCGGTGCCAATACCGTGACCCGAACTCGGGCAAGATCTGCGGGCGTCCGCGCGGTTATATGCGCCGCTTTGGGCTGTGCCGCATCCACTTCCGCGAATTGGCCCTGGAGGGCAAGATTCCGGGCGTGGCGAAGTCAAGCTGGTAAGCAGGCGGAGGAACGATGGTTAACGACCCGATTGCCGATATGTTGACGCGGATTCGCAATGCGCTGATGGCGAAACACGCCACCGTCTCGATGCCGCATTCTAGGATGAAGGTTGAGATCGCGCGAATCCTGAAAGAAGAAGGCTACATCGAGGATTACCGAGTGACGGGCACGTCGCCCAAGCTGAATGTGGAGATCGACCTGAAATATTGGGGCCCGCGTCGTCAGCGTCGCCCGGTCATCTCTCATCTAGAGCGTGTGAGCAAGCCCGGACGTCGGATTTACGTGGGCAAAAAGGAAATTCCCTGGGTGTTGAGCGGGATGGGCATCGCCATCCTGACGACCCCCAAGGGCGTTATGACCGGACAGCAAGCGCGTCGGATGGGCGTTGGCGGCGAGGTGTTGTGCTACGTCTGGTGACCCCAGACCGGCACGCGCCGACATACGCCTGAACCGGGCGACGGGCGCAAGTAGAGGCGCTGGGCGAGGCGCGCAAGGCACACTTCGCCCAGAAGCTCTACAGCCCGCCCTAGTCCGGCCAGTAGCCCCCACGCGCAACCCCGTTGCGTAAGGAAAAGGAAGGAAAGAACCGTGTCACGTATTGGGAAGCAACCCATTCCGATCCCAGACAAGGTTCAAGTCACCATTGACGGCTCTTTGGTGACGGTAAAGGGACCCAAGGGCGAACTTTCCCACCGTTTTCCGGTGGATATGACGATCAAGCAGCAAGACGGGCAGATCGTCGTGGAACGCCCGACCGACCAAAAGCGCCACCGCGCGCTTCACGGCATGACCCGTGCGCTGATCGCCAACATGGTTTCGGGCGTCAGCGAGGGGTTTGAGAAGGTGTTGGAAGTCGTGGGTGTGGGCTATCGCGCCGAGATGCAAGGCCAAACGCTGGTCATGCACTTGGGCTATTCCCACCCTATCGAAGTCCAACCCCCGCAAGACGTGGAGTTTGTGGTGGAAGAACGTGGCCGTTTGGTGCGCGTTCGTGGGATCGACAAACAGGTGGTGGGGCAGATCGCGGCCAATATCCGCAAGTTGCGCCCGCCGGAGCCGTATAAGGGCAAGGGCGTGCGGTATCAGGGCGAATACGTCCGCCGCAAGGCCGGTAAGGCTGGCAAGGTTGGCTAGGCTGTAGTGGCGTAGAGAGTGAAAACCGATGAGCGAAAAAAGTCGTAAAGCACGCATCCGTCGGCATCGTCGTGTGCGTGCCAGAATCTTCGGCACGCCCGAACGGCCTCGTTTGAACGTGTTCCGCAGCTTGGGGCACATCTACGCGCAGATCATTGACGACACGGTGGGGCATACCCTGGTAGCGGCCTCCACCATTGACCGTGAGCTGCGCGACCAGGTGGCAGGCAAAAGCAAAACCGAGGCCGCCCAGTTGGTGGGCGAGCTGGTCGCCAAGCGCGCTTTGGCGCTGGGCATCAAAAAGGTGATCTTCGATCGGGGGGGGTATAAGTATCACGGTCGGGTCAAAGCCCTGGCCGACGCCGCCCGCGAAGCCGGATTGGACTTCTAACGCAACACCGAGCAAGTCGGCAGGGCAGCCCCGTTGGTGGCGCGCTGCCCCCCGACTGAGATTTTGGAGAGAAAGATGGGAAGACGAGAGCCTCGGCGCGACGAGGAACGCGAAGAACTCGACGAGCGCGTGATTGATATTACGCGCGTCGCCAAAGTGGTGAAGGGTGGTCGCCGTTTCGCCTTCCGTGCAGTGGTCGTTGTCGGCGACAACAAGGGCCAGGTTGGGATAGGCATCGGCAAGGCACGCGGCGTGCCGGACGCCATCCGTAAGGCTTCGGAGCGTGCGCGGCGCAATATGCACCCGGTGTCGCTCAGCGGCACCACGATCCCGCACGAAGTGCTCGGCAAGCGCGGCGGCGCCAAAGTGTTGCTGAAGCCCGCTTCTCCGGGCACGGGCGTTATCGCGGGCGGTGGGGTGCGTGCCGTGTTAGAAGCGGCAGGCGTGCGTGACATCCTCAGCAAGAGCCAGGGTAGCCCGAATATTCTCAACGTGGCCCATGCCACGCTGGAAGCGCTCGACCAACTGATCGATGCGCACGAGCTGGCGAAAATGCGCGACAAAAACCCCGCCGAACTCCAGCCGTTTTGGTTGCGCGGCAAGCGGAGGGAAGGGCAGGCATGAGCGAGAAAAAACTGCGGATTACGCTGGTCAAAAGCCCAATCGGTTATCCTAAGCGTCAAAAGGAAACCGTGCGCTCCTTAGGGTTGCGCCGCTTGCAATCCAGCGTCGTCCATGACGACACCCCGCCCATTCGGGGCATGGTTAACAAAATCAGCCATCTGGTCAAGGTGGAGGAAATCGAAGCATGAAGCTCCATCATCTGCGCCCGGCCAAGGGCGCGAAGAAAAAGCGCACGCGCGTAGGTCGTGGCTATAGCGCCGGCAAAGGCAAGACCGCCGGTCGCGGCACCAAGGGCCAGAACGCGCGCAGCGGTGGCGGCGTTTCACCGTACTTTGAGGGTGGGCAATTGCCCCTGGCGCGGCGTTTGCCTTTCAAGCGCGGCTTTACCAACATCTTCCGCATCGAATATCAGGAAGTGAACTTGGAAGGCTTGGCGCGCGTTTTTCAGGAAGGCGAGACGGCAACCCCGCAAACCATGGCGGCCAAGGGCTTGATCAAAAAAGCCGACAAGCCGGTTGTGATATTGGGGCGCGGCGAGTTGCCCTTTAAGCTGGACGTGCACGCGCACCGCTTTTCCAAAAGCGCCCAAGCGGCGATTGAGGAAGCGGGCGGCTCGGTGCACAAACTGGAACTCTTGCTGACCGGCGCGCGCGCAACGGTTAAGAAGCTGCGCAAGGAACAAGTCGAGGCTCTGCGTCAGCAACGCACCCAGTGATGACGAGACTCGGCGCAAGGGCGCGCGCCCCACGCGCGCCCTTCGCCGTAGCTGGCTTTACGTCGTCGGCCAACAAGGAATAAGGACAAAGACTTATGCTTGAGGCGCTACGGAATACCTTCCGTCTGCCGGACTTGCGGCGGAAAATCCTTTACACGCTGTTCATCTTGTTGATCTACCAATTCGCTGCTCATGTGACCGTGCCTGGGGTAGACCGAGGCGCACTGGACACGCTCTTCAAGGATGAAAATCAAGGCTTCCTCAGCGTGCTCAATCTGCTTTCGGGCGGCGCGGTCTCCAACTTTAGCGTGATCGCCAACGGCGTGTACCCCTACATCACCGCCTCGATTATCTTGCAGTTGCTGGTGCCCATCATCCCGCAACTGGAAGCGATCTCCAAAGAGCCGGGCGGCCAGGACAAGATCAACCGCTACACCTACTATCTCTCGATCCCGATGGCTGCGCTGCAAGCGATCGGCCAGATCAACATCTTCCAAAGCCAGGTAGACCAGGTGCAACCCGGCACCACGTTGATCCCTGGGTTTGGCTTCGGCGCAGGGAGCGATCTGTTAACGACCGTTGCCGTCATCACCACCATGACCGCCGGTACAATGTTCGCCATTTGGCTCGGCGAGCTGATCACCGAACAAGGTATCGGCAACGGCATCTCGATCATCATCTTTGCGGGCATCGTGGCGCGTGTGCCGGCGAATTTGTTCAATTTGCTGCAAACGCACTTCGTCTTTAACCTGACGGCGTTCCTGGTGCTGAGCATTGTCACAGTGATCGTGATTGTGGTCATCCAAGAAGGCGAGCGGCGCATCCCCGTTCAGTATGGGAAGCGCGTGCGCGGGCGCAAGCTCTACGGCGGCGGGCAAACCTACGTCCCGCTTAAAGTCAACACCGCCGGCATGATCCCGCTTATCTTCGCCCAGTCTATCGTCACTTTTCCGGCGATCGTGGCGGGCTTTTTCAGCGGCGAGATCGCTACCCAAATCCAAAACACCTTCGGCAATCAACGCGGGTTGACCTATTGGGTAGTCTACTTCCTGCTGGTGGTGGGCTTCACGTACTTTTACACCGGCGTGATGATCCAAAACCAGAACTTGGCCGAAAACCTGCAAAAGAACGGCGGGTTTATCCCGGGCATCCGCCCCGGGCGACGCACGCAAGAGTACATCAACCGCATCGTGAACCGCATTACGTTGGTAGGCGCGCTTTTCTTGGGCGCGGTGGCCATCTTGCCCGGTTTTATGCAGATTGTGCAGCGCTGGGTGCTGGGGCCGGCGGCAGTCAGCCGTAACCCTGCCCTGGTGATCAGCAGCGCCGGGTTAATCATCGTGGTGGGCGTGGTGATCGACACCATGCGCCAATTGGAAGCGCAGCTCACCATGCGCAACTACGACGGATTTATCCGCTAGGGCGCAACAAACACGCGCGGGGCGGGCAAATGGCCGCCCCGCTTCCTTTTGTGGACGCTTCAGGAGGGGCAAAAGCGATGCCCGTGATCCCGAAAACTGCCGAAGAACTGGTTATTATGCGTGAGGCGGGGCGCATCACGGCGCTGGCGCTACAAGCCGCGCGCGAAGCGATCCGCCCGGGCGTGAGCACCAAGGAGCTGGACGCTATCGCCGAAGACGTGATCCGTTCCCACGACGCCATACCGGCCTTTTTGGGTTATCCACCCGGCAGCCGTCATCCTTTCCCCGCCACCATCACCGCCTCGATCAATGAGGAGTTGGTGCACGGCATCCCCCGAGAAGACCGCATTTTGCAAGAAGGCGACATCGTCAGCATAGATTGCGGCGCGGTGTATCGCGGTTTTGTGGGAGATTCTGCTTTTACGGCAGGCGTGGGCCAGATCAGCGAAGAAGCTCAACGCCTGCTCCAGATCACCGAACAAGCGCTTTCCGAGGGGATCGACACCGCGCGCGCAGGCAAACAAACCCGCGATATTTCGCGCGCTATTCAGCAATACGTGGAAAAACACGGCTACAACGTGGTGCGCGAGTACACCGGTCACGGTGTGGGGCGCGCTATGCACGAAGAGCCGCAAATTCCCAATTGGTGGCCGCGCGGCAAGTTGGCGCGCCGTTTCCACAGTGTGCCGCTGGTGCCCGGCATGACCTTCGCGTTAGAGCCGATGGTCATGGTCGGGCGACCGCCAACGCGCGTCTTGCCCGACCATTGGACGGTGGTCACCCGCGACGGCTCGCTTTGCGCACACTTTGAGCACACCATCGCGGTGATGGCGAACGGTGCGCCGCCGCTTATCCTGACGGCGCTCTAAGCACGTCAAGGCGCGGTGGTGGCTTGCGGGCAATCCTGGGGGCAGGCGCCCGGGTGTTCGCGCTCGAACTGATCGCAAACCCCATCACCGCATTTTCCGCCCCCCATGCCGCCGCTTTGAGCGGAGTTTGGGGGGCGATTTTCGCTATAGGGTGCGTTGATCACCTCGTCCGACAATTCCACTTCCGGCAACAGCTCTTCTTCCATGACCTGCGAGACCGTGCGGCTGAGCGCGCCTTCGGGGTCCACTTCGCGCACCGCGTCCAAAAAATCGTAGAGCGGTCTATCTTGTCCGTCCGCGCCGTGCGTGATCGCGCCGTAAACGCCGCCGTCCATGCTCATCATGGCGCGAAAACCGTTTTGTGGATCGTGGTAGATTTGGTAATGGGCCAACCATTTGCGTTGAACGCCGTTGACCGTGCCCACCGTGATAAACGTGTTGATGCCTTTTTCCGGCATACTGTCACCGAGCCGTCGCCCGGGGTCGCCCGTATTGGCAAAGCCGGAGCAGGTGTCGTAAACGATCGCGTCCGGCATCACCTGTTTGTTCTGCTCGTCGTTGACACAACCGGCTTGAATGTTCGGGTTCACCCGACGCAGCGCGGCGATGTAATCGTCCAATGAGCCGAGGTACGCTTGGGGGTCTTTCCCTTGTGCGCGCACTGCTTCCGGCGGAAAATCCGTATAGCCGTCCCAACTGCCGTGATAAATGCTGTGATGATGGGCGGCGATCTCGTGCCCGTTTTCCATCCAGCTTTGCACCTCGGCGAGACGCGCGGGGTCGGCGGAGACGTAATCTGCCCATTGCGCGGTAAACATGATCGTGAGCTTGACGTTATAGGCGTCTGCGTAGGCCACCATCTCCCGCAGCACCTCGAAATTGCGCGCGATGGCCTCTGGAGCGTCCGGTTCGCAATGAATGGCGATGAAGTAGTACGGCGTGGTGTGGGTTTGGGCGTCGGCGGGGTGTGTTTGTCCCAGCGCCACCGCGCCCAATGCCACCAGCGCAAGCAATAGAAATAGCCCGATCTTTCGCATGACGTTTTTCCCTTCCTGTGGTGCTATACCGCTTGATGCCAGTCTACACCGACGCACGTTATTGGAGCGTGACCGCTTTGTAAAGTTTGTGTAAAAGCGGGGAGCATGGGCGGATGTGAGATGCCGCAATTTCCGCTAATATTGGGGCGTGCGAGGGCAGGCCTTCGGGCCGCCGTGTTGACGAAAGGAGGCAGTGCGCCGAAGCGTTCGGCAGGGCGCGGGGCGCGCGCGATATGGACGAAAAGAGCAGCATTCAAGCGTATATTGCCATTGAGGGCGTGATCGGAGTGGGGAAGACCACGCTTGCGCGCATGTTTCAGCAAGAAACGGGCGCGCGCTTGGTGTTAGAAGTCTTTGAGGAAAACCCGTTTCTTTCGGACTTTTACACCGACCGCACGCGCTACGCTTTTCAGACGCAAATCTTTTTCCTGCTCAGCCGCTATCATCAACAGCGCCAATTGGCGACCTTGCCACCGCCGATCATCAGCGACTATATGTTTGACAAAGACCGCCTTTTCGCCGAAGTCAATTTGGCCGGTGATGAGCTGAGCACGTACTACCGCGTGCAAGAGGCGTTAGCGGAAAACGTGCGCGTGCCGGACTTGGTCGTTTACCTAAAGGCGAGCACCGAAACACTGATGCACCGCATCACCGCCCGAGACCGCCCCTACGAGCGCAATATGGACCCAGCCTACATCGAGAGCTTGCGCCAGGCGTATGACAAGTTTTTCGCCGCTTATGACGCGGCCCCGGTGTTGGTGATTGACACCAACGCGATTGACTTTGTACAAAACGCAGGTGACCGCGAGGACGTTTTCGACCGTATACGCGGGGCGCTGGGCGTGGGGCCGCGCACGCAACCGCTGCCAGGGATGGGCGGGCCGATGAAGGGTGTGCGCTCACCGTATAACGCTCGGAATGTGCTGGCGGACGATTCGGCACGGCGGCTGGGAGATTTTCAGGCGTTCCATCGTCGCTTTGACCAAGAGCGCGGCTTTTCCACCGATCCCTACTTCAATATGCTGCTCTTGCAAGAAGAAGTCGGGGAGCTGGCGCGGGCTTTGGCGGGGCGTTGGCGTGCCGAAGCGCAAGGACGCGCCGAGGAAGCCTTGCCCGCCATACGCGAAGAGCTGGCGGATGTGCTGGCCTATCTTTTGAAGCTGGCGAACTATCTCGGCGTGGACTTGGAGGCGGCCTATCTGGGCAAGATGCGGCACAACACCACTCGGCAGTGGCCGACGACTCAAGAACAAGGGGAGACAACGCCATGATTCGGCCCAACGGCCCACACAAACATTTTGTCGCCATTGCGGGCAATATCGGCGTGGGCAAATCTACCCTGACCGGTATTCTGGCCGAGGCCTTCGCCTGGAAGCCGTTTTATGAGGCCGTGGACGAAAACCCGTACCTGGCGGACTTTTATACCGATATGCAGCGCTGGAGCTTCCATTCGCAGGTGTTTTTCCTTTCGCGCCGTCTGCAACATCACCGCCAACTGGTGGATCATCCCGGGTCGGTGGTGCAAGACCGCAGCGTTTATGAAGACGCCGAGATTTTCGCGCGCAACCTTTTCCAACAGGGGCACATGAGCGCGCGCGACTACGGCGTTTACCGCGACCTTTACCAGGGGGTGCGCGCCTTTTTGCCGCCGCCGGACTTGCTGGTCTATCTCAAGGGGAGCGTCGAAACGCTTTTGGCACGGATTGCACTACGCGGACGGGATTTTGAGCGCGATATTTCGGCAGGCTATTTGCAAGCGCTCAATGTGCTCTATGACGAGTGGATCGAACGTTGGGACAGTTGTCCGGTGCTTATTGTGCCCGCTGATGAGATGGACTTTCAACACGACGAAGAGGCGCGCCGACTGGTGATTGAGGGCGTGCGCCAAAGTTTGGCCCCTGCGCCCAAACGTGTTTTGGATCGCAAGGAAGGCGTGCACGATTGCTGAGCACAGCCCCACGTGCACGGACGGGCTGTGCTAGAATAGACGCAGAAGAGGGGGAGAGAATGCGATGACAACAAAGCCCTTTCAAGCCCGTTTCAGCGAGGCACTCCGTTTAGCAGTGGTCGTTCGCCTGGCGCGCGAGTTGAACGCCGATCTCACGCCTAAAGAGGTGTTGCAACGGGTGCTGAACGCAACGGCAGAAGTGTTGAGCACCCCGCACGCAAGCATTGTGGCGCTGCGCGAAAAGCGATTGTTGGCAACGTATGCGCTGGGCGCCGGGCCGGATGTGGACGCTCAGCCGATTATGGAGCACGTGCTGGCCGAGGGGCTGGCGGGTTTTGTGTTGCACAACTATCGCACAGTGATTGTCAACGACATCGCGACCAACCCGCTTTGGATGCCGTTGCCCGACGAGCCGCTTTCGCCGCAAGAAGGCTCGGCGCTCTGTGTCCCGCTGATCCACGCCGGCGATGTGGTCGGGGTGATGACGCTGGCACACCCCGCGCGCAGTTATTTTTCAGCGGATGCGGTGCACCTGATCAACACGATCAGCGAAATGGGCGCAGCAGCGTTGGCAAGCACAATGTCGTTAGAAGAAGCACGGCGCGCCAATATCCGCTATAGCAACCTCTTTGATGACGTGATCGTGCCGATCATTTTGACCGACCTCAGCGGCACGATCCAGGCGATCAATCGCAGCGCGTGTGACTTTTTGGGCTATACACGAGCCGAGCTTGTTGGGCAAAGCATCTCAACGGTGCACCGCAAGGGCACGACCGAGCCTTTGGGCGGTCATCGCTATGATCATTTGATACGCGGGCAAGAGGTGCGTTTCCGCTCGTTGGTGTGGACCAAAGCGGGCGAAAAGCTCCCCGTCCGCGTTTATGCGCGCAGGGTGCGCAACGAGCAAAGCGGGGACTATATCCAGTGGATCGAGCACGATCTCAGCTCGGAGTTGGCCTTAGAGCAATTGCGCCAAGACCTGAGCGCGATGGTCTACCACGACATGCGCGGGCCGTTGGGGAATATCCACACCAGTGTTCTTGCGCTGCAAAATCTGTTGGCTGAACATCCGAATCCTCGTGTGGCGGACTTTCTGGACGTGGCCGTGCGAAGCGAGCAGCAAGTGCGCCGCATGGTGGACGCGCTGCTGGATGTGCAACGTTTGGAAGAAGGTAGCCGTTTGCTTTCTCGCACCACCACCGCTATCGAGGAGTTAGTGGATAGTGCGCTTCAACAGGTGCAACCGGCAGCGGACGAAAAGAATATCCAATTGCGTTTGGCGTTGGCCGATGATTTGCCGCTGCTCTACTTGGACGCGAATATGGTGGAGCGGGTGATTATCAATTTGCTGGACAACGCGATCAAGTACACACCGGACTACGGCGTGGTGACGGTCAGCACGGCCTCCAGCGGTACGGAAGTTTTTGTGCGCATCAAAGACACCGGCCCGGGCATTCCCCAAGAGGCATTGGCGCACATCTTTGACAAATTCGCGCGCGTGGAGCACCCGAATATGCCGCACGGGGTGGGGCTTGGCTTGACGTTCTGCAAATTGGCGGTGGAGGCGCACGGCGGGCGGATTTGGGTGCGCAGCGAACCGGAAAATGGCTCGGTGTTTACCTTTGCGCTGCCGATCAACGCGCCGGCAACCAAGGAGTTGCCGAGCGTGGGCATGGCGGCGTGGTGAGCGTGGCGCGGCGGGGCTTGGCGCGGCGGGCAAGCTGTGCGCGTGTTGAGCGCGTGCGCGGAGGTGCGCCGCCCGCAGGACTGGCTGCGCCAGTCCTCGAAGCGACGGAGTCGCTTCGGTGCGCTGAAAGCGCACGCGGGCGGCGCACGCGCGGCGGGCGTACCGACAACGGAGTGGGGCAATGAAGGCATGGGCGAATGCGTGGAAGCTCTTGTGCGCGGGCGGTGGATGGTTCGTCGTGGGGTTGCTGTTGCTGAACGCTTGCGGGGGCAACGCCCAGCCGTCGATTGTCACGCTCGCGCCCAGTGCCACCTCCACCGCGCGCCCCACGCTCACCCAAACGCACGCGGCGGGCTTCAGTTGGGTGACCGCCACGTCGATCCCCACCGCGTTGCCGCTGAGCGCCACGCCCGGCCCTTCTCCCACCAGTCCACTTGCCCCGACGCTTTCTCCTGCGCCCGCCACGCTGACCGCGACGCGCGTTCCGACACGGGCGGGGCTTTCGGTGGAATATTTCACCACCGATGCAGAGTCCGCGCGCCCGGGTGACACGGTGACGCTCTTTTGGAGCGTGCGCGGCGCGAACACGGCGCGCATCTACCGCCTGGACGCGGACGGCGAGCGGATCGCCCCGGGCTGGGACGTGCGCGCGAGCGGCAAGCTCACGGTGCGCACCCGTCCCCAAGACCGCGAAGTCGCGCGCTTCGTGTTAGAAGCGCACGTCGGCGAGGCCCAGGTCGAGCAGATGTTGCTGATCCCGCTGCAATGCCCCGAAGCGTGGTTTTTTGACCCTGCGCCGGAAACATGCCCCGCCGAATCGCCGCAAGCGTCGCTGGAAGCCGAACAAACCTTCGAACGCGGGCGCATGGTTTGGGTCCAGGCGCAAGACCGCATCTATGTGATCTTCGAGGACGGACGTTCGCCGGAATGGGCGCGCTATCCGGACAACTTCGAGGAAGGCGATCCGGAGCGCGACGACGCGATCGTGCCACCGCCCGGCTTGCTGCAACCGATACGGGGCTTTGGCTTGGTTTGGCGTAGCAACGCGCGCGTGCAAGAGCGCTTGGGCTGGGCAACCTCACCGGAGGTGGCTTTCGACGGCATGTTCCAAGTGGACTCCCCCGAGCCGAGCGTGGCAACCCTGTACTTGCGCACCCGTGACGGCGGCATTTTGGCGCTGGACGCCCAAACGCAGACATGGAAAATGCTTCCCAACACGCCCTGACCATGCATGACACCAACATATACAGAGAGGCGCCATGTTAGACGAACCCTCAAGTTGGCTCTCCCACGAGACGCCGCAAGACGAGCCGCCCTCCGTTCAACCCGTGCACACGGGAGCGTCTCCCCTGACGGAAGTGGAGGCAGCAGTTACGGCGGTGATGGACATTCAAGCGGCGGACTATAACCCGCCGTCCCCGGCTGTTGCGCGCTATATGGGCACGTTGCGTTTGGATAGCGCCGAAGCTTACGCACGGCTGGACGCAACTTGTGCACCGCTTGGCTTGCGTCCGGTGTTGACCGTCAATGACGCGGGCGCGCACGTGATCGTGGTGTTTTTGCGGCGTGCACACCGCAAAGCGCGTTCGCCCTGGCTGCATGTTGTTCTGTTGATCCTGACCGTACTCAGCGTGCTGAGCGTTGGCGCGGCGCACGAAGCAAACACCTCCGAGTCCCTCAATTTGCTGAAAGGCTGGCCCTTTGCGTTGAGCTTGATGGCGATCTTGGGCGCGCACGAAATGGGCCACTATCTGGCGGCGAAGAGACACGGCGTGCGCGCGAGTTGGCCGTATTTCATCCCCTTCCCGCTCAACGTTTTCGGCACGCTGGGCGCGTTCATCATGTTTCGTGAGCCAGTGCCCAACCGTCGCATCCTGTTCGATATCAGCGCGGCGGGGCCGCTGGCGGGTTTTGCGGTGGCCGTGCCGCTGTTGCTGTTTGGCCTGGCGACCTCTGATGTGCAACCATTGCCGCAAAACGAGGCGTATATGCTGGAGGGCAACTCGATCCTGTATGCGAGCGCCAAGTACGCGATCTTCGGCGAGTGGTTGCCGGACGGCGAAAAGGACGTTTTCGTTAACCAAGTGGCTTGGGCGGGCTGGAGCGGGCTTTTGCTCACCGCGCTGAACCTGATCCCTGCGGGACAATTGGACGGCGGGCACATTGCCTATGCATTGCTCGGCGAGCGTGTGCGCAAGCTCTATTGGCCGCTGGTCAGCGTGATGGTAGCGTTGGCGTTTTTCAACTCGGTGTGGTGGCTGTTAGCTGCGCTGGTCGTGTTGATGGGCAAGCTCTACGCCCCGCCGTTGGACGGCGTCACGCCGCTGGATGTGCACCGTCGGCGTTGGGCGTATGTGGTGATCGCGGTGTTGGTGCTGACCTTTGTGCCGTTGCCACTCCGTATTGTGACGCCGTGAGGGGTACTCTGTGAGCAAGAAAAGCACCCGCCACAAAAGCGCCGCTCCGCTGCCGCGTCGTCGAAAGTGGCGCCGCATAGTGCTTCTGATCGTTGTGCTCGCCCTCCTTCTCAGCGGGGCGCTGATTTTGCGCTTCTTGGGGTTGGTCGGCACAGATTCGGACGCCGAGGCCCAAACGCTCACCAACTTCGAAGCGCCGCTGGCCTCGTTTTACACGCCGGAGGTGCAGCGCTGGCGGGAAGAGATTTTGCGCTGGGCGCAAGCCTATCACATCAACCCCAACATCATTGCGATCTTGATGCAGGTGGAATCGTGCGGCAGCGCGGAGATCCTTTCCGGCGCGGGCGCGGTCGGCCTGTTGCAAGTGATGCCCTATCACTTCGAGAACGGCGATAATATGCTCAATCCGGATACCAACGTCGCGCTTGGGCTGAATATTTACTACGAGTGCCTGACCCAGTTCGCCAACTGGGACGTGGGCCGGGCGGCGGCGTGTTACAACGGTGGCCCGGGGGTGCTGCA
>Ga0256841_1001485_pt1 | contig 20193 bp, 17 predicted proteins | sample 356308metaG_FD_185971 | JGI IMG/M metagenome (GOLD analysis project Ga0256841, IMG submission 185971) | Hydrothermal vent microbial communities from Mid Atlantic Ridge, Atlantic Ocean - 356-308 | ecosystem: Environmental > Aquatic > Marine > Hydrothermal vents | place: Atlantic Ocean: Mid... | reverse complement strand
ACACCAGGCGGACGAAAACAATGAATACGACTATGATTTTGTAACCCTGGAACGCGCCCCGGGTCGAGCAAAAGGAAAAGGGTAGCGCCCCGAATGGCTTTTACCCTTTTACCGGATCGATCACGCAGGGGCAGTCGTATTCAATACGTTCAGGCGGGTCCCGGTCCAGGCGCAGCGCGGTCAGCCGGCCGCCCCACAGGCAGCCGGTGTCCAGCGCGTGGATGCCGGCTTCGTCGTATGCGCCCAGTGTCGACCAGTGTCCGAACAGGATATTCATTGTCCGGCTTTTACGCCGGTCCCATGCAAACCAGGGTTTCAGGTGCCTGGGCTGGCTGCCGGGCGGGCCTTTGTATTCCAGTGCCAGTCGCCCGTTGCTGTCGCAGTAGCGCAGGCGTGTCAGGCAATTGGTGATAAAACGCAGGCGGTCCCGGCCCTGCAGTTTATCCGACCACCTGGAGGGGTGGTTGCCGTACATCACTTTAAAAAATTCAACGTGGTCGTCGCTGCGTAGCACCTGTTCGACTTCGGCGGCGCAGCGTCGGGCAGTATCCAGGTCCCATTGCGGGGGCAGGCCGGCATGGATGAGTGTGTAGCCGCTTTCCGCATCGTGATGCAACAGCGGCTGGTGGCGCAGCCAGTCCAGCAGGGCCGGGCCATCCGGGGCCTGGATGACCTGCTCCAGCGTATCCTTGCGTTTCCGGTGTTCAGGCAGACAGGCGGTGGCCAGCAGGTGCAGGTCGTGGTTGCCCAGCACCGTGAGGATATTCAGGCGGTGCAGCAGGCGCAGGGTTTTCAGGGAGTCCGGGCCGCGGTTGACCAGGTCGCCGGCAAACCACAGCCGGTCCCGGCGGGGGTTGAAATCGATCTGTTCGAGCAGGCCTTCCAGTTCGTCACAGCAACCCTGGACATCGCCAATGGCGTACAGCGCCATTAATGCAGGGTGCGGGGCATGGACAGCATGAAGGAGGGAATGTCGGCATCGAATTCCACCCCGTCGTCGGCGATCATCTGGTAGCTGCCGCGCATGGTGCCTACGGGGGTCTCCAGCATGGTGCCGCTGGTGTAGCGGTAGTGTTCGCCGGGCTTCAGATAGGGGTGTTCACCAACCACGCCTTCGCCGCGGACTTCCTGCACCTTGTTATTGGCATCGGTGATGACCCAGTGGCGTTTCAGGAGCCGCGCCGGGATATCGCCTTCATTGTGGATGGTGATGGTATAGGCGAACACATAGTGGTCCCGCTCCGGCATGGACTGTTCTTCAACGTACAGGGTTTCGACCTCGACCTGGATTTTATAGCTGTTTTCTGACATGGATGCCGCTCCGGAACCTGTCCCCAAGGATACGGTGTTTGCGCCTGCAGGTATAGATAATCCTCGCAAAATGACGGGGAGGCGCGGGGCCGTTTTTGGGTCTATATTTGTAGTGCAGCGGATATTCCTGAAGAGGAGGGTGGTATGTACCTGAGAGACAGAAAAAGTGGTGACCTGGTGGAGATCATGGATCCTGTCGCAATGGCGGATCCCTGCGTTATGCAGCTGGAGGGACGCTTCCACGCCGGAGAGGAATTGCAGGAGGTGGCCCGCTTCACCAAGGACAACCTGGAATTTCCGTCGGGGGAAGCCTTGCCACGCTGCTGGCTGGATGCGGACTACCGGACTACCCGACACTGAGACCTGGCTGGACGCTGCCCGCTGAGCGCGGAATCCGGCGGCGGCCGGATTCTGAAAATTTATGTTTGCCATAAAAAACAATAAGATATGAAAATCCCGGGGCCCTTCCCCGAACTTTTCCGATCAGAACCTGAATTTTCCTAAAGGCTTTCCCAACGCTGCCGTTATCCAAGCACTGGGGAAGCGTAAACAGGGAACAGGGAGAATCAGGAAGACCACGAAATGTGAACCGTGTAACGGTTATTCCGCTTCAGAAGATCAACAATCGCGTTGTGCCGCACGGTACACGCAGGACAATAAAGCGGTCTGAATATGAATACATCCGGAAACCATCGCAAGCCGGGCCTCCTGGTGATCCTCACCCTCCTGGTAGGCGTCGGCATGCTGGCCACCACCCTGGTCCAGGCCGCCGAACCCCTGCCCGGCACTAACGACAGGCCGGCAACGAAATCCTCCGCTGCCACTGACTGGCTGCAGGCCCTGTGGAGTATCGACCTGGCCGGCAAGCTGAAATCCTGGAAGCCTAAAATCCGCGTAGACAACGGCGGCAGCGGGATACGCCTGATGCGCCCGTTCGGGGTGCGCGGTCCGGCGCTGCGGGTCAGTAACACGATTCCACTGCGTTCCGGAGAGAACCGCTACAGCAGTGCCGGCAATACCTACCTGGACACCTACCTGTTCCTGGAAAAACGCTGGTAACCGGGTGAGAAAATCAGTCCCTGACCCGGACTGCCAGCACGTCACAGGGTGCGCCGTGCAGCACGGCGTTGGCGGTTGATCCCAGTAGCAGCTGGATGCCCTGCCGGCCGTGGCTGCCGATGACGATCAGGTCAACCTCCTGCTCCTGTGCAACCCGTAAAATCTCCCGCCTGGTGCTTCCCTGGCTGACGAAGCGCTCGCTTTCCGGTATGCCGTACTTTTCACCCAGTGTCTTCAGGCGCTTGTCCGCCAGTTCCAGCAGTTCCTGGTCGAGCTCCAGTTCCTGCGGCACCACCAGTTCACTGGACAGATCGATCTGCACGAACTCGACCACGTGCACCAGGCTGATTTTCGCGTCGCACAGCTTGCCGATCTCCAGTGCGCGCTGGGCAACTGTATCGGTGTTGGCGGAAAAGTCGATGGCAAGCAGAATGTGGGTATAGACTGACACGGCTATGCTCCCTGTGTGTGTTCCGCCAGCCGGTCGGCCAGCGCTGCGTACTGTTCAAGAGGAATGGTTTCGGGTCTGGCGGTCGGGTCGGTTCCGGTGGCGCGGATGTCCTGTTCCGATAACAGGCCCTTCAGGGTATTGCGCAGGGTTTTACGCCGCTGTGAAAAGGCCTGTCGCACCAGGGTGGCGAGGCAGTCGGTGTCGTGCACCGAAACGGGCGGTTGCTGCCAGGGTGTCAGCCGCACGAAGGCGGAGTGCACCCTGGGAGCCGGCTGGAAGGCCCCGGGACCCACCCCGAACAGGGGTTCCACCCTGCAGTGGTACTGGGTCATGATCGACAGGCGACCATAGTCCCGGTTGCCCGGTGCGGCGGCCATGCGCTCGACGACTTCCTGCTGCAGCATGAAATGCATGTCCTGTATCGAATCAGACCGGGCGATCAGGTGGAACAACAAGGGTGTGGAGATATTGTACGGCAGGTTGCCGACCGTTCGTACCTGTCCGTCCCCGGCGAGTGTTGCAAAATCGAAGCGCAGGGCATCCTGTTGATGGATCACCAGTTCGCCGATGCCCTGTGCCTTGTCCGCCAGCGGTTGCACCAGGTCCCGGTCCAGTTCGATGACCTCCAGACGCCCGCAGGCCGCCAGCAAGGGCAGGGTAATGGCGCCCTTGCCGGGGCCGATTTCCACCAGCCGCTGACCGGGTTGCGGACGGATCGCCTGTACAATGCGTTCGATGACGGCCGGGTCGTGCAGGAAGTTCTGGCCGAAACGTTTGCGGGCCTGGTGTGTCATCCTGCCCCAGGGCGCCCTCTCTTGCTGCGCAATTCACCTTGCACCCCAGGGCACCCTCTCTTGCTGCGCAATTCACCTTGCACCCCAGGGCACCTTCTCTTGCTGCGCAATTCACCTTGCGCCAGCTCGATGGCCATTTCCAGGGCGGCGATCAGGCTGCCTGCATCGGCCTGTCCGGTGCCGGCCTTGTCGAGTGCGGTACCGTGGTCTACCGAGGTGCGAATGAAAGGCAGTCCCAGTGTGATATTGACCGAGTTTCCAAAACCCATGTGTTTGAGTACCGGCAGACCCTGGTCGTGGTACATGGCGAGTACGGCGTCGGCCTGTGCCAGCCAGGGCGGGGTGAACAGGGTGTCAGCGGGCAACGGGCCGGTGATGTGCATGCCTTTTCCCCGCAGGCGCCGGATGACCGGTTCGATCACGTCGATTTCTTCCCGGCCAAGGTAACCGCCTTCACCGGCGTGGGGATTGAGTCCCGCGACCAGGATGCGTGGTGAGGTGATACCGAAGCGGGTCGTCAGTTCCTCCTGCAGGCAGCGCAGGGTGGCCTCCAGCCCTTCCTGTGTAATGGCTGTTGCCACCGCGGACAGGGGCAGATGGGTGGTTGCCAGCGCTACCCGCAGACCGGGTGTGGCCAGCATCATGACCACCGGTCCACTTCGGCTGTGAGCAGCAAGGTACTCGGTGTGGCCAGTGAACGGGATACCGGCTGTATTGATGGTCTCTTTCTGTACCGGCGCCGTCACCAGCGCCTGGAATTCTCCGCCCAGGCATCCTTGTAGCGCATGGTCCAGGGTCTCGAGGACATAAGCGGCATTGCGGCTGTCGAGCCGGCCTGCGCTTGCCGGTGTGGCAAGCGTAACGGGCAGGATACCCAAAGCGCCGCTACGGGGGCTGGTCCGGGGCCGGTATGCAGGGGGCGTGTCCCACTGGATATTATTTTTATCTGCACGTTGTGCGAGCAGTTGCGGGTCACCGATCAGCACCAGTTCGGCGGCAAAGCGGTGCCCGACGAGTGTTGTACACAGGTCAGGGCCGATGCCCGCCGGTTCACCTGTGCTGATGGCTATGCGCGGGATCATGCGTCATGAGTCATCGAGGTGGTATTCGACATAGGATTCATCGCGCAGTCGTCGCAGCCAGATTTGCAGTTCTTCCTCGGTCTTGCGCTGGCGTATCGATTCACGTGCCACGTTGCGGCGGTGTTCTTCGGTATCGTCCTGTTCACGGCGTTCCAGGACCTGTATCAGATGCCAGCCGAAACGGCTCTTGACCGGTTCGCTGACTTCACCCGGTGCCAGCTGGTCCATGGCCTGCTCGAATTCCGGTACCATCTGGCCCGGTGTGACCCAGCCCAGGTCTCCGCCCTTGCTGCCGGAGCCGGGGTCCTGCGAGTTGGCGCGCGCCAGCACGGCAAAGTCTTCGCCCTGCTCGATGCGCTTGCGCAGGCGTGCTATGCGGGTTTTCACTTCCTGCTCGGAGGTCAGGGCATCCGCGCGCAGCAGGATGTGCCGGGCGTGGGTCTGCCTGATCAGGTGTCGTTCGTCACCGCCGCGCGTTTCCAGTAACTTGATAATGTGGAAACCGCTGGGACTGCGTATCAGGTCGCTGATATCGCCGGTTTTCATGCCGGTTACGATGTCGGTGAATATCGACGGCAGCTGGCCGCTCTTGCGCCAGCCCAGATCGCCGCCCTCGAGCGCCTGCTGACCGTCCGATTCGGCGGTGGCGGTTTTACTGAAATCGGCGCCGTTGCGCAGCCGGGCCAGAATATCCTGTGCGCGGTCCTTTGCTTTCTGCACCTGTTCCGGACTGGCGGCTTCCGGGATGGAGACCAGTATGTGCGCGAGGTGGTATTCCAGGTTCCGCTTGCTGAAGGACGATGCAGTGGCCAGCAGGTTATCCACTTCCTGTTCGCTTACCTCGATGCGATTGCCCACCATTTGCTGGCGGATACGGTTAATGGTGATCTGGTTACGGAACTGTTCGCGAAACGATATATAGTCAAAGCCATCCTTTTCCAGCACCTCGCGGAACTCCGACAGCGACATGTTGTTCTGTTTGGCCATTTTGCGCAGGCTGTTGTTCAGTGTTTCGTCGTCCACGCGGATGCCGTTACGATCGGCCATCTGTAACTGCAGGTTTTCCAGGATGAGACGATCCAGGACCTGCTTCCTGAGCGCCTTCCGGTCCGGGATCTGCGCGTGCTGCTCGCGCAGCTGGCTGATGACCATGGCTTCGCGTTTTTCCAGTTCGCTGGCGAGCACCACGTCATCGTTGACTGCTGCCACGATACGGTTCAGCCGTTCTGTTTTCGGTCGCTGGTCAGGGTTTTCAGCCGCTTGCCTGCCCATCGGGAAACTCAGGGGTGCCGCAGACGGCGATCCGGTGACCAGTACCGAAACCATGACAAGAAAAAGGGATATGTACTTCATAAATACTACTCGGTCGGTCTTTCTGTATAGCCTAGGATACCATTATGTAACAGTGTTTCTATGTTGCTGCCGAAACTGGCGAGCCCCTTGAAGACTACCTGCAGCATAAAGATACGGTTGCTCTTGCTGTCACCAATGTCCTGGTTGTTGTCGCGGTTGTTCACGGTATCGACAAAGTCCCTGGTGACAAAGCGGATACCCCAGCAACAGCTGTCATACTCCACGCCGGCCAGGGTTTCCAGCTGCTGTGAATCACTGATGTCGTAGTACCAGCGGCCGAGGATCTGCCAGGAAGGCGACAGCGGCCACAGAATGGAGGTGTCGATCTGGTTCTGGGAGCCATTGATGTAGCGGTAGGAGACGTTGGCGATCTTGCGAAAGCCGGGGTGGTACTGGATGCGCGCATTGGCGCGCTCGGTGACCTTGTCGCGCGGGTTCCATACCATATCCGCCTTGCCGGTCCATGACCGGGACAGGGCAACTTCCAGTTCGCCGGCAATGTCCGAGGTATTGTCCGTGAGCGGGTCGCTGTTGTTGAGGGTGACATTACGGTTGGCAAAGTAGAACAGCTGGCCGACCGAGGCGTGCAGTTTTTCCGCGCCGGTTTCGGGGTCGAGCAAACGACTGGTGACCGCCAGTGCGGCCTGGTTGGCATCGCCCATGCGGTCGGTGCCGTTGAAGCGGTTGGTCTCGAACAGCTCGCGATAGCTGAAGGTGGGCTCACTGGCGTCGAATAACGGGATATCGGCCTGGTTTTTGCCCTGTACGTACAGGTAAAAGAGGCGTGGTTCCAGTGTGTGAGTGTACTGTGTCTGGCCGATCTTCAGCTTGCGCTCCAGGAATAGCGTGCTGTCCAGGCTGGCGAACGGTGTGGTGCGATTCAGGCTGTCGGAGACGCCGGGATCCTGGTTGTCCAGTTTATAGCCGGTATAGCGAACACCGACCCGGGGCGTGATTTCATAGGCGCTGCGGCGGAACGGCCGCTCGATGTCCGGCCACAGGTCGATACGGTCGCCGGTAACACGCTTGTTGGCGTCAAAGCGCACGGCTTCCGAAACGAGCTTGCTCTGGATGCCCAGTGGGCGGACGGGGGATGTCATCCGGAACGTGGTTCGTGGCAGGCGCTGGTAGGGGCGGTTTTCATCCGCGATGGTGCGGTCGAGGGTCTGGTAGTCGTCCACCTGCAGACCCAGCTGCCACCAGCTGGTGGTGTATTCGGCCAGGCCGGTGCGTTTGAGGAACGACACACTGGCCAGGCTCAGCGAGTCGCCCAGGTCCTGCAGGTATTCCTTGTCCGAGACGCGGTCGTAGTCGATGCTGGTGGTCAGGTATGAAGAGAAGCGGGTGTTGTCGCGCAGGGTGATGCGGCTGCGGTCATCTTCGGTGACATCGTCCTTGTTCAGGTATTCAAGGCTGATCTTGCCTTGCTGGTTGGGGCGCAGGTAGCGGAAATCGGTGATCAGCTGGGTGCCGCGGTCTTCCAGGTAACGTGGCGTGATGGTGGCATCGTAGTTAGGTGCCAGGTTCAGGTAAAAGGGCGTGCGTATTTCGATACCCGAGTTGTCGGATGAGCCGAAACTGGGTGTCAGGAAACCGGTTTTACGCCGGTCATCCAGGGGAAAGGAAAAATACGGGGAGTACAGGACGGGTACACCCTTGACGCTGAGGCGCGCATTGCGGGCAACCCCTACGCCGGTATTTTCGTCCAGGGTGACCTTGCTGCCGCGTACCCGCCAGCTGTTGCTGCCTTCCGGGCAGGTCGTGTAACTCGCGTTCCTGAATTTTGTTACCCCCGGTTCCAGCAGCCAGGCTTTCTTTGCCTTGCCCCGGCCATGCCGGTCATAGAACCAGAAGCGGGTGTTGTACATTTCGCCGTAATCATTGTCCATCCACAGTGTGCCGTGGGAGCCCGACAGGCTCAGTGTCGGTTCGTCGTAGCGTACCTGGCCCTCGGCCCTGGCGATGCCGTCGGCTTCACTGTAGCTGATACGTTCGGCGCGCAGGCGCTGCGCGCCACGCTGGGCTTCCGCGTTGCCGATGAGGATCAGCTTGCCGCCGGCACTGTGCTCTGCGAGGTCGCCACTGAGGTGGGTGGGAGCCTGGTCCGGGTCGCCGTGATATTCGAGGTCATAGTCGCGCGCCCGCTGGGGCGGGCAGACTGCCCAGGCGGAAATGGGTGCGTAGGGGTCCACCGGAGCCGCCGCGGGCTGCGAAATGTCTTCGGCATGGATTCCCCTGGCGGTGACGAGAAGCGCAGCAATTAATAATAAGTGTCTAATATTCACGGGTTATTGTGGTGGCAAGCGACGAGTCTGCGGCCTGGAAATCAGGCCCGGATGCGGCTGGCGGCTGGTGCGTAAAATCGCATAGAATGGCTGTATATTCAATGATTTCGTAGGCCCACTGTGAGTTTGTCCCGATCCCGGCAGGTGTTGATCCTGCTTGCTCTGACAGCGGTTACGCTGCTGTTACTTACCGTCCGGCCTGCGAAGGAACCGCAGTTGCGCGCCCTGGCGCCCTCGCCGGTGCTGGTGAGCGAGGCTGTCCGTGTCGATCTGCAGCCCGAGGTGCTGGTATCCGGCTACCTGCAGACGGCGCGACGTGCCTGGCTGCGTTTCCAGGTGGATGGCGAAGTGGCCGAACGCCGGGTGGAGCCCGGCCAGTTGCTGGACGTCGGCGAAGTGTTGCTGACACTGGACAATCGCGACTACCAGGATGCCCTGGTGCAGGCACAGGCCGAGTGGCAGCAGGCGCAACAGGACCTGCAGCGTGACCGGGAGCTGCTGAAGCTCGCCGAGCGCAGTCGTAAATTGCAGGAAGAGGAGGTCAAGCGACTGAACAGCCTGGGCGAACGTTCACTGGCGTCCAAGACCCGCCTGGGTGACAGTGCTGCCTTGCTGGCTCAGCGCCTGTCCGAAGAGGCGCGCCTGCGCGCCCGGGTCGTCACCGGACCGCAGCGGGTGGCCAGCCGCAAGGCGGCGCTGGATCGTGCGCAGCGCAAGCTGGACCGTACGCAGCTGCGGGCGCCGTTTGCCGGTCGTGCCAACCAGGTATTGCTGGAAGTGGGTGATTACGCCAGCCGCAACGAAAAAGTGGTGGAACTGGTCAGTCCCGGGCTGGACTTTGTTGCACAGGTGCGCGGCCGGGTAGCGCGTGCCCTGACCCTGGGACAGCAGGTGGGAGTGAGCGTAGCGGGAAAGGCCTGGCAGGCAACGGTGGTGGCCGTGCAGCCGGACCCGGACCCGGATACCTTTACCCATGCCATACGCCTGCGCCTGCCGGCCGCCGAGACGCGTTCGGGCGCGGTCGCGGTGGCCCGCCTGCCGTTGCAGAGCATCGACGACGCGCTGGTGGTGCCGACCACCGCGGTGTTACTGGAAGAAGGCAGCGCCTTCGTGTTCCGGGTGCAGGATGAACGGCTGCAGCGGGTGGCGGTGCAGCTGGGTGAGCGGGTCGGGCAGCGCCAGGTGATCCTGTCCGGGATCGATGCCGGGACACAGGTGGTGGTGCGCGACGTGGCGGCCTTGTCCGATGGCCAGGCTGTGGTGGTAGAGGCGCTGCAGCCCGCCCGTTCTTCTGCCGGAAAGAGCTGAGTGTCCCTGGTCCGTTTTTCCATCGCCAACCCCCTGATCACCAACCTCAGCCTGGTGCTGGTCATGTTGCTGGGCGTGTTGTCCTGGTATGCCATGCCGCAGGAGATGTTCCCGGTGGTCGATCTGGACATGGCGCGCGTGACGACTGAATTCGAGGGGGCTTCTCCCGAAGAAGTGGAACACCAGGTGACACTTGCCATCGAAGACGAACTCGATGGCATGTCGGACCTGGATATTATGACCTCCACTTCCAGCGAGGGCCTGTCGACCGTTACGCTGAAGCTCAAGCCGGGCAGCAATGTCGAACAGTTCATGCGCGATCTGCGCACCCGCCTGGACCAGATCACCGATCTGCCGGAGGAAGCCGGGGAACCGGAGCTGACCCGCATGGAAGCCCGTTTCCCGGTCATTAGTCTCAGCCTGTACGGCAATACCTCACGCGCCTACCTGTACCGGGCTGCAGACGACGTGAAGCGTCGCCTGCTGCAGCTGCCGGGTGTTGCCGGGGTCGGTATCGCCGGTGACCGGGACTGGGAGATCTGGGTGGAGGTGGATCCGCACCTGCTGGCGGCGCGCAGTGTGTCGCTGCAGCAGATAGTTGCAGCGGTACGCGATAACCTGCGTGATGTGCCGGGAGGATCGCTGAAAGCCCGGGAGGGCGACATCCTGCTGCGCGGCAAGGGCGTGGCACCTGACCCGCAGCAACTGGAACAGATCGTCGTGCGGCGTAACGCGGCCGGTGGGCGGCTGCGACTGGGTGAAATCGCACAGGTCAGCCTGCGCCTGGAAGAAGCGGAAACCCTGGGGCGTTTCAATGGTGCGCCTTCGGTGAACCTGACGGTTACCAAGACCGTCGATGCGTCGACCATCGAGGTATCCCGGCTGGTCAGGCGGGAAGCGGATAAACTGCGACGCGAATTGCCGCCGGGTGTCCGGGTGGGACTGTTCAGTGACCTGTCAGTGTACGTGCAGACCCGCCTGAACACCGTGAAATCCTCCGGGCTGGTTGGCCTGGCACTGGTGCTGTTATCCCTGTACCTGTTCCTGAATTTCCGCGTCGCGCTGATCACCGCGATGGGCATCCCGGTGTCTTTCCTGGTCGCCGTGGTGCTGATTCACTACCTGGGATTCACTATCAACATGGTGTCCCTGTTCGCGTTCCTGATTGCACTGGGGCTGGTGGTCGACGACGCGATCATCGTGACCGAAAACGTCTACCGGCACATGGAGCAGGGCATGCCCGCGCAGCAGGCGGCGCTGACCGGCAGCCGCGAAGTGCTGTGGCCGGTGCTGGCGTCCACCAGTACCACGATTGCCGCCTTCCTGCCCATGTTTTCCATCGGCGGCACGCTGGGGGAATTCATCAAGGTGATTCCCGTGGTGGTGGCCGCTTCGCTGCTGGGCTCCTTGTGGGAAGCCTTTGCGGTATTACCGTCGCATGCGGCAGAGCTGTTGCGGGTGGAAACTACCAAAAAACGGCCCGGACGTATCGACTGGTCGGCGTTGCTGCACCGCTACGTGGACCTGTTGCGCGCAGCACTGCACCAGCGGTATTTCGTCAGCCTGGCCGCGATCGGGTTGCTGGCCGTCGCGGTGGCCTATGGCGCAACACGGCTGCCCTTCCAGTTATTCGGCCAGGCCGATATCGGGCAGTTTTTTGTCAATATCGAAGCGCCGAATACCTATAGCCTGGAAGACACCGAGGCGCTGGCCGTGCGGATCGAACAGGCCATACTGCAAACGCTGGATGGGGACGAGCTGGATACCCTGCTGACCAACGTCGGTGTGACCTTCATCGATTTCAACCGCTTCAATTTCGGCAGCAACTACATACAGCTGATTGTCGATTTGCAGAAACGGGCGCCGGAAGGTTTCATCGAGCGTTTTATCACCCCGCTGGTGAGCCTGAAGTTTGGCTGGGAAGGCAGTCGGCAGCGCAAGACCGAAGCGATTATCAAGGATGTGCGAACCCGGCTGGAGACCCTGACCGGTATCCAGCGGCTGTCCATCCTGCGGCCGCAGGGCGGACCTGCCGGTGCCGATATCGAGGTGGGTGTGGTGGGAGAAGATGTCGGGCGCCTGTTGCAGTATGCTCGCCAGCTGCGTGACTACCTGCGCCAGCTGCCCGGCGTTTACGATGTGCGGCAGGATCTGGATGCCGGCAAGGTTGAATACCGCTACAGCCTGAACGAGCGCGGGCGTGAGCTGGGCCTGACCCAGCAGCAACTGGCCGACGCTGTGCGCACCGGTTTCCTGGGACTGGAAGCGGTCCAGGTGACCTGGGGTGACGAGCGGATCCCGGTGCGTGTCATCTACACCGAAGCGGTCCGGCACGACAGCTCACTGGAGTCCCTGCCCATCACCCTGGAAGATGGCCGGATTGTTTACCTGGGCGATGTTGCCGACATCAGCCGCGGGCGTGGCCTGAATACCATCCGCCGGCGTGACGGGCAGCGGCTGGCCATTGTGACCGCAGAGGTGGATGACCGGGAGACGACGGCGCTGGAGGTGACTGAACTGGTCGAGCACCGGTTTGGCGATCTCGACCAGCGGGCGCCGGGTTATCACCTGCTGTTCCTGGGCGAGAAAAAGGAAGCGTCCGACTCCATGCGGGATATGCGCCGGGCCATGATCATTGCCACCGCGGTGATCTTTTTTATCCTGGCGTCCCTGTTCAAATCACTGCTGGACCCGCTGGTGGTGATGATGGCGATCCCGTTTGGTTTTATCGGCGTCGTGGTGGGGCACATGCTGTTTGCTTACCACCTGCAGTTCCTGTCGCTGATCGGTTTCCTGGCGTTGACCGGTATTGTCGTCAACGATTCGCTGATCCTGGTCGATTTTGCCAAACGCCTGCGGGAACAGGGCTGGGATCGCCGCGATGCCCTGGTCGAAGCCGGGCGGGTACGGGTGCGCCCCATCCTGCTGACCACGATTACCACCTTCCTGGGTATATCGCCGTTGATTTTCTTTGCAACCGGGCAGACGGCCTTCCTGTCACCGATGGCGGTGAGCCTGGGATTCGGCCTGGTGTTCGCGACGGCCCTGATCCTGGTGGTGGTGCCCTGTTTCTACCTGGTTGCAGATGACCTGCGGCGGTTCGTCAGCGCGCGGCTGCGCCGGGGTGGATGACCAGCGCTACCGGTTCCATGTCCGGGTTGCTCCCTGTCATTCAAAACGTACCGGCTGCCTGCTTTTACCTGCACGGGTTACCGGTTAACGGGACAGCAGTGATTACCGCTATAATGCCCCGAATGTGTTTCGCCATTCATAAAGGGATCGCCGTTGCCTGATCGACTGGAACGCCTGCAGCAATGGACGCAGGTTCAGCTGGGATGGCCTGAAGCCGACCTCAGGCCGGCATCCGCCGATGCCAGTTTTCGCCGTTATTTCCGCGTGCAGCAGGGTGGGGAGAGCTACGTCCTGATGGATGCGCCGCCGGAAAAGGAGGACTGCGGCCCCTTTATCCGGGTCAGCCACCTGCTGCTGGCGCTGGGCCTGCACGTGCCGGAAATCCTGGCCAGCGATCTGGAACAGGGATTCCTGTTGCTCTCCGACCTGGGCACGCGCCTGTACCTGGACGAGCTGAATGAAACTAACGTGGATCGCCTGTACGGTGACGCACTGGGCGCGCTGGCGACCCTGCAGAGTTGCGGGCCGCAGCGTGAGTTGCCGGCCTATGACCGCCGGCTGCTGCTGAGCGAAATGTTGTTGTTCCGGGACTGGCTGCTGGACACGCACCTCGACCTGGCGCTCGATGAACGTGCGCAGAAAGAACTGCAGGACAGTTTCGACCAGCTTGCCGACAATGCGCTGGAACAGCCGCAGGTCTGCGTGCACCGGGACTACCACTCCCGGAATCTCATGCTGTCGGAACGCCACAACCCCGGCATCCTCGACTACCAGGATGCCGTGACCGGACCACTGACATACGACCTGGTATCCCTGCTGCGTGATTGCTACATCCGCTGGCCCCGGCAGCGGGTGGAAGACTGGGCGCTGGGTTATTTCGAGCTTGCCACGCAGAGCGGTATTCTGCGCACAGGTGAACGTAACGAACAGCAGTTCCTGAAATGGTTCGACTGGATGGGTGTGCAGCGGCACCTGAAGGCAGCCGGCATCTTCGCACGCCTGAATCACCGGGACGGCAAGCCGGGATACCTGAAAGATATCCCGCGCACCCTGGGCTACGTGCAGGACGTATGTTCGCGTTACCCGGAGCTGTCGGCACTGGGTGAACTCACGCAGACCGTGATTTCGCGCCTGTGAAAGCCATGCTACTGGCGGCGGGGCGCGGTGAGCGTATGCGTCCGTTGACGGACAGCACACCCAAACCGCTGCTGGAGGCGGGTGGCAAGCCGTTGATCCAGTATCACATCGAGGCATTGCGCGAGGCAGGGTTCCGGGAACTGGTAATCAACCATGCGCACCTTGGCGAGCAACTGGTGCAGCGCCTGGGCAGCGGGGAAGCGCTGGGGGTGCAGATCGACTACTCCGCTGAACCGGAAGGCGCGCTGGAAACCGGGGGCGGGATCCGGCATGCACTGCCTCTGCTGGGCGAGGCGCCCTTCCTGGTGGTGAACGGCGATATCTGGACCGACTACCCCTACCGGAAATTGCACAGGGATCCCGGCAAGCTGGCGCACCTGGTGCTGGTTGACAACCCGCCGCATAACCCCGATGGTGACTTCGGGCTGGAAGGAGACAGGGTGACGGAACAGGGCACACGGAAACTGACCTTCAGTGGTATCGGTTTGTATCACCCGGAGCTGTTTGCCGGTACCTCGGACGGGGCTTTCCCGCTTGCGCCGCTGCTGCGCCGCGCCATGCAGCAGGGGCAGGTCAGTGGTGAGTACTACCCCGGGCAGTGGCTGGATATCGGTTCACCACAGCGCCTGGCCGAGCTGGACCGGAAGTTGCGCGCCTGAACCATGGGAGACGAAATCGCTCACAGTGATTTCCAGGCCGGGGATTTCGCCTCCTTCGACCGGCACCTGCAGGAGGAGACACACCTGCTGGGCCAGTGGTTCGAGGAACGGGCGTTTTCCTCGCGGGTGCCGGTATGCGGCCTGGAGCTGGAAGCCTGGCTGATCGACGCACAGGCCAGGCCGGCCCCGGTCAACCGGCAGTTCCTGGCGCGCATGGATGACCCGCTGGTGGTACCGGAACTGGCGCGTTTCAATGTCGAGCTCAATGTCGATCCCGAGGAGTTGCACGGCAAGGCGCTGAGCCGGCTGCACCAGGGTCTGCAGCAGACCTGGGACCGCTGCGTGGCAGCCGCGGCGGGTCTCGACAGCCGCCTGGTGATGGCCGGTATTCTGCCCAGTGTGCTGCAACAGGACCTGACCCTGGCGAATATGTCGGAACTCAAGCGCTACCGGGCGCTGAACGAACAGGTGTTGCGCCTGCGCGAGGGTGAACCGCTGATGCTGGATATTCACGGTCGCCAGCACCTCAACGTACTGCACCATGATGTGATGCTGGAGTCGGCGACGACGTCCCTGCAATTGCACCTCAAGGTTGCGGTGCCGGATGCCGTACGCTATTACAATGCCGCGCAGATTGTCTCGGCGCCGCTGCTGGCCGCGGCCACCAATTCCCCCTACCTGTTTGGCAAGGACCTCTGGGAAGAGACGCGCATCCCGCTGTTCGAACAGTCCGTCGAGGTCGGCGGGTTCGCGGGCGCCAGCCGTGGACCGGTGCGGCGGGTGAGTTTTGGTACCGGCTATGCCAAGGAAAGCCTGTTTGAATGTTTTGTCGAAAACCAGCAGCATTTCCCGGTCCTGTTGCCGATTCATTTCGACGAACCGGCGCGCGATATGCGCCACCTGCGGCTGCACAACGGTACAGTCTGGCGCTGGAACCGGCCGCTGATCGGCTATGACCGGGACGGCACGCCGCACCTGCGAATCGAGCAGCGGGTGCTGCCGGCCGGGCCTACCGTTACCGACAGTATCGCCAGCGCCGCCCTGTTTTATGGACTGGTGCATGCGCTGGCACTGCACGATGTCGCTCCCGAGCTGCGCCTGCCCTTTGCCACGGCGCGTGACAACTTCTACGCGGTAGCGCGCGACGGTCTCGATGCACAGATCATCTGGCTCGACGGACGCAAACTGTCGGTCCAGACCCTGTTACTGGACCAGCTGATACCGCTTGCCCGTTACGGCCTGGGGATGCTGGAAATCGAGCAACGGGACCGGGACCGCTACCTGGGTGTTGTGCGGGACCGGGTGCGTAACGCCTGCACCGGCGCCAGCTGGCAGCGGGCCTACGTGGCACGGCACGCCTGCGACATGCAGACCCTGACTGAAGCCTATTACGAACGCCAGCAGAGCGGTGTGCCGGTACACGAATGGGATAGCTGAGCATGGGCAGCCTGTTACACGTCTACGAACAACTGCCGGAGGGACTGCTGGAGGCACAGCCCGCGCAGCTGGCGGACCTGCTCGGCGGCCCGTCCCTGGTTCACCTGCCGGGCAGGCGTGCAGAGACGCTGTTTGTTTCCGTACTTCTGCATGGTAACGAGACAACCGGTTTCCTGGCCCTGCAGTCGCTGCTCAGACGTTACCGCGAGCGCGAGTTGCCGCGCGCACTGAGCCTCTTTATCGGCAATGTGGAAGCGGCCAGGGATGGTCTGCGGCGCCTGGCGGGACAGCCGGACTACAACCGCGTCTGGCCCGGCAGTGAATATGACGACTGTCCGGAAAAGCGCATGATGGAAGAAGTTTTATCCATCATGACGCAGCGCCCGCTGTTTGCCAGTGTGGATGTGCACAACAATACCGGCATCAATCCCCACTACGCCTGTATCAACCGCATCGACCACCGTTACCTGCACCTGGCCAGCATGTTCAGCCGTACACTGGTGTACTTCACCCGGCCTGCCGGGGTGCAATCCATGGCCTTTGCGCAACTGTGCCCGGCGCTGACCGTGGAGTGCGGCAAGGTCGGGCAGAGCGCCGGCGAGTCACACGCGGAAGAATTCCTGGACGCCTGCCTGCACCTGAGTGCCATTCCGCAGCACCCGGTTGCCGCGCACGATGTCGATCTATTCCACACCGTTGCCATTGTGCGCGTACCCCGCGCCTACAGCTTCGGCTTTGGCGAACAGCCGGTGGACATCTGTTTTATCGACGACCTTGACCACCTGAATTTTCGCGAGTTGCCCGCCGGTACCACGCTGGCGCACCTGGACGGGGTGCAGGGCATGCCGCTGGAGGCCAGTGACGAGTGCGGGCAGGAGGTGGCGGAACGTTATTTTCGGGTGGACGGCGACCTGCTGCGCACTACGCGCGACCTGATGCCTTCCATGTTTACCCTGGATGAGCGGGTGATTCGGCAGGATTGCCTGGGCTACCTGATGGAGCGCTACCCGCTGCCCGCATAAGCAGCCACCGGGCCAGCAGCCGCCGGCTCCCCACAGCCTTTCGTGAAATGAGAACCGGTTCATATTCCGGCGAATTTTCCTGCATACAGGGCGCCCGGCAGTAAAGCAGCTTTCGGTATTACCGCTAAACAGGAATGAGTCACGCGGGTATTCTCAATGGCTTCATTCCAGACCGGCGCCGCTTCCCGGGCTAAGCACCGTTTCACCATTTTCCTGTTCGCGGCCCTGGCGTTGTCTGCGACATACGTCTCTTCTTTCCAGCCAGTGGAGAGCCTGTTGCCGGTGCTCGCTGCCCGCATCCTGCCGCCGGCGCAGTCCTCCGGTGCGGTAGCCGTTGTCGCCATCGACGCCGCCAGCCTGGCAGCCTACGGTGCCTGGCCCTGGCCGCGAGAGCGGCTGGCAGAGGTGATCCGGCGCCTGCAGCGCTTTGGTCCGGAACGAATCGGCGTTATGTGGCCCCTGTCCGATTATAAGACGCATGCGGTGCTTGGTGCGCTGGCGGCAGAGCTGAAGCAACTGGACGATCCGCTGCAAAAAAAGGCCGCTGGATGGCTGAACCGGCTGGATAGCGACGCCAGGCTTGCGCACGCCATGAAGAAAGCGGGCAACGTTGTGCTGTTTGCGCCCTACCGCAAGGACACTCAGCAGCAAGGCTCCCCACAGCTGACACAGCGCTACCTGCACGAGGCTATCCTGCCACAGGCAGGCTGGCGGCGTGTGCTGGCGAGGCTGCTGAACGCCCCGGCAGCGGAAGTTGTACGGCCACAGTACCCGGCGCCGCTGTTCCTGGACAGTGCGGTCGGGGTGGGTGTCGGCGAGCTGTACAGGCAGAACGCTTACCGGTCTGGCGCAGCGCTGGTGTTCAACGGAGGTAGTGGCTACCTGCCCGGTTTCGAACTGGCCCTGCTGGCCGGAGAGCGCGATATCCGTATCATGCCGGGTAGCGGTATCACTATGGCGGGACAGCCACGCTTGCGTACCCCCGATCTGGTCTATTACCCGCGCCCTGCCGACGCAGTCCCGGTCTATTCACTGCAAAAGCTGCTGCGGGACGACACCCTGAAAGCGCGGTTGCGCAACCGGACATTGCTGCTGGGGCTGACGGCACCTGGACGGGTTGCCGAGCTTGTCGGTCCCGCGGGCCGGGTGTACAGCCCGGTTACCTGGTCTGCGCAGGTACTGGACAGTCTGCACAGTGGTTCTGCCTTTGTGATGCCGGGCTGGTTTTTTGCCGGGCAGCGGGCGCTCCTGCTGTTGTTCGCGCTGTACCTGGTCCTGGTCCCCGTGCACTGGCATGCCAGGCGGGCGCCGCTGGCCACCCTGTTACTGGCGGCGCTGGTGTTGAATGCCGGCGTGATGGCCCTGGTGGTCCGGGGAATCTGGCTGCCGGTAGTGGCCCCGGTGCTGTTTGCAGGCATCACCCAACTGGCGCTGAGCCTGGGTTGGTGGCAAAACGGAAAACTGCGTGCCCTGCGCGAGGAACTGCTGGATACCCGCGTATCGTTTGGTGAACAGCTGCGCGGGCAGGGCCGGCTGGATCCGGCGCTGGCCCAGTATACGGCCTGCCTGCCGGCGCCGGTTGCACTGGAACCGCTGTATGAACTGGGCCTGGAGTATGAGCGCCGGCGCCAGTTGCCAAAAGCGCAGGCGGTCTATGCCAGACTGGAAGCCAGTGTTGCGGGTTACCGGGACTGTGCCCGTCGCAGCCGTGAGCTAGCGGCCCTGTCGGCGCGTTTCCCGGGCGGCAAGGGCGTGGTCAACCAGACGCTGGTGCTGGACAGCCCGGTAATGGAGCTGCCGGTCCTGGGCCGTTACCGGCTGGAACGCGAACTGGGGCGCGGTGCCATGGGGACGGTCTATCTCGCGGTTGATCCTGCCATCGGTCGCCAGGTGGCCATTAAAACCCTGTCACTTCCCGATAGCTGCGGGGACCGCGAACAGGAAGCGGCGGCACAGCGCTTTTTCCGGGAAGCGGAAGCCGTTGGCAGGCTGGTACACCCGCATATCGTTTCGATTCACGATGCCGGTCGTGAGCACGATGTGGCGTACCTGGTGATGGACTATGTGCAGGGTGAAAGCCTGGATGCCCGGGTGCACAGGGATCGCTTGCTGCCGGTGTGGGAAGTGCTCGATATCGCGGCGCAGGTTGCCGACGGACTGCATTATGCGCACAGCCGGAATGTCATCCACCGTGATGTAAAACCGGGCAATATTCTCTATGACCGCGACAGCGGGGAAGTCCGGATTACGGACTTCGGTGTCGCCCGCATTCTGGACAGTACCCAGACCCGCACCGGCACCGTGCTCGGCACCCCGTCCTATATGTCGCCGGAACAGGTGGCGGGCAGAAAAATACAGGGGCAGTCAGACCAGTTTTCGCTGGGGGTCACCCTGTACCAGTTGTTGACCGGCAGCCTGCCTTTTTGCGGCGATTCGGTGGCCACGCTGATGTACCAGATCGCCAACCGCAAGATGGTACCGCTGCGCAAACAGCGCAGCGGTCTGCCCGCCTGTGTCAGTCGCATGGTCGGCAGGGCCATGCACAAGGATCCGGCCAAACGTTTTGCCAGCAGTGCCGAGCTGGCGGTTGCGATCCGCAAATGTCGTTTGCAGTTCAGGGGTGGCCGGCGCAAGACGGCCTGATCGGGAAGTTTAACCGCAATGAGGGTTGCAGCTATGTACAAGTTATTACAGGTAGTGGATGGGAACGTGGTCGCTGAATATGAGTTGACAGAGGAACGGTTCTCGATCGGGCGCAACCCGGGGAATGCACTGCAGCCAGATGATGCCAGCGTCAGTGGCAACCACGCTGCGATTGTATTGATGCCCAGTGCTTACCTGGATGACGCCGTGGAGGCCAGTATCGAGGACCTGGGCAGTACCAATGGTACGTTTATCAACGGCAAGGCGGTGCACCGCCAGCTGCTCCGGCACGGTGACATGCTGACAGTGGGCACGCTGAGCCTGAAATTCATCGATGAGCAGGCGCTGGCACTGGGCGGGACGCGGATATTGCTTGACGAAGAGAGTTAGGGCCTGTTCGCATAGTGTTAACAGGCCCTAGCCCGGATTTCTCACCGACTTCCTGCTGCGGCGGCGTCATGCCGCGCGCTAAGCGGCGTTCACTCGGTCGGGCTGCTCGACATAGTGTCGACTATGCCTG
>Ga0256841_1001484_pt1 | contig 20234 bp, 24 predicted proteins | sample 356308metaG_FD_185971 | JGI IMG/M metagenome (GOLD analysis project Ga0256841, IMG submission 185971) | Hydrothermal vent microbial communities from Mid Atlantic Ridge, Atlantic Ocean - 356-308 | ecosystem: Environmental > Aquatic > Marine > Hydrothermal vents | place: Atlantic Ocean: Mid... | reverse complement strand
TAACCGTCTGGGTAATGAGCTTGCTTCTGGTCGGGTTGATGATTTGTCCAAACGGGTATCAGGCGATTTTACTGTTATTTCCGGAATCGAAACCTCGCTGAAAACACTGGATGCCTATAGAATGGCTCAGAAAGAAGCCGGACAGTTTGCCGAAGCGATGCAAATTTCGCTCGGGGTTGTGCAGGAACAATCTGCCAAAGCAACCTCGACCCTGTTATTAAGCGCAAACGCGGCCAGCCAGACCCAGGTTCAGAATATTGCAACGGATGTCAGGCAACAATTTGATGCCGTGGTCTCGGCTCTGAATACCCAATCGGCGGGGCGCAGCGTATTTGCGGGCACTGCCACGGACAAGCCGGCCATTGCATCTGCATCCTCGATATTGGCGGATTTGCAAGTGGCAATTGCGGGCCAGACAACTGCCGGCGGGGTTGCTTCGGTGGTTGATGATTGGTTCAATCTGGCCGGCGGCGGGTTTGAAACCTCGGGCTATCAGGGGTCAACTACTGCCTTGTCGGACTTTGACATCGGCGCTGGGCAACAGGCGGATATGTCGATAACCGCGGCTGATCCCACATTTCGCGAGACATTGAAAAATCTGGCTCTGGCCGCACTGGTTTCCGAGGGTGCCCTTGTTGGCGATCTGCCTGGGCAGGCAGAGTTGTTGGAGCGTGCAGGGGACGGTTTGCTATCCATTGCGGATGCGCAAACCAGCATGCGCGCAAATCTGGGGGCGGTTCAAGCGCAAATCGAACTGGTTTCGGTACAAACCACGTCGGAAATATCGGGACTGGAAATAACCCGAACCGGGTTGTTGTCGGTTGATCCGTATACGGCCGCCAGCGAGTTGGAGCAGACTCAAACCCAGCTTGAAACGCTTTATGCTTTAACTTCGCGCATGTCGCGGATGAACCTTGTGGATTTCCTGAGATGATAAAACAGCTGATTGCCTGCATATTTACTTTTGCCCTATTATCCTCGGCCGCCGTTTCAGGTCCGATCCGGATAAAGGACCTGGTCGAATTTGACGGAGTTCGGGGCAATGATTTGATTGGTTACGGGTTGGTTGTCGGGTTGAACGGTACCGGTGATGGTATCCGGAACGCACCTTTTACTGAAGAAATCATGTCCAATATTCTGGAACGCTTGGGCGTGAATATTACCGGCGAACAGTTCCGGCCGAAAAACGTGGCAGCTGTGTTTGTCACAGCAAACCTGCCTGCCTTTGCACGGGCGGGTGGGCGAATCGATGTAACGGTATCGGCTATTGGTGATGCCAAAAGCCTGTTGGGCGGAACTTTGATTATGACCCCGTTAAATGCGGCAGATGGTCAGATTTATGCGGTAGGTCAAGGTACCGTAATTTCTGGCGGTGTTTCGGCAACCGGAGATGCGGGGGGTGTTGTGCAAGGGGTGCCAACATCGGGGGTTATCCCGTCCGGCGCCTATATTGAACGCGAGATTGACTTTGATTTTGGGGCTTTGGCCCAGATCCGTCTGGCGTTGCGGACGCCGGATTTCACCACGGCGGAACGTATTGAGCGCGCGATCAACAAAATGTTTGGTCGTGGGGTGGCGGTGATGCTGGATGCGGGAACGGTTCAGCTGGATATCAAGGCTACGCGGCAGGTGTCTGCGGCACATGCAATTTCAAAGATCGAGAATATTCTGGTCGAACCGCAGCGTAAGGCGCGGGTGGTGGTCGATCAGCGCTCGGGCACGATCGTTTTGGGGGAAGATGTGCGCATCTCGCGGGTTGCGGTATCGCAAGGAAATCTGACATTGCGGATCGAAGAACAGCCAATGGTGGTTCAACCCAACCCGTTCGCCGCTGGTGAAAGCGTTGTGGTGCCGCGCACCAATGCTTCTATTCAGGAAGAGCCGGGGATCGGGTTGGCTGAATTGTCCGAAGGAACTTCACTATCCGAAGTGATTGCGGGCTTGAACGCCCTGGGAGTTTCGCCCCGCGATATGATCGACATACTGAAAAGTATCAAAGCCGCAGGTGCCTTGCATGCCGAGTTTATCGTGCGCTAATTTCTAACCCGGATCAGGGATGCCCAGAGGTGCGAGTGCTGATCCCGGTTAGAAATAGCTTCTGACCAAGGCGCTGGAAATCAGGGTCCATCCATCGGCGACCACAAAGAAGGCCAGTTTGAAGGGAAGCGATACAATTGCAGGTGGCACCATCATCATCCCCATCGACATTAGAATGGCTGCGACCACAAGGTCGATGATTAGAAACGGCAGAAAAACCAGAAAACCGATTTCAAAGGCACGGGCAATTTCCGATAAAAGGAAGGATGGCACAAGCAGCGAAAGCGGTTGAGCAGCGGTTTCACCGGTTAGCCGGGCATCGGGCCGCAAGGCGACAAGGGATTCAAATGTGTCGGGATCGATACGGTTGGCCATAAAGTGACGGAACGGGGCGATTACCTTGGTAAAGGCTTGTTCGACATTGATCTGGTCGTTGATCAGCGGGTCGATTCCCTTGGTCCAGGCCTCGGTGAAAACCGGCTCCATCACGAAATAGGTCAGGAACATCGCGAGGCTGATAATCAGCATATTTGGCGGGGATTGCTGCAATCCTATGGCCTGTCGCAGGATGGACAGAACGGTGACGATAAATGGAAAACAGGTCAGCATGATGGCCAGACCCGGTACAATGCTAAGGACTGTGATCAACAACAAAAGCTGAATGCTACGGGCCGAGATCGAGCTGCTATCGCCCAGTGAAATTGAAATTTCCTGTGCAACGGCAGGCATGGCAATCATAGTTAACGAAATTGCGGTGAGTCCAAGTAACAGGCGAATAGGGGTGCTAATTTTCATGGTTTACAGGCCGTCTTGCAGGTTAACGACTTCGGTCAGGCGAACAGCTAACTGGCCAGCTTGATCGCCATCCAGTTCTTGCAATTCACCACGCGCGATCAGGCGATCGCCAACATAAAGTTCAACCGGATCCTCGATCTTTTTGTCCAGTGGCAAAACGGCGTCCTGTTCCAGTTGCAACAACTCTTTGATTTTTGGACGGGCTTTGCCAACAGAAATGGTTATTTCAATTGGCACCTGGGTAAACGGGTTCTGGCCGTCGGCGGGCATATCTGTCGCGGTATCATCCATTGATTGCTACCTTTTGCTGTTGTGTAAAGAAGCCTTCGACCAATTGGGAAAACCCGGCCAGAACGCTTGTCAGATCAATCTGCTTTTCGGTTTCGCTAAATCTTATGTAGGCCAGACCCTCGGCCATTGTCGGCTCCTCGACAATATTGACATCAAGGGCGGTCTGATCCTCTAGAAGCTGTTCAAGAGCAGGGCGGTTGGCTGGTGAAATTACAATTTCAAACTCGGCGATGGTTCGATCCGCAGCGGCGGAAAGAACCTCGTCCACGATGGATTGTGGCAGGGTTTCCTGTGCCAACCTGGGCAATACCTTGGATACCATTTCGGTGAACAGCGGTTTTAACGAATCTAGAATCTGGCTTCGGGCTTCGTGATAGGTAAACGAAAGCTCCTGAAGGTTGCGGGCAAAATCTGCCGCCACGCGAGATTGCTCTTCGATCTGGGCTGCGGTGGCATCGTCCCAGCCGGCCTTGTATCCTTGTTCATAGGCTTCTAACCGGTGTTCCTCGAAACTGGTTTCCAAAGTAAGCTTTGGATCGTTTGAAACCATGGTCGTGTTGAATTCTTCCAGAGGAAAGACAGCCATCAAACCGTTTCCCCTTTGTCTTCCATCCAGCCGCGCAGAACCTCGACTGTTTCGTCCTGACGTTCCTCGATCAGTTCTTTCAGACGGGTGACGGGATCATTTGATGATCCGCCCATGTTGCCGGCCGTGGCAAAACCACCCAGCGGGGCTGTGCCCATATCAGGCATGTCAAAATCGGTTATCGTAGCCATTGCCGGCGGGTTGAAACTGCCATCGTCGATTTCGCCCGTCAGGGCAGGCAAGGTGGCCGGGTTCGAATTGCCGAAATCGTCCGGGAATGGAGCAGGCGGGGTTGAGTCCGCCGGAGCAGGCAGTTCAGCCATGCTGGATGCGGGTTTGCTGTTCAGGATCGGGCGCACCACAAACAGGCCAAGGACAAGTGCGACAACTCCCAGAACAACCAGTTGTATGATCGTCATGATATTCAAATTCATAGACTGAAGGAATGAGGGTGCAGCCACGCTGCCCTGCTCGGCAATTGGTTCGAACTGCATGGTTTTCAGGGTAATCACATCGCCGCGGGTTTCATCAAATCCGACAGCGGCTGCCACCAGATCGTGCAGCCCTGCCATCTCTTCTTCGCTGCGGGGTACAAAAACCTCGGTGCCGGTATCATCGACTTGCAGGGTGCCATCAATCAGAACAGCCACCGTCAGACGTTTGATTGCCCCCGGGGATTTCACAATCTCCCGTTGGGTTTCCGAGACTTCGTAATTCACCCTCTCGCGGGTTTCGCTGTTCTGGCTGGAGGAGTTGGAATTGCGACTGCCATCCCCTTCCGGCAAATTGCTGGCCACTGTAACCGCCCCGCCGCGCGCATCTTCCGAAGCGGTTGTGCGCTCTTCGGTATCGGTGCTGATCACCACTCGCGATTCCGGATCGAACGTGCGCTGGCTGATGGATTCACGATCAGTCACGGTTTCAACGCTGACTTCAACCACTGCGTTGCCGTAACCCACGCGCGCCTCAAGCAGGCGCTCAACGTTTTTCTTCAATTCGGCGGCGCGGTTTTCGCTGCTGTTTTGGCCTGTAGCCGCGTCATCCGCTCCCATGATCAGCCCGCCCTGGGAATCAATGATGGCCACATCTTCGGGCTTTAACCCTGCCACTGCCGAGGCCACCAAGAATTTCAATGCCTTTGCATGCGAGGCCGAAAGAGACCCTGATGCGGTGGTCACCGTGACCGACGCTGTTTCCTTTAACTGCCGCCGAAAAGGCTGCAGGGATGGGCTGGCGATATGCACGCGCGCGCTTCGGATCATCGGGCTGGATATTATAGTGCGGGCCAGTTCACCCTCTTTGGCGCGCCAATAGGCGGCGTCGAACATTTGCGATGTGGTGCCGAATCCCGACAGCGAATCAAGCAGTTCATAGCCAGCGGAATTATTTGCCGGCAACCCTTCGCTGGCCAGCGTCATGCGCAATTCGTCGCGACGCGCGCTATCGACAAAGATCGTTCCGCCGCGCACCTCGTAAGGGACGCCCTGTTGTTCCAGTTTTGCTACTACCTCGCCCGCCGCGCTGCTTTCCAGGCCTGCATACAAGAGTGACATGCCGGGGGCTGTTGCCATGCGCGACAAGCCTATGACTGCCGCAAACATTGCAAGGGTGGCAAGCACCACGATCACCCGGCGGCGTGGTTCCAGTGCAGACCAGACAGACAGTAGCTGTTGCAAGACGATTCTCCGAATATTCGTAGGGCGTTTTGCCCATGCGTCGCCTTATGTTTCGTCGAACAGGCTTAATAATCGGTTAGCTCCTGACGTTTATTAGGGAGGGGATGAAAAAAACCGGTGAGAACATGGCAGACGAAGAAGAAGTCGAAGAAGAAGGTTCGAAGAAAAAGTCGAAAATGCCTTTGATTATTGGGCTTGTGCTGGCTTTGGCTGGTGGGGGCGGCGGGTTTTATGCGGTGCAGTCAGGCATGCTTTTTGGCAGCCACGAGGAGGCCGCAACCGATTCGCATATAGAGGCAGAACCAATGCCGAATGTGGTTTTTGTGCCGGTGGACCCGCTGATTATCAATCTGGGCGGGCGGTCCAGAAACCAGTTTTTGCGGTTCCGCTCGTCGCTGGAAGTGGATGGCGCATATGAGGCCGAGGTGACGGCATTATTGCCGCGGGTTCTGGACATTCTGAACGGATATTTGCGGGCCGTGGATGTGAAGGATCTGGAAGATCCCAGCGCCCTGATCCGCCTGCGTGCCCAGATGCTGCGGCGGATTCAGACGGTCACCGGCGAGGGGCAGGTGAAGGATCTGCTGATCATGGAATTTGTGCTGAACTAGGAGGGTGCGATGACACTTATTGCCGATATATTACTGGTCGCGGGCGCCCTTGGGGCGGCGTTCTATTGTATGATTTTGTCGCGGCGTTTGAATCGGTTCAACGATCTGGAAAACGGTGTCGGCGGGGCAGTGGCCGTGTTGGCTGTTCAGGTTGATGATATGACCAAAACACTGGAACAGGCACGAATTGCGGCAGGGGAATCGACAGAATCCCTCAAGACATTGACCGGCAAGGCCGAGGACGTGGCCAAGCGGCTGGAGCTGTTGATGGCCTCGATGCATGATTTACCTGAACCTTCAGCCCCGCCTGCGCCGGCCGAAGACAATATGCAAGAGGCAGTGTTTCTGCGGCATCAGGACAGGGTTGTGGAGGCAGCAGAATGACAAGAAAACAAGTCAACAAGCGATCACGCAAGGCGGGTCGCGGGGTTTTATTCCTGATCACGGGGTTCTTTCTGGCTTCGGGCCTATTGCGGCTGGGGTCTGGAACCGGCAGCGCCATAGCGCGGGAAGTGCAGGCGATAAGCCATTCCGGATCACAGCAGGAAGAAGCAGAGCCCGTGGCGCCCGCTGCCTGCGAAACCGGCGAAGGTATGGGCGAATTGCTGGCGGCATTGAAAAACCGCGAGGCCCGGGTTGCCGCGCAAGAGGCAGCATTGGTTGACCGGATGCAGGTTTTAGCCACGGCTGAAGAAGGGGCTAAAAGGAACCTTGCTGCATTGGCCGAAGCTGAACAGCAGCTAAAGGCGACAATGGCCCTGGCCGACAGTGCAGCCGAAGATGATCTATCGCGCCTGACCAGTGTATACGAGAATATGAAAGCCAAGGATGCCGCCAAATTGTTCGAGGAAATGGACCCTCAGTTTTCCGCCGGGTTTCTGGGCCGGATGCGTCCCGATGCAGCGGCAGCAATTTTTGCGGGCATGACCCCGGCCAAGGCCTATTCAATAAGCGTGATACTGGCAGGTAGAAATGCAGAGGTTCCGACAGAAAAGTGAGAGATTCTTAATTCTAATCAGTCACGCTTGAGACGGGCTGAGATATGGATTTTTTGGAGAGTGCTAGATGATCGGGATAATCGGAATTGTTGTGATGCTTGTCATGATCTTTGGCGCCTATCTTGCCGAAGGGGGCAAGATGGGCATCATTCTTCATGCCGCCCCATTCGAAATCACGATGATTCTAGGGGCCGGCATCGGCGCACTGATTATTTCAAGTGATATTCCGGCGATCAAACAGACATTCAAAGGGATTGGCAAAGTATTCAAAGGACCGGTCTGGCAACACAGCGATTATCGCGACCTGCTTTGCCTGTTGTTTGAACTGGTGCGTTTCGCCAAACAGAATCCGGTTGGGCTTGAGGAACATATCGAAGCGCCAGAAGAATCGACGATTTTCATGCGTTACCCAAAAATTTTGACCGATAAAGAGGCGATCGCACTGATTTGTGATACGCTTCGTTCGGCCTCGATGAATTACGATGATCCGCATCAGGTGGAAGAGGTACTTGAAAAACGTATCGAGGCAAATCTTCAGCATGCAATGCATCCTAGTCACTCCCTGCAGGGGTTGGCGGACGGTCTTCCGGCACTCGGGATTGTGGCGGCTGTTCTGGGGATTATCAAAACCATGGGGTCGCTTGATCAACCGCCGGAAATCCTGGGGGAACTAATCGGTAGTGCGTTGGTCGGGACGTTCCTGGGCGTGTTTATGGCCTATGGCCTAGTCGGGCCATTCAGCACCAAAATCAAGTCGGTTGTTGAGGAAGATGCCCATTTCTATCAACTAATCCGCGAGGTTCTGATCGCCAACCTTCACAATCATGCAACGAATATCTGCATCGAGGTCGGTCGCCAGAATACCCCTACACACAGCCGGCCAAGTTTTGGTGAACTGGAAGAGGCATTGAAAGAAGTGAAACAGGGGGCGGCATGATAAGGTTGATCCTGATCCTGCTTCTGCTCTGCCTTCCAATCGGAGCTACTGCGCAAAAAATCGTTGTACGATCGGGAGAGCATGGGGATTTTTCTCGCTTGGCTTTTTCGTTTTTGACTCCGGTTGAATGGAAGATGGGGCGCGTTTCCGGCGGGTATGAAATTCGCTTGACGGGCAATGGAAATGTCATTGATACCTCCGGAGTTTTCCGGCGGATTTCCCGCGACAGAATTAATAACATTTCTGTATCCGAGGATAAATCCATCATTACTTTGACAGTAGATTGCGCCTGCCATGCGGATGCATTTGAATTCAGGCCGGGGTTGCTGGTTGTGGACATTAAAGATGGATTACCCGCGAAGAACAGCCCTTTTGAAACAGCATTTTCCGCAGATGAAACCGGTGCGGTTATTACGGAAGAAATGGAGGTGACGATTGCGGATGAAGCGGTAAAAGATGCGGGTGAAATCGGTAAAGAAAGCGAATTAATAACCGAAGATATTTCTACAATAGATCAAGAAGCCGAACCCGTGTCATTGCCTGTGCCAGCTTACTCTTCATCGTTCACAAGTGGGCTTGCTTTGAGACCGGAAGTTGGGTCCGAAAATTCGGAACGAATTACAATGATGCAATCGGAAATGCTACGCCAGATTGGTCGCGCTGCAGCGCAGGGATTGCTAGAGGCAAATTTACCTCCGCCAATTCATGAACCAAAGCCGACAAATACACACGAATCTATGGTTGACCCTTCTGAAACACAACAGGAAGCTCCAAAGGAGCCAACGGCTCGGGCGCATATCAACATTCATATTGAGAATAGTGTTGACCGTGAAATCGCAAGATTGCTTCCCAAGGAAACTGATCCAGGGGACGGTGAGTTTTGCTTGGGAAGTGATATGGTTAATGTGGTGGAATGGGGCGGCGAAGATGCAGTTTGGGAACAGATTTCCCAACAGCGGCGTAAATTGTCTGGTGAATTTGACAAAGTAAATCCTGTGGCGGCCGAAGCTCTTGCAAAAGCATATATTTATGCGGGGTTTGGTGCCGAAGCATTGCAAATAATTGACAGTTTTGATGTTGACCCCGAAACAGCGCTAATCCTGAAAGATATAGCGCGGATCGTCGATGGTTTGCCGCCGCAGCCAAACGGGGTGCTTCAGGGGCAGGCCGCGTGTGATTCAGAAGTTGCGCTTTGGGCCGTGTTGGCCTTGGCCGAATTGTCTAAAGGAACAGATGTAAACCGACCAAGGGTCATTGCATCCTTTTCGGAATTACCATTGCATTTGCGGCGGTATCTGGGACCAAAACTGGCCGAGATGTTTCTGGAAATCGGGGATATCGAAACCGCAACAGCACTCAGAAATGCGATTGCACGGGCTCCTGGCGATGCTGGAGATGAGTTTCGTTTAATGGAAGCACATTTTGAGCAAGAACGCGGACATCTCGATACAGCGGAACAAACGCTTGAAGAGATTGCAACGGATAATAATGCAGTTGCACTTAAGGCATTGATAAAATTATTAGAGTCAAAAGCAGAGCGAAAAATGCAAGTGTCGGATGAGATACTGGCAACAGCCGAATCGTATCTGTTCGAGCAAAGAACAACTGCGGATGGGGCAAAACTGCTACGATCCCTAACCTTGATTTACGCGCAATCCGGTAATCTGGACGTTGCGTTAAGTAACTTACGTGCAGCCAATACAAATGCCTTTATCAATGAAAAGGTGCAGCTTTGGGAAGAAGTCCTGACAACTGCAACAAATTCAGCATCTGAAGAAGCATTTCTAAAGTTTATCTTCGCCGCCCATAAGGATGTTTCAAAACTGGACATTCCCCAAGCAACCCGACAGGCCATCGCAAAGAGATTGCTGGATCTTGGGTTTTCCACACGGGCACTAGATTTTTTAAATGCCCCCGTAGCCCCCTCTGATACAGACAGATTGATCATGGCCAGCGCGGCCCTTCTGGATGGCAGGGCTGACCAGGTTGAAGCCTTGCTTGAAAATGTTCCAGGGGACGAGGCGATTAATTTGCGGGCGCAGGCATTCGAGAATATGGGGTACTACGAAAAAGCTGCGGCGGCATATGCGGAAATTTCGGATTACGATAGCCAAAAATCAGCGGTCTGGCAGGCGGGTGATTGGCAAAGCCTACAACAAATCGGCACGGAACCGGAAAAATCACTTGCCAGATCAATGGCTTTGAGTTCGCAAGTGGTCGATGCAGATACGGTAATGGCAGAGCAATCACTGTCAATAGATGCATCTTTGATTGAGGAAAGCGGAAATTTTCGCCAGTCGATCGAGGCTTTGATAAAGGATTATCCCGCCCCTTTGTCAGTAGATGAATAATTCCACTTTTACTTACCTTTTCTAAAGGCTTGTTGCGTAGCCTGCTGTGGAAAGAACAGCAAGAATTGTGAAAATGGCTAGAATTGCCTTCAAAGGAAAAACCGGTATGCGGATTAGAACCTCGTTGGTTATCCGATTTGTCGTATTGACTGTTGCCGGGCTGATTGTATCGGTTTATCCGCTGCGTGCCGCGCAGGATCTGTCGCAGATTTGCGATCAAGCCGCTGCTTATGCGGCAAGGGAAACGGGTGTTCCGCTTTCTGTATTACAGGCTATTTCCCTGAACGAAACCGGACGAAAGCGCGGCGGTACAATGCGCCCCTGGCCCTGGACGGTTAATATGGAAGGTAAAGGCGTTTGGTTCGATACCGAAGATGAGGCCCGGGCGTTTGTTTACCAGAATTACAAGCGGGGTGCGCGCAGCTTTGATGTTGGCTGCTTCCAGATAAATTATAAATGGCATGGACAGGCCTTTGCCTCGATCGAAGAGATGTTCGAGCCGCGCCCCAATGCCTTGTATGCCGCAAAATTCTTGCTGGAATTATACCGGGAAAAAGGCAATTGGAGCGGTGCTGCCGGCGCCTATCATTCCCGTACACCGAAATACGCCGAAAAATACGAGGCGCGGTTCAACCGGTTCCGCAACGGGTTAATGGGGAATGATACCCCGCAAGCAGATGTACAACTGGTCTATGCTGAACCGCAGCCTGCGCCGGCTATTGTCAGGATCAATAAATATCCGTTGTTACAGGCAGGCAGCACGACGCGCACGCTTGGCTCACTTGTTCCTTTGGGAAATGCGCAATCGGTCACACGTTTAATAACTGTGGCACAAACTGATGGATAACCCGCAACAACTTATCTTAAGGATATTCCAGCCAACCATTCTGTTGGCGCTGATCCTGATGGCTATCATCGTGATGATGATCCTGCCTATGCCATCCTGGGTATTGGATGTGGGATTGGCAGCATCCTTTGCGCTGGCAATCCTGATGTTTACCATTACGCTGTTCATCGACAGACCATTGGAATTCTCGGCCTTTCCAACGGTACTTCTGGCCTCGTTAATGCTGCGTCTTTCACTGAATGTGTCCTCGACCAAGCTGATCATCGGTCAGGGGCATACCGGTACCGGTGCTGCAGGAAACGTAATCGAAGGGTTCGCCAATTTTGTAATGGGCGGCAGCGTTTTCATGGGGCTAGTGGTGTTTGGTGTGTTGATTATAGTGAATTTTATCGTCATCACCAAGGGTGCTGCGCGCATGGCCGAAGTCGGCGCGCGGTTTGCGCTGGACGGAATGCCAGGCAAACAGTTGGCGATCGACAGCGATATGTCTGCGGGCGCGATCGATCATGCCGAAGCCAAGGCGCGACGGGAAAGGGAGCAAGCGGAAACCACATTTTTTGGCTCACTTGACGGGGCATCGAAATTTGTCAAAGGCGATGCGGTTGCGGGCCTGTTGATTACCTTGTTGAACCTTGTAATGGGGTTGATAATGGGCGTGGTCGTCCACGGGATGCCCATTGGCGAGGCATTCAACACTTACTCGATCCTGACGGTTGGCGATGGTTTGGTCTCGCAAATTCCTGCTGTGATCATATCCATAGCATCGGCCCTGTTGCTTTCACGGGGTGGCACAAAAGGATCGGTTGATCTGGAACTTGTGGCGCAACTGGGGCGCTACCCGCCCGCCATTGCAACCGTGGCGGTTCTAATGGCGTTGTTTGCGCTGGTACCCGGCTTGCCGTTTATACCATTCATCATTGGCGCATTGGTTTTGGGGGGAGCCGCATGGTCGGTTCACCGCACGGCCATACGCAAAGAAATTCTGGCACAAAAACCAGCTACTTCTGAAGAGCTGAAACCCAGTAAGACGCCAATTGGCGATCTGCTGGATCTGGATGATATCCATGTAGAATTTGCCCCCGATCTGGTTAGCATGGTGCTTGATCCTGCCACGGGGCTAGACGCGCGGATAGCCAATATGCGCACCCATGTGGCCACGGCTTTCGGGCTGATTCTACCGGAAATTCGCCTGACAGATGATGCGTCCCTGCCTGCCGGTACATATGTCATCAAGGTTCAGGGGGTCGAACAGGTACGTGACCGCCTGTTCCCTGACCGGGCGTTGGCATTGCTGCCCGAAGGACCGGATGTTCTGCCAGCAGGCGAAGATGTAAGCGAGCCTGTTTATGGTGCGCCCGCCCGCTGGATCACAAATGACGCACAAGAAGAGGCTGCCCTGTCCGGGGTTACGATCGTTTCGGCAACAGAAGTGCTGGCGACGCATTTGCTTGAAGTGATCAAACAGAACTTCCCGCGATTGTTGACGTTAAAAGCCTTGCGCCAGTTGTTGGATGAGTTCGTTAACCTGTCAGATGATGAACGGGCACAGGCAAATCGCCGGATGCTGGACGAGTTGGTGCCGGACAAGGTGCCAGTGGACCTGTTGTTAACCATAATGCGAATGCTGTTGGAGGAACGGGTTTCAATTCGCAATCTGCCGCTGATACTGGAAGCAACCGCCGAGGCCCGCCAGATGTATCAACAGGCCGAGGCGATGTGTGAACATGTTCGTCAACGGCTGGGGTTTCAATTGGTGGCAGAGTTAAAGCGTGATAATGGTACGATCCCCCTGATCCAGCTGGCGCCGGAGTGGGAACAAGCCTTTAATACATACCAAATCGAAGGTGAACGCGGGCAGGGGGATGTGGCTCTGCCACCCGATGAATTTAACCGACTGGCAAATGGCGTGGCTGAAAAACTGGCCAAAGCCTCGGAAACCGGCATTTACCCTGCCATCGCCGCCCCCCGCCACCGCCGCCGGTTTTTACGCACGGTTCTTTCGGCCAAGGGCATTACCAATCCGGTTTTGTCATTCGAGGAAATCGGTACCGAAGCACGGCCTTCGCTTGTCGGTCTGGTGCCGGCATGAACGCGGCCCTGTCGGATTTGCTAACCTACGCGCAGGATGGTTTGTTGATAGGCTTCATCGTTTTCCTGCGGGTTGGGACGGCAATGGCGCTGCTTCCTGTGTTTGGCGAAAGCTCGGTTCCGCAACGTGTCCGCTTGGGGTTGGCATTGGGGTTTACCGCCATTGTGATGCCTGCCGTTGCCGCGCAGATCGAACCGTTGGCTGAACACCAAAAGGGTATTCCAATTCTGCTGGCAACAGAAACACTGGCGGGATTAGCGCTGGGAATTGCCCTGCGCCTGTTTGTTCTGGCTTTGCAAATGGCAGGTTCCATTGCTGCACAGGCCACATCCCTGTCGCAAGTTTTCGGTGGCACCGGGATTGAACCGCAACCAGCGATTGGCCACCTTTTGGTTTTCGGAGGCCTTGCGCTTGCCGTGATGACAGGGCTGCATGTCCGCATCGCCGAAGTGTTGATCCTGTCCTATAATGTCCTGACGCCAGGTCAATTCCCCGGTGCCTCAATTCTGGGCGATTGGGGGGTGGGACAGATAGCACAAGCTTTTTCGCTGGCCTTCACTTTGGCCGCCCCGTTCATCATCGCATCCCTGATCTACAATGTGGCGCTGGGCGTGATTAACCGTGCAATGCCACAACTGATGGTGGCCTTTGTCGGTGCGCCAGCCATAACTGCGGGGGCGTTAATACTGATGTTTCTGGTTATGCCGATGATGTTGACGGTCTGGTCGGATGCCCTGCAGCAATTTCTGCAAAACCCGTTCGGAGGACCGAAATGAGCGATGGTTCCCAAGACGATGACAAGCAACATGAACCGACCCAGAAAAAACTGGATGACGCCCGGAAACGAGGCGAGATTGCAAAGTCAACCGACCTGAACACGGCCGCATCCTATGGCGGAATTCTGTTGGTTGCGATGGTTATGGGGGCAGCAACATTACCACAATTTGCTCAGATTCTGGCAAATATGGTTGGAAATGCTGACCGCATATCGACCGTGTTTTTTCGCGATAGTGCCCATCCTGTTTCAGGGGGTATTTTTCAAGGGCTAATCGTAACCATCGGCCCCTGGTTTCTGTTTCCGGCATTGCTTGTTATTCTGTCCATTCTTGTCCAGCGCAGTTTTGTGGTGGCACCAGATAAGCTGATACCGAAACTGTCGCGCATATCCATCCTGTCCAATGCCAAGAATAAATTCGGTCGCAATGGCCTGTTTGAATTTGGTAAAAGTTTTTTCAAATTGCTGATCTATTCTCTGGTCCTGACGTTTTTCCTGAAAGGAAAAATACAGGAGATCACGGGAACAGTGCATTTACCCCCTGCGATGATTGCCACTGTGCTGTTGCGGTTACTTGTGGAATTTCTGTCGGTGGTGTTGATGATTGCGCTGGGGATTGGCGCTGTGGATTTCATGTGGCAAAAAGCCGAACACACGCGGCGTAACATGATGTCGCGCAAGGAAATGACGGACGAGGCCAAGCAAAGCGAGGGCGATCCGCATGTCAAACAGCAACGTCGCCAAAAGGGGTATGAAATTGCGATGAACCAGATGCTGGCCGATGTTCCGGATGCCAATGTGGTTGTCGTAAACCCGACGCATTACGCGGTGGCCCTGAAATGGGATCGATCAGCCGGGATGGCGCCAGTCTGTGTGGCTAAAGGTGTGGATGAAATCGCCGCCCGGATACGCGAAGCTGCAAATGAGGCCGGTGTTCCGATCCATCGTGATCCACCTACGGCCCGTGCATTGTTTGCAACGGTCGAAATCGGGCAGGAAATTCCGCCGGACCATTATCAGGCCGTGGCGGCAGCAATTCGGTTTGCCGAAGAGCTGCGCAAAAAGGTTGCTGGGAAAAGGGGGCAGTAGATGGATAAACAACTGGTGGCCCTGCGCAACCTGACCGGCTTGGTTCTGGATGCTGAAAGGATGAAGTTGCAACAAATAATTAAGGCCGAACAGGACCTGGCCGAACAGGTCGCCGAACTGGACCGCGAAAGCAATAAAAGGGCAGCACAACTGTTGGCCAAAGGCGGTATGGATACCGCCCTTTTGGCGGGTGCGGATTTGCGCTGGCAAAACTGGGTGCAACAACAAAAACGCTCGCTGAACACTTGCCGCTCTGCAATCTTGGCAAAACAGGAAGAGCAGCGGTTGAAAGCACAAAAAGCGTTCGGACAAGCCGAGGCTGTGGGCCGCTTGCTGGAAAAATCCGCAGAAGAGGCACGGTTGAAATCCGGGAGGGCCTAGGGTGAAGTCCCGACCCTAGCTTTGAATATCCTGGCGGACAATATCATTGATCAGGATGTCCTGAACGACAGGGCCAGCTACCTTTTGCGCGACTTCATATAGGGAATCCCGTAGCACGACCATTTTGTTGCTATTGGTAAATACTCCGTCAAACCCGCCAGAATTGGCATGATCAAATAGCACCTGATTAAAGGCATCCCGCAGTTTCGGTTCACGCTGGAACGTGGCTTCTTTGCCGCCGGGTGTTACCTCCAGACTAATCGACATAACCACCAATGCGGCCATTTTGCCATCTTTCAGGACTGGAATAACAAACTGGTTGTTCATTTTTACATACTCGGGAGTCACTTCCTCTCCGTGCTCGTCAACAGCAGGTGGTGAAGCAGTGTGCGTGCCTTCATCGGCAGGAGGTGCGCAATCGGCGACTTCACCATGATCGGCTTCTGGATCGGGTTTCAACATTACGCCGGCCCCGATACCGGCTCCGATGCCAATCAGCGCTAATAGAATTGGAAGGATCTTACCCATCATACCCTCCTAAAACGGCAAAATAATATCGGCAACTTGTTGCCCGTAACGGGGCTGCTGGACATCGGAAATCTGGCCACGGCCGCCATAGGAAATCCGCGCCGAGGCGATTTTGTCGTAAGTGATCTGGTTTTGCCGTGAGATGTCTTCAGGGCGCACATACCCCGTAACCAGCAATTCGCGAATTTCAAAGTTTACCCGAACCTCTTGCGAGCCCTGAATTGCCAGTACACCGTTTGGCAACACCCCGATTACCGTAGCCGCAACCCGCAAGGTCAGTTTTTCCTTGCGCCGCACAGAACCATCGCCGGAAAAGGTGCTGGTGGAATGGCTCTCGAAGGCGTTGTCCATCGTGGCGCCATCTGGGAGCTTTTCGTTAATGCGCTGCGGGATACCCAGCAAGTTAGGCAGGCCCGCTTTTTCCGACCCCTTACGGGTTCTGGCTGTTGAATTTGAAATTTCCGCCTTGTCATCTATTTCGATTACAACTGTCAAAATATCACCCCGCTGAACTGCACGCCGGTCCCCCAGCAAGGACCGGCGCCCCGCGCTCCAGAGCGATGCGGTGTCGGTGCTGCGCATGTGTTTAACCTGTTGCGGCAAGCCCGGCGACGCCATCGCGTTATATTCGTCACTGTCCTGTGTCAAAGACAGCGGAGGAACCTTGCCTACGTTCTCCAGCTTGGCACATCCGGCCGCCAGCAATAACAGCGCAATCAGGGGAATAGGGTGTTTCAGGGGCATTCAATATTCCTTTATTCTAGTGGCCAACAGTGACGCTACCGTCTGCTGCAATAGTTCCGCTAACAGTGGTTCGGGACGATAGATTCATCACGCGGATAAAATCGCCCACACCGCCGCGACCTAATGATCGACCATCGGCAATGATTTGCAGACTTCCGCTTTGATAGATCAGCCGTACGATCTGGTTTCGGTCAACAATCGCCGCTGGGCCGATATCGCCAGGGCGAATTGGACGGCCGGCATAAAGCACAACGCGGGCCTCTTGTCCGATGGCTTCTTCGGGAAAGGTTAATGCGCCGGGGACGACAACATCTTTGATGGCGATATCGTCGGGGGTGATGATGGCATGGCTGCGAACCGTACGGGCCGCGACGAGTGTGTCGGCTGCGGCGGGCGTGGCCAGAAGCGCCAGTATGAAAACCAGACGGATCATCAGCGGATCTGCGTGGTTGCGCCAAGCATCTGGTCGGCGGCGGATATGACTTTGGCATTCATTTCGTAACCGCGCTGGGCCTCGATCAGCTCGGTGATCTCGCGCACGGAATCAACCGAGGAATCTTCGAGATACCCCTGCCGCAAGACTCCCAACCCGTCACCACCTGGTGCCGAAACAAGTGATGGACCCGAGGCGGCGGTTTCGAGAAACAGGTTGCTGCCGATGGCCTCCAACCCTTTGGGGTTTGTGAAATTTGCCAGCGTAAACTGGCCCAGTAATTCAGGTTGAACCCGGTCATTGAAATAGGCGTAAACTTCACCTTCAGCATTGATTGAAATGCTACGAGCATCGGACGGGATGGTGATGTCGGGCACCACTGGATAGCCGTCTGATGTCACGATCAATCCATCCGCCGAGCGCTTCAGTCCACCGTCGCGCGTATAGCCCGAGATGCCCGAGGGTAGCGTGACCTCGAAATACCCCGACCCTTCGATCGCCATATCCAGATCGCCGCCGGTGGCTGCAAGTGACCCTTGTGACAATTGCACTGTGACGGACGCGGGCCGCACCCCCAAACCCAGCTGCACACCGGTTGGCAAAACCGTCCCGTCAGCGGCGTTGATTGTGCCCGGGCGGGTGGCCTGCTGGTAATGCAGATCGGCAAATTCGGCGCGGCGGGCGTTGTAACCTGTGGTGTTCATATTGGCGAGGTTGTTCGAGATCACCTCGACCCGCATTTGCTGGGCACTCATTCCGGTGGCGGCAATTTTCAGGGCGCGCATGTTGCTTTCCTTTTCATTTAACGGCCAAGGGTCTGAAGGACACCGCGAATGCGCTCGTCCTCTTTATCTAGGAAGCCCTGCCCGAGTTCGTAAGCGCGTTGCACTTCGATCATGCGGGCAATTTCAATCACGGGGTTAACGTTTGAATCCTCGACAAACCCTTGCATGATGGCGGAATCCTCGACCGGGATCATATCGCCACGCACCTGAAAGCGCACACCGTTCTGGCGGGTAAGGTCGGTTGGATCGGCGGGCGTGAATAATCCGATTTGGGTTTGCGGCACACCGTCCGCACTAAGGGTGCCATCCGCCGCAACTGCGATGGAACGGGCGTCGGGCGGGATGAAAATGGGTGACCCGCCGCCATCCAGCAATCGGTACCCGTCGGGGGTTACCAATTCGCCTTCGCCATTGGGGGTAAAGTTGCCGGCGCGGGTCAGTTGATTTCCATCGGGGGTTTCGATCATAAAAAACCCCTCGCCCTCGATCGCGAAATCGAAACGGCCGTTGGTCTGGGTCAATGTGCCCTGCTGTTGAACCGTCAGCCGCACATTGGCCGAGGCCATCGAAAGTGAATCCTCGTTCCCGTCCAGCGCCTTGATATGTTCGGCGAAAATCACGCCTTCTTTGCGAAAACCGGTGGTTGACAGATTGGCGAGGTTGTTCGCCACCGTCGACATTTCACGCATCAGTCCGGCCTGTCGGGTCAGGGTGGTATATCCGGCGTTGTCCATCCATTAGCTCCCTGCGATCAAAGGTACGATTGTGCTGGTAAAAAACGACACAAGGGTTTCGGTCATAAAGCTCATCGAAACCCAGAAAACCGCCAGAATGGCCGCCAGTTTAGGCACAAAGGTCAGCGTCATTTCCTGAATCGAGGTCAGTGCCTGAAACAGACCAACCGTCAGACCCGTGACCAGCGCAACCACCAGAATGGGCAGCGAAATAATGACGGCAATCCACAGACCATGCCGCAATGTATCAAAGAATATTGCCTGATCCATTACACCGGCATCCTTAGAATTTCCTGATAGGCTTCGACCACCTTGTCGCGGACGGTCACGGCGGTTTCGACCGCCAGCTCGGTCTGGGCCAGTGCGGTGACCAGCGAATTTGCATCTGCCCCGCCGGTCATTGCGGCCTTGGCCATATCTTCGCCCTGTTGCAGTGTGGCGGCAAAATCGGCGGCGGCGCGGCCAAATGCGTTGCCAGCCCCCCCGCCCGCATCAGGCTTTGGCGCTGTAGCGGGACGGGTTGCTGCATATTGCTGGGCTGCTAGTGAAGATTTTATATCCATTCTGGATCACCTTTCATCGGCGCAGAAGATCAAGCAGGCTGGACGACATTTGCCGCGCCTGGTCGAACATCTTGAGGTTCGCCTCATAGCTGCGCTGCGCTTCGCGCGCGTCAGCGATTTCGATCACCAGATCGACATTCGATCCATCATAGTGACCACTTTCATCCGCAAGCGGGTGACCCGGATCATAGATCCGCGTCAGCTCGGAGCGGTCAAATTCAACCTGACCAATCCGCACTTCACCCGTGCGTTCCCCCCCGACGACCACTTCCTCGAACGAGGCGGTTTTGCGGTGGTAACCTGGGGTATCCGTATTCGCGATGTTTTCGGAAACATGGCGCAGGCGGGATGCCTGTGCCTGCATTCCACTGGCCGAAAGCGCGAGGGTTTTCATTAAATCACTCATCTAGAACCTCCTTTACCTGCGGCCCAGACTGGAGCGTAAAATCCCCAGCGATGCCTGATAAATTGCCAATGCCTGATCATGTTCCTGTCGCACGCTGGCGGCTTTCACCATTTCGGTTTCAAGGGATACATTGTTTCCATTGGGCGATTCGCTGCCCGCGCCGGCAATGGTGCGCGCAGTTTTTGTTTGTGCGCTGCCCGTCAGGTGACCGGGTCGCGTGGCCCGCATCGTGGTGGCGTCCTGTGTGCGATATGTTTCGGCAAAAGAGGCGATATCGCGGGCTTTATACCCCGGTGTATCGGCGTTTGCGATATTCCGGGCGATCATCGTTTGACGTGTCTCGGCGTGGCGGGCCATTGCACCTGCCATCTGGAATATCTCTAGATTTTTAAACATCGGGGCTTCTCCCTCGAGTAATTTCAACCAAGCTTTAACTGTGATTCCTTTAGAAATGGTTTTCAGGAACCAAACAGGAGAATCCGGTGATGGTTACAGATATTGATTGCCTGACCGCCGAGGTGGCGGCGATGCACCCCGTCCGCAATGTTGGCCGAGTGGTCGAGGTAGGGCGCGGCACG
>Ga0256841_1001483_pt1 | contig 20244 bp, 20 predicted proteins | sample 356308metaG_FD_185971 | JGI IMG/M metagenome (GOLD analysis project Ga0256841, IMG submission 185971) | Hydrothermal vent microbial communities from Mid Atlantic Ridge, Atlantic Ocean - 356-308 | ecosystem: Environmental > Aquatic > Marine > Hydrothermal vents | place: Atlantic Ocean: Mid... | reverse complement strand
AGCCTGTGGTAAAGCGGTAAAAGCGAGCGTGACGCTGAAGGCGTCGAATTTGGGACACAGAGCATGGAGATCCTATATATTGAAAGGCCTGGTTTATTTTACCGCTTTGCGGTAACATTATTCGGTTACATCTTACCCCCAGGCTTCGCTCCTGCCCGGCGGCTGACGGGTGCGGCTATTCAAATTGCATCACTTCGTGATGAATTAAGGATGCGGCGTTTAACCACAAAAAACCTGGTAGAGCCTTAGTTTTTAGGGGGAAAATCGCCTTCGGCTTCGAATTGATGTAGTTTATTGCGCAGGGTACGAACGGTTATACCCAGCAATTCGGCAGCCTTGGTACGATGATTATGGGTCTTCTTCAGGGCATTTATGATCATAATCTTTTCCATCTCGTTCAGAGGCATAACCTCATCAGTCTGCATCTGTTTCTTTCCGTTCCTACCGTTTTGGTCCAGAGCAAAATAGCGATCGGTTAGAACTGGTTCCTTACCGGAATAGAGAACGGCCCGCTCGATGGCATGTTCCAATTGCCGGATATTACCCGGCCAATTAAATTTAACCAGTTTATCGAGTACGATCGGGTCGACCTCTTTTTTATCCAATTTATATTTTTTACTATATTTCTCAAGAAAATAGGTAACCAGCAGCGGAATATCCTCTTTACGCTGACGCAGAGGCGGTATCTCGATGGGAAACACATTCAATCTGAAAAACAGGTCTTCCCTGAATTTGGAAGCTTCGATCAATTCCTGAATATCGCGATTGGATGTGGCGATAACCCGGACATCGACGGGAATTTCCAGGGTACTGCCGACCCGGATAACCCGCATTTCCTGAAGGACACGTAACAATTTAGCCTGCATATTATAGGGGATTTCACTAATCTCATCGAGAAGAAGCGTTCCCCCGTCACATTCTTCAAAAATACCTTTCTGACTTTTATAAGCCCCGGAGAAAGACCCTTTTTCATGACCGAACAGGGTACTTTCGAAAAGCGTATCCGGCACAGCGGCACAATTTATTTTCAAGAAGGGTTTGTCGGCCCGCTCGCTGTTATCATGAATGGCCCGGGCAATGAGCTCTTTTCCCGTGCCGCTCTCACCACGTACGAAAACCGTGGCATCACTTTTGGAAACAATATCAATATGATACAACACATCTTGCATGGCCTCGCTCTGTCCGATAAGACGTGTTTCAAGCTCATGGCTCTGTAGACGACGTTTCAATGTTTTATTTTCATTCTGTAAATCACGATAGTCAAAATAGTGTTGCACCCGGGATTCTATCTGACTGATGGAAAACGGTTTGGTGATAAAATCAAAGGCCCCTTTTTTCATGGCCTCCACTGCCGTCTCAATCGTACCGTAGGCGGAAATGACCATAAAGCCTGTATCTTCATAGAGCTTTTTACTTTCCTCCAGCAGTTCGGTACCCTTTATACCGGGCATCATCAAATCCGTAATAACCAGATCAAATACGGAATTTTTAAGAATATTCAGGGCGGCCTGACCGGAGTCCGCCGTTTCTACCTCATAACCACAGGAAACGAGGGTCTCTTCAAGTACCATCCGCAGATGCTCATCATCATCAACAACCAATATTCGTTTCATTGTTCCGTTTCGTATTCAATTACTTAAGAATGTAACATGTTAATGCATTGTTTGTTTGATTATTCGGCAGAAAGGGGTCAGAACTTTATTCCTTTTTGGGGGGGATATGGAGACCGTCATTTTTTTGCCGGTTATAGGAGTTGAGTGCATCCGAACTGCGGATACTGCGCTTAACGGCCCGGTCCCGGGAGCTTCTGGTCAGGCTGGCCTCCTCGGGACGAATTTGCTTAACCAATGCTTTAAGCGCATTTATTTCTTCCTCAAGGCTATCCACACGATTTTTTAACGCTTCGTTTTCCGATTTTAAGGCCAGTTCTCGTTGAGCCCGTTCGGTTAAGGAGACGATCTGATCGATACGGAACGGTTTGATCATGTAGTGAAAAGAGTGCTCGCGCATAGCCTGAACAGCAAATTTAAGATTGTGGTAGCCGGTCATGATGATCACCACCAGATCAGGGAAAATCTTTTGCAACTCCCTGCCCAGCTCTATGCCTGTCATATGATTCCAGCCCAAATCCAGGTCGAGTAAAGCAAAATCGATATAATCATGCTTAACTTTTTTTAAACCGGCTTCAGGTGTTAAAGAGGAAATCACCTCAAAATTTTCGGTGGTCAACCCGTCAGTAATCATTTCCACTACAGTTGCGTCATCATCCACTACCAGGATGACCGGTTTTTGCTTTTTCATATCAACCGTTCTGCTTAAAATAGCACGTATACAGGATCAACCTGAATCAACTTTGCATAAAGTATATCTCTTCAAATAGCTTCAGCCACAAATTATTGATAATATCCGTTGAACTCTCACCGGATTGAGGATAACTGATACAGGCATATTTTAAGGAGAAGGAAGACTTCCCCTCTTCATGAATATAAATACGCTCGATCTTTTCCTTTAACTGATTGGCTTTGGATTCTGCCATAAAAAGGTCTTTAAAAGGGAAAATGGCAAAGATCGTGTCCACCGAGAGCCAAATCAGATCCGTTTCATCCTGGAACGTTTCCCGAAAGATATTCTGATAGATACGAATGGCATCTTCCAGACGCAAAGAGTCTACAAACTGATCCTGATAGACGATGCGGAACACGGCAAATGAGATCGGGTTCAGCATTAATCGGGCTTCATGTACCCGATCACGGATAATTTTACTGATGATATTTTCGTATGAATTTCCATCCTTTTTAACCATATCAAAGGAATAGAGCACCGGAGCGATCTGAGTGGACATCACATCGAGATAAGTACTCAATTCCGGCTGATCTTCCGGGGTAAACAAGACCACAAATCCTATCAATTCCTCATGGAAACGAAGGGGATAGAAACAGATGGCAGAGATATCATCCACGATTACGGCACTGTTTTCTATTTTTATCTGCACCTGTTCTTTCACATGGATTCGGGTTATCTTCTCTTTCGAAATTTTCTTACCCTGGATGGGGTTATCCGGATTAAAGGTAAAGCTTTCAATAAATTCTTCATTTAAATTTCTACTCTTAAGGAACACGAAACGATCCCGCTCTTCAATAGGAAATGCCAGACCCACTTTTTCATATTTGAAAAATTCATTATAGGTGTCCAATATCATTTCACAGGCCAGCTCGAAATCATTCACCTGATAAAGAATTCGGGTAATTTCCAGTAAACTGTGCATCATGGGGTCCGTTTTCCCGGCGCTGAAACCCTCTGTTTTCTCTTTTAAGGAGCAAAGCTCCTGGATTTTTTCCATGACCTGCTTTGCCTTGAAAGGTCTGACCAGGTAAGCATCTACTCTTAGTTGAATGGACTGCAGAGCGCTATGTAGAGTAGCCTGTTTCGCTAAGATTAGGGTTCGGATCTGCGGATTCTTCACCCGGGCCTTTTTAATTAAATCCAAACCGGATTTACCGTCGATAACGAGCTCGGTCAGCAGACAATCGAAGACATCGCTTTCCGCCTTTTTTTCGGCTTCGGCCAGAGTAGAGACAGAAACGATATCCCATTGTCCTTGCGGAAAAGAGTCGACTAATTCCAATTCATCTGAGACAAATAATATTTTTTTCATTTCATCAATCACTAGGTTTTTGATTCCGGTACAAAAATATCATACGAACTATCGGTCATATCCAACAAGGACTCAATTATAATCTCATCTTTGAATCTAAATATTTTAACGGCTTTCATGGTCTGTTCCGTTTGGAAGCCCTGGCCGCTGATGTCGATATCCACGTAAGGGTATATATTTTCAAAAACCAGAATTTCCCGGTTCATTCTTTCTTTGGATGCCTCTTTCTGCAAAACGATTTCTTTATTACCGAGTTCTGCTAATTTTTCTTCGAGACGTTTAATCTCATCCGCTAAGAACAGTTTCTCTTTATCCTTTGCCGGAGACAAGGAACCAACCTGCTTGCCTAAAACCATCAGAAATGAATGCCGTTTTTTCAGGGCACTTACCCTGACCATCAGTTCAGACCTGCTTCTGCTGAGCTCCCATAATTGATTCTGATATTCGTTTTCCCCGTTGTTTCGAATTTTCAATTCCGTTAAAATATTGCGCGGTGAACCGATGTTTTTGGCAATGATTCCTTTTTCGGCTGTTAAGTCCCCTCCCCTGATCATGCCCTCGTTTTCACTCACCTCTATCCGGCCGCCGGCAGTAATGGTAGCGTTGATAATGTAGTGTTTAACGACCACGTTTTTTCTTACTCCTACGGTTGCATCCTGAATATAACCGCAGGTTAAGCTGCCGCCTGCTAAAATTTTAGCGCGGTTTTTACCTACAACACCATACTGCACCGTAACATCCCCCTTTTGGGAATAGATGTTGGCCGCTTCTACATTTCCACCGATATAGATCGAGTCCTGTGCTTCCACTCTGAAACCGGAGCGCACATCCCCGTCAATAACCACCGGACCATCAAATTTAATATTTCCGGTGGCATAATTCACATCACCTTTTACATGATAAACCCGATCGACATGAAGCAATCCGTTTTCCCAGAAGGCGGCTCCATCGATATCCGCATGGAGTGTTTTGCCATCCTGCGAGATGTGCGTATTCCTCCCGGCAGGAAAACGTATCTGTTCGAGAGGGATTTCACCCTCTTCCCCCGTAACCGTCTTCAGAGTAATTGTTGGTTGGGTGCTTTTAATGACCGCCAGAACCTGATCGGCATGCACATTGTGGAATATATGAATCCGCTTATAATCCACTCTTTCCAGCTCGGCGCCCGAGGGCCGACCGGCCTTATCCACACTGATCTTCCAATCGATTAAAGACAATTCATCCATACCGGGAGATAAGCTATTGGCACAGAGTAACTTATCCACCGGTTCTTTGGTATCCGCTATGGAATGGATCAGGGCCTCATCAATACCATACACGACGCGATGTTCTTTTAAAAACATCAGTATCTGATCGGCTGTCGGATATGCAGCCCTATCTTCGGTAATGGTTAAGCTGGCCCGAAGTTTGTCAGGAGAAATATGTACCTTCACAATGATCCCGTTTTTATACTGCCGCCCGGTTTACTGCTTCTTCAAATTCAAACATTATTTTTGCCACTTCACCACATGAGCATTCATAAACAAATCCGACCACCTGGCCATCTTCTGTAATGGGGAAAACCTGTCCATCGTGATCCGCATTCGGCTGGTGAACTTTCGGTTCAATCCTTTTGGAGTTTCCCAGCCGGACTTCATCTTTTTTAATGACCGACTGGCGCGTGAATGAAGCATTGCTTTTCTTAAAAATACTTCCCTGATTATCCGTCATAAACTCATTGTTTTGAATCATGGGCTTAATCCTTTAATTAAAATTTTATCGCTATCATTTTTATATGTGCCCTTTATGCCGACGAAAATAGTGATCGATCTGATCCTGTGAAATATGGGTATGATGTATTTCATCTTCGGTTTGCCGGTCAAAATCGGATTTTAGTCTTTGTTCCTTCGTTTTTTCTTGATCTTGTACCATCTCATCAAGCATTCCGTTGGCGAACATTGAATGGTTCCTCAACCTGAGAGAGGACCTGAATAAGGTGAGAAACCTTTCGTAAATGGCCTGAAGGATATCATTTACATGCTGCAATTTCTGGGAAGTGATATCCTGGAATTGCAAGGCATAGACAATATCCGATGCATCTTTCAATACTTCATCTATTAAAGTGAGCCGTGCCTGATTCGATTTTTCTTCTTGCAAGTCGGAACGCAACCTTTGCAGTTTCGCACTGACAACATCCAATTGATCCAAAACCTGATGGGTCGCCATCTCTGTGGTTTTTGAAATCGTATTAAGATTGGCGGAAGCGAACGGGATTGAATCGGAACTTTCCTGCATCAGGGAATGTACTTCCAGCATAAAGGGAACGATATCCCTGATAAACCTAAAAAGATCATCAATGATCGGCCCGGCCTCTTTTCCGGAGCGGACCGATTGCTGAAGCTGCTCCAGGTTTTCATAAATTATATCGATCTTTTCTACAGCCATCGTTTTCTCTCTGTGCACTATTGCTGGCTGAATATTTCGGCCATTTTCTTTTCAAGCGTTTCCGGAGTAAATGGTTTCACGATGTACCCATTAACTCCTAACTTGATCGCAGTTACCACGTCTTCTTCCATCCCTCTGGTTGTGACCATGAGAATCGGCATTTTCTTATATTTATCGATACTGCGTACATGTTCGACCAGCTCTTTACCGTTCATCTCAGGCATATTCCAATCGGTCATCATCATATCGAAATCCTGCTTTTGCAGAATTTCCAGAGCATCCACCCCATTCTCTGCTTCCATAATCTGAGACATACCGATTTTCTGCAATGAATTATGAATAATTCTGCGCATGGTCGGAGAATCGTCGACATAAAGGATTCTCTTTTCTTCCATTCTTCAACTCTCCGGAATTAAAAACAAACCCCTTCTTTAAACACTGCAATTCATATACCAATACTTATGAACATATTTTATTTCCCGTCTGCAATGGGAAATAGCTGACCATTACTTGTTTATCCGATTCATGGCCCCCAATTCACACAAATTATAATCCCGGTTCGAATCGTTTCCAACAGGATCATTTATCCCCTTTCAGGAATTATTTTCCTGATTCTTTTCAAAAGGATAAGGTTCCCTATTTATTATTCGGCAGAATAGGTTTAAATCTTAATATTTTCTTTGGTAGAAAAAATAGAAAATCACGAGTCAATTAGAGCATGAACGATCAGCCCCAAATTTGGATTTTAATGTTGCAGAGGTTCAATTTTTATCTTCCCGGTTATGTCATCCAGAATGATGGCTACATGGGATTGATCTGCTTTAAACTGTATGGTTTGTTCCGGAGCATGAAGGGTTGTTCCCGCTTCTATTTTCCCGGTGACAATGATCTCGGTAGGCCTGTTTTGTTCATATTGTTGTTTATAGTACGACAGAGTATAATGTTCTCGCTTGTACTCCTTATAGAGCTGCTCAAAATCAGCCAATTTACGGGCAAATTCCTTAAACCCGTTTACCTGACTACTGTAATATTTTTTCAAAAACACGTCGCCATGTATGGCAGCCGGTTGACTACCTTTTATCTTTGCGAAGTGTTTCGCCGTATTTTCCTGAAGAGTGATTAATCGCTTCCGTAAATAAATTAATTCTCCTTTGAGACGGGATAAACCCTGCTCATGCTCTTTGTGCGTCTTCCGAACCTCGGTAGCGAGGGAATTCTTAAGAAATTTCAATCCCAGATACAGTTTGCAACCGTCAATAATTTCATGGGCAAAGAGTTTGCCTCCTACCCGCACCTCCGAAGCACGGATGATAGGCGCATATATGATATGGTAATTTCTGATTATACTATTTTCTATACTGTTTCGAACAATAATATCGCGGTAGCTACGCACTATATAGTTACGAATAGCGGATGCAAAAACAGAATTGCCTGCACTGGCAATACTGTTTTCGTTACGTCTCGGATTTTCGAAGCTGAAAGCCGCCGTGATATTCCCTTCGGCGCTAACCCGGGAGGAACGAATCAATCCGCCCACATATAGATTGGATACGGTGTTTAAAGTGGAACCGGTGCGGATATCATCTTCTATCCATATAGCGCTCTTAAAATTTTGTTCTCCATGGATTTTGCCGACACTTTTAATTTTCTCCGGAGGAAATACATGGACCCTTCCAAAGGGTGAATAATGTGCCGTACCTTCAATTTCCGAATAGATACTATTGGATTCATGGTTACAAGCTACATGATTCCCTTTAAAATACTGCAGGCCGTAACCATCAATCTCATGTACCGTCTCCCGCCTGCCTTCCGGGTATATCCTGATGAGATGAGGAGGGGATTTTACGGAGAGCAGATTCATTTTTGCCTCTACTTCCGGGAAAAAATTAACATCAGGTACTTTTTGATGGGTCAATAAATGGATCAGTTCCTGCCGGGAATATTTTTTTTCAAAATGATATTCGAAGATGGGCGGTTCGTCTTCCAGGAAAGCTCTGGCGATAGGGATTTCTCCCTTATGTCCGGCAACAATCAGTTCCAGACAGGGATCGATATATCCGCCGATAATGCCGTTTTTTTTCAATTCTTTTAATAGCTCATATTTATATATCCGTTGGCCCTCGTAGCTGGCAATGAGCAGGGTGCCGTCCTCCAGAACCGTCAAACGAAGGGTACCTTTCTTAAGTTTGATGGACCATTCCTTCATGAAGCTTCTCCGTTCACGCGAATGAAATCTTCCAATTTATCGAGCCATTCTTTGAAATTGGACATAAAATCTTTAAATTCAGCAATGATCTGTTGATCCGTGTAACGCCGACCAAGGTTAATTTCGCAATGTAAGTGGTGTTTAAGCACACTCAATAGTTCATTTAATCGAATAGGTTTTTTAAACTGGGCCGCGTGTGGTAAAGGCTGAGCAGCAAGAAAGCGCGGAGCATAGCTCCGTTCAAAAATAAAAAACAAGGGAATGCGCTGCACATGATCATCCTGTGCAAAGCTTTTGAGCAATTCTTCCGTTTGCACGCCGGGAAGCTCAACATTGACAAAAACCGCAATGATCTCATCTTCGGCAATTGAATGAGGCCATTTATGGGTAACAATGGTTTCGTATTCCAAACTGGAAAAAAACCAGGTCAGGGAATTGATGGTAGAAGTATCTTTTTCAACAATTAAAATTTTTTTCGCCATATTCGGATAAAATCCTGTTTTTAAATAGGAATCGACATATTTTGGAAAGAATTTAACGCGTTTTACCTTAAATGAGTTTTGAATGCCATGGCAAACAAAAAAGCTTCCTCTTCTGTAAATAGCTTTCTCCAGTTACTGGAGGTTCCGCTCCTCATTCTTAACAAAGACTTTTCCCTGCAATCCTGCCTGCGGGAAGATGCTTTGTTTAATCCTTTTCCGTTGGAGGTTACTTCCAAACAAAAAAAGCTTTTTTATGATCAGTTGATCCAGCAAATTAAAAGGAAATTAAAGCATAAGCCTGTTCCCCCGGACGGATACGCCTTTGAGATTGAAAGTATATTTCTTTCCCAAAAGATTCACTTTCATGTCAGGATGGTATCCCACAATGAAACCCTATATATAGCTTTATATAGTCCGCATACAAACAAACAATTGGCAGAGGATCTGCAAACCAATGAACGCAAATTCCGTATTTTATTGGAAGCGGCCGCTCAGGGTATTATTGTTGTGGACCTTTCGGGACAGATTATCCTGGTCAATGCAAAGGCAGAAGAGCTTTTCGGTTACGACCGTGATGAATTGCTTTATCAGCCGATTGAAATGCTAATGCCTTCGGCTTATCGTCAGAATCATTTGCGGCACAGGAACCAATATATACTTAATCCCGCCCAGCGGCCCATGGCCGGTGATCTGAAAATCAGCGCCTTGCGCAAGGATGGTTCGGATTTTCCCGTGGAAATTTCATTAACCAGTGTGGAACTTTACGACGGCCTGTATGTGATGGCATTTATCACCGATATTTCCCAACGCAGACAATTGGAAAACCGCTTGCGGCGTATGGAAAAATTGGAAGCCATCGGTCAGTTAGCCGGTGGGATTGCACATGATTTTAATAATGTACTGGCAGGAATTATCGGCCTGACCGAGTTAGCTATGCGCAAGCTACCCTCTGAGGCTCCCCAGAACCGCAACCTGAAATTAGTTATCGAGAAGGCTCAGAGCGCCGCTCATTTAGTAAACCAGTTACTTACTTTTTCCCGAAAGCAGGATATTGAGCCAAGGCGGTTAAACCTGAATCATATTATCACCGCTAATTTCCAGATGCTGCAGCGTTATCTCGGAGAACATATTCGTATCGAGACGAAACTGGATGAGCGTCTGAATGATATTCAGGCCGACCCTTCAGCCATCGATCAGGTGCTGACCAATCTCTGCATTAACGCCAGAGATGCCATGCCCGATGGCGGTGAATTACTGATTTCTACAGCCAATGCCCATGCGGACGAAATTCCCTTCCGCAAGACCGATGAGTCGGATCATACCCATTATGTCAAACTAATCGTCACGGATACGGGTATCGGTATGCCCGAAGATGTTCAGAAACATATCTTTGAACCTTTCTATACAACCAAAGATTTTGGTCAGGGTACCGGTCTGGGTTTGGCCACCGTCTATGGAATCATTCAACAGCACCATGGTATCATTATCTATAAAAGTAAATCCGGAGAAGGCACCAGCTTTTTTATCTTCCTGCCGGCGCTCGATCCCCTTCCGAATCAAAAGACGAATAGGTCTGCTGCCGTGCATACAGCGGCCAGAGGTTCAGCGACTATTCTCTTAGTAGATGATGATCCCGAAATACTATTGAGTCACAAGGGTCTTTTACAATCCCTGGGCTACCGGGTGCTAACCGCTTCCGACGGTGAAGAAGCCTTAATGATTGTTCATAACCAGAAAAAGGAAATCGATATAATCGTTACGGATGCCATGATGCCGAATATCGGCGGAATAGAATTGAAGTTAATGGTCGATCAATTGAACAGGGATATTAAATTTTTATTCATCAGTGCTTTGCCCAATCAGGTAGAAGAAAATCTGCCTTTTTTACAGAAACCGTTTACTTTGGAAGAATTAGCCCGGAAAGTGGAAGAAGTACTGATGAGCGTGTAAGATATAAAATAGTTAAATCAGCTTTCCTTCTTCGCTCGCTGACTTCTAAGTGTGTGCAGTTCTTTTTCAAGTTTATAGGATTTAATATATAACATTACCAATTTTTTATAATTTTTGATATTATCCTCATGGATTTGCATAATTTCTTCTTCCGCTCTGCGCTCAATCTGTTCAAATGCAGGCAAAGCATGGAACTGAAGCGAATCAGCCAACCCTCCGTCATTGGCGATTTGCGGCACCGAACTTAGGAGATCGACCGCCGAATCCGGGGTTAAATCGAGCAGCTCTTTACTCTTTTCTTTAAACAGGGCGATCCTGCTTGCCTTATTCCAAAAATAATAGACATCCGCTGCCATTCCTGCCAAAAAAGTTATCCGGGCCACATTTTGATATGCATCCATGCCCGCAGGAGCCTTTCCCGTTAATCTGGCCGCAATGCTACACTGTACACTTTCCGGTAAATTCCAGCGTCTCGCTACCATCAGGCCTGTCTCAAGATGGTTTATCTTAAGATGAATCTTTTCCAATTGATCCAATTCCACATGATAGCGCCAGGCTGCCTCGATAAATTTAAAATATTCGTTGGGCAGATAGCGGACAAAGAGAAACATGCCCAGGTTTTGTAATAGTCCCGCTAAATAAATATCTTCCGTATCGGGCTGCCCGTTCATTTTGGAAATGAAATCCGACATAAGAGCCGTGGTAATGGAACGCTCAAACAGTTGTGTGTAGTACCTGGAACGTCCCAGGGGGAAAATATCCAGCATAGAAAGGGTTAAAGCCACATCTCGTACTACCTGTATGCCTAACAGCGATATGCCCGTATGGATACTGGTTATTTTATTTTTGAGACCAAAGAAAGCTGAATTAAGCATACGCAAGAAGCGGGTGGTCAGGGAGGCATCCCTGGCGATGATATCCGCCACTTCTTTTAAGGAGGTATCCGGGTTAGCAGCTAAGGAGAGAATTTTTTGGATATTCCCGGAAAGGGACGGAAAATCTTCAGCCTGATCTATGATATTCTGCAGATTGGTATGAATTAACAACGCCAGCCCCCTATTTCTTCGTTAGAACTTCACGGATCTTTTGAATAAGGGACTTTGGGGTAAACGGCTTTTGTATATAGTCCATACCGGGTTCCAGCACACCATGCCTGATAATGGCATCGTCCGTGTAGCCGGACATATAAAGCGCTTTCAGGTGCGGCAGTTTTTCACTGAGCGTTTCAATTAATTTTCTGCCGCTCATTTCGGGCATAATAACATCGGTGAGGATCATGTCTATTTTTTTCTTGTTTTTCTCAAATATCTCGATGGCCTCCTTGCCATTCGTCGCTTCGATCACCTTATAACCGCTGTTGCGCAAGGTATCGCATACCAGCTCCCGTACCATATATTCATCTTCAACGACCATGATGGTCTCATGCCCGCCAACCGTTTTAATTTTTTTCTTGTCTTTCTCTTTTTTAGGCAATTGTTTTTTAAAACCGGGGAAATATATTTTAAACTCCGTTCCCTTTCCGGGCTCGCTCTCCACCGTTATATAACCGTCACTTTGTTTAACAATACCGTACACGGTGGCCAGTCCGAGTCCCGTACCGCGCGCCTTATCTTTGGTAGTAAAAAAGGGCTCGAAAATATGTTCTTTAATTTCTTCATCCATACCGACTCCCGTATCGGAAACGGTCAGAATAACATAGGAACCCTCTTTTACTTCCGGATTCAGACGCGTATACGCCGTATCCAGATAGATCGATTCCGAAGAAATCGTTAAGGTTCCTCCATAGGGCATGGCATCTCTGGCGTTCACCGCCAGATTCATCAAAACCTGTTCAATTTGACTCCGGTCGGCACGGATCGGATTTACATCCTTTTGCAGATTCAGTTTGAGTTCGATATCTTCTCCGATAAGACGTTTAATCAAAACCATGATTTCATTGATCAAGGCATTCAGATCGATCACCTTGGGTTGTAAAATCTGGCGTCGACTAAAGGCCAGAAGCTGGCGGGTCAACGACGTGGCCCGATCGGAGGCTTTTTTAATTTGTTTCACGAAATTAATAGTCGGATCCGATTCGGCTATACTCGAAAAGAGCAGCTCGATGTAACCTTCAATAACCGTTAATAAATTATTAAAGTCATGAGCGATTCCACCGGCTAACTGGCCGATGGCCTCCATTTTTTGCGATTGACGTAACTGATCCTCAAGAATTTTAAGCTGAGTAATATCGCGGGAGACACCGATGACCACAATGGGTATACCGTCTTCATTTCTTACCGTAGAAGTACGTAAGGAAATCGTAAAGCTTTCTCCATTTTTCCTTTGCGCCGTCAATTCCCCCTCCCAGCTTCCCTGGATACTCTGCTCAATAATTGGTTTGAATACAGAGGTCTGACCGATATCGGGAGGATGGAACAGATCGATGGGTTTGCCGATCAGTTCTTCTTTCGGATAGCCATAGGTATCGACGAAAGCGTCATTAACAAAAATAATGTTACCATGCAGATCGAATACGCTCAGGCTTTCACTCACATTTTTCAGGGCGTGAGAGAGCATACTGATTTCGACTTCAAGCCTCTTGGTGGTTGTATGGTCTTTAAGCACCAGGAAGATAGCTTTTTGTCCCTGAAATTCACCCTCGCGCAAACTCAGAACCGTGGATAATACTTTGCCTTCCTGGCTTTTAATTGAGATAGATAAAAGAGCAGGAAACGATTGTTTTTTAAAAATATTTTTGATATCTGTCTGATATTTTACAGGAAAAAGAAGGCTGACATCTTTGACCGAAGTATCCCCATTAGTCACATCCAGGGGTTCGGTCATTTTAGAATTCATGAAGATCAGTTCACCCTGAGGATTGGCAATAATTATAACATCATCGATTTGGGATGCTAAAGCAAGGAAGTCCGGGCCGAATGCTCCGGAATTATGGTGGGTGTTCTCTAATTCTTCAATACGCTGGTTAAGTTTATCAATTTCATCAAGTAATTGAGACTTTGTCATCCGCTCTAATTTCTTTTATTAAATGATCCTGTTAAAATTTGGCATTGCAATTAATTTATCGACAACTTTGTCGATAACTTCAGGATCGAAATAATAATTAGCGGCAATTTTTTCTTTAATACTCTCAATTTCCCTGGATGAAAGCGTCTCTACATGGTGGACATGATCGATATATTTTTCCGCTTCCATTTGCAAGGTAAGCAGTTCACGCCCCACCGAAGATATTTCCGCCTTATCCTTACTTCCCTTTACACTACCGGATTTTCCGGCAGCCGGATGACGGCGATCATCGGATTTAACCCGTTTGGGTTCTTTACCCTTGTCCGCTTTTTGAATTTCCTGGGACAATCCAAAGATGTTCTTGATCGGTCCCATGTGGTCCTCCTGACCTTAAACGTTAACTATTCTTCTTTTCTGCTTTATAGGTCGGAGGGTAAATGAAAGGCTTAAATGAAAAAACAGGTTTTTTTTCAAAAAAGTTCTTTTTTTTGAAAAAAAAATTCGATGAGGGAATTAGCGTTCGAAAAAATTGGGTAGTTGCAGCAATTTTTCGACGATGGCGTCAATAATGGTTGGATCTTTAGTGTAGTTTTTTCCTATTTTTGCCCTTAGCTGCTCAATTTCCGCGTCACTTAGGGTTTGTGCTTCTTTCACTGCGGATACATATTCTTTGGCTTCTTTTTCTAAATGAAGCAGCCCCCGCCCTTCGGAGGAAATTTGAGCCTGATCCCGGACATCCTTTTTGCTCTTCGTAACCTTCTTACTCGGACTATCCTTCTGAGTCTCTTCATTGCGTACACGGTCGCTATTTTTAATCTGAGAAGCTTTGGGGTTGATCCCAAATATGTTTTGTATTCCGGACATAGGTGTTACTCCTGGATAATATCCACACTACCCGAACGTTCGTTACGATTGTTGGCCAATCTCTTTTGGGCCTCTTTCTGGTTCACCAATTCCGAATGCTCCCGAACGTACTGGATTTTCCGCTCTTGCAAATGCTGGTAAATTTTTTCATCAATCGCAACCAATTTTTTGGCTACTTCGGAGATCTCCTTTAAATAAGGATTGATTTCCTCTTCATCCCGGGCCTTGAGCAGTTCTCTGCGCTTTTCTTCCAAAGTCTGAATTTTTTCGATCCATTCCTGGCGATACTCCACCATTTTAGAAATGGTATGGACCGGTAAAGAGGGTACCTCTTCCAAAAATTTCTCCGAGAACTGCAGAATGGAAATAAAGGCCTCCAATTCGGCATTCAACAGATTATTCAAATCATTCATGCTTTTCATTTAGTTCTCTCAGACCTGCTCGTCAAAAATAACACCGGCAAGTTCTTTCATTTTGCGTTTCAAGTCAACTAATTCTTTCGGCGGTATTTCGCGAATAATTTTCCCTGTTTCCTTTTCCGTTACAATAATATGCGCTTCTTTGGAATGCGGATCATACGAGAAAGAGATTTTCGTACCGACCCTCTGCACAAAGTCATTGATTTCTTTTACCAGTTCGGATGGAGATACGCTTTCTTTTACGGCATTCTCTTCAGCCTTTTTAGCCGGCTGTTTTGCCGCATCCTTCTGGTGTAATCGATCTTGACCCAATCGGCTGTTGATCGAAGGACGGACCGGACTCATACGTGATGTACTGACCGACGCCTGAACGGTTAATTCTTCCATGACTAACCTCCCTACTTAAGAAGTTCCCTGGCCTCCGCTCATAAAGGAACTGAAAATGGCCTGCTGATTCTGCAGCATAGCCATCGTTTGTTGTAATTTACTAAATTGATCAAAGTATTGCTTCTCTTTTTTATCAAGCAATTCATTCATATCCTTGATACGATCATCGAGACGAGTAACCTGATTATCGATCAGTTTCTTACTTTGATCTATGGTACCCCCTGCTTTGACGAAATTATCTATATACTCCTTAATTTTCGTGGCAATGCCGTTTTCCCCGGTAAATAAATCGGAAACAAACTCGGGATTGGCTTCCAAAGCATCTATTAATTTAGTTGAATCTGAAATCGAAAGCTTTCCTTCCTGGTCGGCCTCAATTCCTATATCATATAATAAATTATAGTCAGGATTAGTGGTTCCGCTTACCTCGCTGCCTGCAATACTTCTCAGATCGGTGGTAATGGCCCGATACGTATAATCATGGGCAATAGGTGCTTCCTTATGGGTATCCGGATCCATACGGGTATTTTTGCGGATAAAATCAATGGCATCATTATATTTATCGATAAAATCCTGGATGTCCTCTTTTATAGTGTCCGTATCCGTGGTTACCGTAACCGTTTCCGTAGTAGAAAAAGTGTTTAATAGTTTCAGAGTGATGCCGTCAATGGCATCGCTTACCGTGTTCGAATCACGATAAAATGCCAGTCCGTCCATCGTGAATTGTGCGTTCAGTTCACTGTCCGTCGCGCTGCTGCCGATGGGCGTAACATAGCCTCCTGTGGTACCGCTCGATAAGGCATTATTATTGATATTCAATGCATCGAGTAGGGGAGAGCTTCCGAAATCCATCCGATAGGTATAGCCGGTATTCTCGCTGCGAAAGACCAATCTGGAAGTACCGCGCTCTTCATTGACAACCGAAGCATGAATGACTTCATCGCTGTTAATCGTTTCATCACCGACAGCCTGGGACATGGCAGTATTGACGGCATCGGCGATAGCCTGTAAAACAGTATCATTGGTACCGCTGAAAGCATCGGCTCCTACCGTTACGGAGATCTGGACCCGGTTGTTGGCATCCGTATCCGTAGGATGACCGACTTCTATGGTAAAGGTCTGATCGGTGCTAAAACTGCTAAAACTGCTGTCGCTATCATTGTACTGGTCCGAAACCCGGGTATCCGCCTTGGCCAATCGATCCACGGTAATTTCGTGATTGCCGGTCACAGCCGAGCTTTTTACAGTAATCCCCAAAACATCCGGGTTGCTGGAGGTACCGGACTTTGCCAGGAACGGATTAAAAATGGTATCACTGAGATAATCCGCCTTGGTCTTTAGTGCGGAAAGGATCGAATCCATTTCGGAAAAAACGGATTTTTTATCGTACAGCGCCTTTTTCTTGCTAACCAGTTCATCGCGGGGACGCTGTTCGATTTGCATATACTGATCGATCATTTGATAGATTGACGAAGGAGCGGACCCTGATATGGATGAAAGTGCCATGATAGACCTCAAGCAAATTTTTATACATTCAGTTTAAAAGCTTTTTTCCATGTATCCCTTAATTCGACAAAAATCGCCTGAGCTTCACTAAATTTTTTCCAATTGATCAAATGTTGCAAATATCGATAGACGTTGTAAAAAGTAACGGAAATATCTTTTACGTCAAAATTAAGGTTGCTGATTAATAACTGTACGGCTTTCCTGGCCTGATCGGCATCTTTTTTCATACAGGCTGTGGCACCGTAATTATAAACATAGGCCACTAACTCTTCGGAACTGGCGGTCATAATTTTTTGTACAAGATATTGATCGGTTTTTTGATTTGCATTCGCGTAAGTCATTGTTAAATCCCCTTCTTGATACACCAAATGGTGAGGAGATCTCTCTCCTCACCATGGTTCTTATCCAGTTGAAATCCGTTACCTGAACAGAGAAAGAATCTGTTGCGGTGCCGTATTAGCCTGGGCAATGGAAGAGAAAGATGTTTGTTGCAGAATCTGCAGTTTCATCACTTCCATCTGTTCCTTGGCAAAGTCCGCATCCTCAATCGTGCTTCGTACAGCTTCCGTGTTCGTGACCAAATTCTCAAGATTCGATTCTTTGGTTTTGAAACGTATCTTGTATTCACCAACTTCCTTGGAATAGCCGGCCAGCGTGTTGATGGAGGCATCAATAACAGCTAATGCCGCATTGGCACTGGTTTGATTCGATAAGTCGATGCTATTGATTCCTAAACTGGTTGAATCCGCTGCATGCAGAGTAACGGCCATGGTCTCGGTAGATTGTTCGCCGGTCTGGAATTGAGTGCCGGAATACGAACCGTCAATCAGACTGAAACTGTTAAATGTGGTAGAATCGACCGTATCATCGATTTCGTTAATCAAGGCATCAACCTGATCGTTAATTGCCGAACGTTGCGTATCGTTCAAACTACCATCCGCTGCCTGAGTCGCTTTTTCTTTCAATGTCTCCAGAATATCCATAATATTGGAATAACCGCCTTCGGCTACATCCATAATGTTCTGGGCATTGGTTACATTCTGCAATGCGGCAGCCAAACCACGTTTCCGTGATTCCAAACCTCTGGCCAAAAGATAACCCGCCGGATCTTCCATCGGGCTGTTAATCCGTTTACCGGTTGCCAGACGCCATTGATGCTGGGCGATCTGATCACTGATCTTAGCCAGTGTGGTTACGTTTCTCATTGCCGGTATATTTGCGGCAATCCTTGCTAAATCTGCTCCCATCGGAACCTCCTTGATTATTAATTAGACTCACGTCCTGGAAACTACTTCCTGTTTCCTCTTTAATTATCGTTTCTACTGCTTAGGTCGGTGGTAGGCATTTATTTTTAAATATTTTTTCATTTTTTTATTCCGTATTCCATTCTGTTCAGGCTGAAGTTGTGAATTTACAGACTCTTATTGCAATTCTTGGTTATTGTCCTTATCTTTATCCATCTTTAATTATCTTCTATTATTTGAATATTTTTGAAAACATTTTGAAGGAGAAAAATGAATGTCTCAGAATACTCATTCGCCGAATGACATTAGCCAGATACGTGACTTAATTTTTGGTGAAAACATTCGTGAATATGATCGAAAATTTGTGGAGGTTGAAAAAGAACTGGCCAAACTACATACTACGCTCAACGACCAATCCAAACGGATTCAGGACTTACAGGATAAGATCAAGACGGCTAACGAATTGATCGAAGCGAATGCGGCCAAATCCGAACAAACTTTTTTAAAAAAGATCGATGAGTTGGACCGGGAACTGAGCCAAAAACTGGAGCGGCTGGCCGAAGATAAAACGGATCGCCTTAAGATTGGCAACTATCTGATTGAAATGGGTATGCGCTTGAAGGATGAAAATGTAATGCAGCAACTCTTAGATGAAAACAGCAATGGCAATGAAGGTTGAAGCAGGTCATTCATCCATGCCGATAGAAGGCATAGAAAAATTAAAAGCAATCCTGTTGGATTCCGACCGGGAAAAGGTACGCCTTCTGGAAGAAGAATTGAACAAACTTCGTCGCCGGTTAGAAGATAAGGAACGCTTAATTGCTACCCTTGATCCGGTAATTGCCCATGTATTAAGCCGAAAGATTCATGATTCCAGAACAGAAATGGCGGAAGCAATTGCTCCTGTTATTGGTCCGGCTATAAAAAAACAAATTACCGATGCTAAAGACGAAGTAGCCGATGCCCTCTATCCTGTCATCGGTAAGACCATCCGCAAGGCTGTCGCCGAAGCCATGAAGAATCTGGCCCATTCCGTAAATCAGCGCATCGACAAGGCCTTAAGCTTCGGCATATTGCGCAAAAGAATTCAGGCTAAACTTAAGGGTATCCCGCCCGAACAATTGCTGCTCTCGGAATCTCTACCCTTTTCTATTCATGAAATATTTTATATTCATAAAAAAAGCGGCATACTACTTACCCATTTTTCCGCACCCGGGCAGGCTCATAAAGCTCAGGAAGACCTGCTCAGCGGAATGTTAACGGCTATCCGCAATTTCGCACAGGATGCTTTTCAGAGCGACTCGGAACGCGATTTAAATGTCATTGAGTATGATGATCTGCAAATTTATATTGAAGACGGGCGTTACGCCTATCTTGCATTTGTAATCGAAGGTGTAGTCCCAAAAGATTTCTATGACCGGTTACATAATTTTGAGGCTCAGATTCATCGTACGTATGCCGATCAACTCCGCAATTTCTCCGGAGATACCACCCCCTTTACAAATCTTAACCCACAATTCAAGGATCTAATAGAATATTTTTCAACGAAAACTGATCAAAATGGAAAAAAATCGAAAACGGGCCGCTATATTTTTTATTCCTTGGCCTTACTTTTTATTTTGTTCATCCTATTTCGGTTTTTTAGCGGACCTTCCGTGGAAAACAGAAAGGTGGATAAGCCTGCTGAAGTTCGAATCGATCGTTCTCAAATCATACAACATCTTTCCACTCTGAATCCGCCGTTGAAGACGGATGTGAACGCGCTTCATTTTATAGTAGATCGCTCCGCCCTGTTCTTGGAGGGTAAAACCGCATCCATGGGAGAAGCATTGCTGATTGCCAGGGAAATAGCTGCTTTTAACCATATCCCCGTGGTCGTGAATCGATTACAACCTGAAGTCGGAGATCCCATTCCTTATGAAAAAATAAGGAAACTGCGCATCTACTTCGATAACAGATCGGTTCGGCTCAAAGAAGGTGAAAAATCCAAGTTATCCTTTTTATTATCTTTAAAAGCGGCTCTTCAAAACCATAAAATTATTATCAGAGGTTTCAGTGACCGCACCGGTTCCGAATCTGTCAACAAGAAAATTTCCGAAGAACG
>Ga0256841_1001482_pt1 | contig 20253 bp, 18 predicted proteins | sample 356308metaG_FD_185971 | JGI IMG/M metagenome (GOLD analysis project Ga0256841, IMG submission 185971) | Hydrothermal vent microbial communities from Mid Atlantic Ridge, Atlantic Ocean - 356-308 | ecosystem: Environmental > Aquatic > Marine > Hydrothermal vents | place: Atlantic Ocean: Mid... | reverse complement strand
CTATTGGACTGGAAGGAGTAATACCAAAACTATGGCATGCATGGATCAAACAACCATCACAAATATTGCAATCGTTATCCATTTGATTGTCATGTTGCTGTTGATCCACAGTTGGAAGAGAAGAAAGATCAACAGTGTCAATTAACATTTCTTGATGTCCTGTAATTTCAGCAGGCACCTCCATATCCTCACAATGATCAACTGCCTTTGCAATAGGCGTTACCATCATGATGAGCATGAGTAGAATTGTTAAACACCGCTTATTCATCTTTGATCAATTCACTGTTTGTGTGACTTTAACATTAATCTAAATAAGAAAAATTATCAAGTAAGTCCGCCATACTATTCTTGCTCGATTTTGTTACTAGAATACAATAAAGAACAATAAAAGCTAATTTTAGTTCAATATGGTTTTTTGTCCCCTATAAAATCTCAAGATAAATTGAATAATACTTGAATCCGCGATTTCAATGCGGATTCAAATAATACTGAGTAAATGAAGAATGTGGGCAATATTTTCCGCACATATTTCGGCTAATCTTCCAGTGTCACTTCAGCTGCTTTTTCTTGGTAATTTTCGATCTGATCAAAGTTAAGATAACGATAAATTTCATCAGATTTCTCGCTCAATTGACCAACATATTTCATATATTCATCTATCGTTGGAATTTTCCCCAAAATGGAACAAACTGAAGCCAACTCTGCTGATGACAGATAGACATTGGCATTTTTACCTAATCGGTTGGGGAAATTTCGCGTTGAAGTTGAAACAACGGTTGCCCCTTCAGCTACACGGGCTTGGTTTCCCATACATAATGAGCACCCCGGCATTTCTGTTCTAGCTCCAGCTTTGCCGAATATTCCATAGTAGCCCTCTTCCGTTAATTGGGTCTGATCCATTTTTGTTGGTGGCGCAACCCACAATCGCGTGGGTAAATCGCCCTCTTTTTGCTCCAGTAATTTTCCTGCGGCACGGAAATGGCCAATATTAGTCATACACGAACCCAAAAAAACTTCATCAATCTTAGTTCCAGCCACTTCTGAGAGTGGTTTAATATCATCAGGGTCATTTGGACAAGCTAATAGCGGTTCGGTGATGTTATCCATATTAATTTCGATGACTTCAAAATACTCAGCATCCGCATCGGGTTTTAATAATACAGGATTATCCAGCCACTCCTGCATGGCTTTAATCCGTCGCTCAATAGTTCGAGTATCCTGGTAACCTTCTGAAATCATCCATTTCAACAAGGTAATATTGGAATTGAGATATTCCCGAATCGGCGCCTCATCCAGAAGAATGGTACAACCACCGGCAGAACGTTCTGCTGAGGCATCTGATAATTCAAAGGCTTGCTCTATTTTTAAATCTGGAAGCCCTTCAATTTCCAGAATACGCCCGGAAAAGACATTTTTCTTGCCTTTTTTCTCAACTGTTAATAAGCCACGTTGAATAGCTGCATAAGGAATTGCATTGACCAAATCACGTAAGGTAATTCCGGGTTGCATGGTTCCCGTAAATCTCACCAAAACCGACTCAGGCATATCCAGAGGCATAACACCCGTAGCAGCGGCAAAAGCGACCAAGCCTGAGCCGGCGGGAAAAGAAATTCCGATCGGAAATCGAGTATGCGAATCACCACCTGTACCTACCGTATCAGGCAATAGCATTCTATTTAACCAGGAATGAATAATACCATCACCCGGTCGTAAAGATACTCCACCGCGATTGACTATAAAATCCGGCAAGGTATGTTGCATTTCGATATCAACTGGCTTTGGGTAAGCTGCTGTATGACAAAATGACTGTAACACCAAATCTGCTGAAAACCCTAGACACGCCAAGTCTTTTAATTCATCCCTAGTCATTGGTCCTGTAGTGTCCTGAGAACCAACGGTAGTCATATGAGGCTCACAATACGCTCCCGCACGAACGCCCTTAATGCCACAAGCTTTACCCACTATCTTTTGCGCCAGGGTAAAACCTTTCCCAGTATCTTTAACATCACCAGGACGTCTAAAAATAGTCGAAGGCTCAAGCCCCATGGATTGTCTGGCCCGATCTGTCAGGCCACGACCAATAATCAATGGAATACGGCCTCCCGCCTGCACTTCATCAAGAATAACTTCAGTCTTCAAAGAAAATTTGCAAATCTCCTCATCGCTATCATGGCGCTTGACCAGTCCTTGATAAGGATAAATATCGATAACATCGCCCATCTCCATCGAGGCAACATCACATTCAATCGGTAACGCGCCAGAGTCTTCAAGCGTATTGAAAAAAATCGGGGCGATTTTGCCTCCCATACAGACCCCGCCAGCCCGTTTATTAGGCACATAAGGGATATCCTGGCCCATGTGCCATAATACTGAATTGGCAGCTGATTTACGTGATGAACCAGTCCCTACTACATCGCCAACATAAGCAACTGGAAATCCTTTCTGTTTCAGTTCAGCAATCTGCTCAATGGCGTTAGTAATCCCCTCTCGCGGATTTTTTAACATTGCCAATGCATGCAATGGAATATCAGGTCTAGACCAGGCATCCTGAGCTGGTGATAAATCATCAGTATTGGTTTCACCTGGTACTTTGAAAACTGTAACAGTCAGTTTTTCAGGTACTTGTGGTTTTGACGTAAACCATTCAGCATCTGCCCATGATTGAATAACCTGACTGGCAAAGCTGTTACCAGCATCTGCTTTTTCCTTAACATCATGGAAGGCATCGAATACTAATAGAGTATGAGAAAGCGCTTGAACGACAATTGGCGCCAATTCATCGTTATCTAACAAATCGATTAATGGCGCCATGTTATAACCGCCCAGCATGGTGCCCAGTAATTCTGTGGCTTTGGCAGCATCTAAAATGGGTGATTTTGCCTCTCCCTTGGCTATTGCTGCCAGAAAACTGGCTTTTACATAAGCCGCTTCATCAACACCGGCAGGAACACGATGAGTTAACAAATCAAGAAGAAACTCCTCTTCTCCAACAGGCGGTTGTTTGATTAATTCAACTAACTCAGCAACTTGCTGGGCATTTAAAGGTTTAGGCGGAATACCTAACGCCGCCCGTTCCTCAACATGTTTTCGATATTCTTGTAACATTTTTTAACCTCTCATCGCGTCAACAACGGCATTACCCATTTCAATCGTTCCAACTTTGGAATCTGAATTGAGATCAGGCGTCACATAAACACCTTCATCAATGACCTTTTCTATGGCTGTTTGGACCCGATTAGCCGCCTGGTGTTCCCCCAAATGATTTAGCATCATAACGCCCGCCATAATGACAGCAGTTGGATTAGCCAAATTCTTCCCCGCAATATCGGGCGCACTGCCATGTACCGCTTCAAATAAAGCGATATCTTCACCAATATTGGCACCAGGAATCAATCCTAATCCTCCAACCAGACCGGCCGTTAGATCAGAAAGAATATCGCCAAACATATTTGTCGTTACAACCACATCAAATTGTTGTGGATTCATCACCATATGCATACAAGTTGCATCAATAATTTTGCTTTCAAATTCTATATCAGGGTAACGCTCAGCCGCTTGTTTCGCTGTTTCCAGAAATAAGCCCTGAGTATATTTTAAGATATTGGCTTTGTGGCAAGCCGTGACCTTCTTACGCCCCGTCTCCTGTGCATATTTAAAAGCATATTCAACAATCCGCTCCGAACCTTTTTTGGTCACAATAGCGAGGCTTTCTGCTATATCTTTATCCCGGGTAAGAAAATGCTCAAGTCCGGAATACAAACCCTCGGTATTTTCCCTGATAATAACAATATCAACGTCTTTAAACGGCGTTTGCACCCCTTTCCAGATTTTTGCTGGCCGGACATTCGAGTATAAATTGAATTTTTGCCGTAATTCAACATTAATACTTCTAAAACCTTTTCCTTCCAGCGTTGTCAAAGGGCCTTTAAAAGCCACCCGATTTTTTTCGATTGAAGCCAACGTTTCATCGGGTAATGGTGAGCCATATTTTTCAAAGGCTGCCATGCCTGCTTCAGCTTGCTCCCAATTAATTTTGACACCCGAAGCATCAATGATCTTAACTGCCTCAGCCATTATAGAAGGGCCAATGCCATCACCTTTAATCAACGTCACGTTGTGCATTATTTAAAATCTCCTAAATCTAAAAGTTAACCCCTTATCATACACAAAATTACTTGAGTTTGATATACGAAAAAATGGTTACTGGATCACAAAAAACCAGTGAATTTTACACCGACAATGATTGAGGAATTTTAGAAAATAACTCCCGAATTAAACGAAAACTTTTTAACTGACTTTAAACAACAAAAGGTGGATATCATGAAAAAATCAGCATTCGTATTAATTAGCTCAGTTTTGGCATTTTCAACTACTGTTATGGCTGAAAATATCAGACAGACAGTTACTGTGAACCAAGGCGTTCAAAAAACAGGAACTGGAATTGGTTCTCTCATTGAAAAATCAGTTATTGTTAATAAGTCTATTAATAAAGGAAATACAACGATTGCAATAGGCCGATTTAATTACGCTTCTACTGGATCAGTCTACATTAAAGGTTCAAAAATCAAAAAATCAGTATTGGTTAATCAATCAATCAACAAAGGGAATGTTACTGTTGCTCTAGGTCGAAATAACAAAGCAACCACTGGATCAATTTCTGTATTGAATTCAGATATCAAAAAGTCTGTATTGGTGAATCAATCTATTAATAAAGGAAATATTACTCTCGCCCTGGGTCGTAACAACACTGCTTCGACCGGTTCAATCATCATAGAGTAATTACCCACATAAAAAATGCATAAACCCAAACAGGTTTATGCATTTTTAGAGTTAACTAATACCTATTATCCGCATTGAAATCATAAGTTCAGGTAATAATATTTGCGAAAAAAATAATCAGTGGTGATGATTTAATTATCGGAATCGAATTAATGATGGGAAGGGCTTTTAGCCGATCCAAAGAAAATATCTCAATAGCATCATTAATAATTCCTTCTGTATTAATAATGTACTCAATATAATCATCAACTTCCTTATTTATTGTCCTTAAATATCCTGATAAATGTTGTTCATATCCTGTTTTTATCATTATTAGCAACTGTACAAATCTTTCTTTCATAACACCCTCCTCCCGCTTTTTATAAAAAGCTTTTTGAAGTTTTTTATCATAGAAACGAAAGTCAAGTCAATAAGCTAATGACTAAACTATTCGTTATTGTAATAGACAACAAAACTGGATTTTCCTTTAAACGGCATTTCTATAAAATTATGAATTAAAATATGGTATTGAACAACTTGGCTTATGCCACTTGGAACGCCAGTTCAGAATGGATAGATTTTAAGATGAATTAAACGTAGAATCCTATGAACAACCATCTATTTCAAAGCTCTATAGCAACTCCCATTACAAAACATATGCATTGAAAGATATAACTTCTTAAAATTCGTTTTCAAAACTTTATGTTAAATAATCTGACTGATTTCCAAAAAAATTCCATTCTTGCAGGCATTTCAGTCTTGGCTATCTCAAGTCTGTTTTTTATCCCTGCAATCCCTCAAGATTTAGATTATCATCAATTTGCTGATCAACGGCTTCTATTTAAAACCCCTCATTTCTTTAATGTAGTCTCAAACATTTTATTTCTACTTGTCGGGGGGTTGGGAATCAAACTGCTATTACGCGAAAACATAGCCGGCTTTCTTGAAAAAACCTATGGGATGTACATGGCTTTTTTTGTAGGTATTTTCTTCGTCGGACTGGGCTCTGGTTATTATCATCTCGCCCCAAACAATCAAACACTAATTTGGGATCGCTTGCCAATGACAGTAGCTTTTATGGCTCTATTTTCGATTATTTTTTCGGAATTTATATCAGTTAAACTGGGAAAATTAATTTTCCTTCCTCTAATAGCTCTCGGAATTCTGTCCATTGTTTACTGGGTTTATAGCGAAACACAGAGCGAAGGTGATTTGCGATTTTATGGATTGGTGCAATTTTTGCCAATGACACTGATTCCTTTGATTCTGCTGCTGTTCAACTCACAATCTTCCCAAACTAAACAGTATTGGTACTTATTGGGCTTTTATTTTCTCGCCAAAATTTTTGAGACGGCTGACCTACCCGTTTATCAATTAACCACAGTAATAAGCGGGCATAGTCTGAAGCATATTTTTGCAGGAATTGGCTGTTATTTTTTCTATACCCAACTAAAAAAGAGATACATCGCTACCCTTTCCAAAAAAAATCAGTTTACTTCTTTCTAATAAATAAATCGGTAATGGTGCCATTAATCATTTCAGCAGCAAAAGCCAAGGTTTCTGAAAGTGTTGGATGAGGGTGTACAGTCAGACTGATATCATCCACATCAGCTCCCATTTCCAAAGCTAAAACAGCTTCAGCAATGAGCTCACCGGCATTTGGTCCAACAATCCCTGCCCCCAAAATTCTACCAGTTTCTTTATCTGCAAGAATTTTTGTTACCCCTTCATTACGCCCCAAACTTAATGAACGGCCACTGGCGGCCCAAGGAAAAGCTCCTTTTTCATATTCTATACCCTGTTCTTTAGCTTGGGTTTCAGTGAGCCCCATCCAGGCGATTTCTGGATCGGTGTATGCAACGGATGGAATGGTCAAAGCATCAAACCCTGCTTTAATTCCGCTGACAACTTCTGCAGCCACTTTACCTTCATGGCTCGCTTTATGCGCCAGCATAGGGTTGCCAACAATATCCCCAATCGCAAAAATATGTGTGACATTGGTTCGTTGCTGTTTATCAACAGGGATAAAACCTTGTTCATCAACGGTTACCCCCGCATTTTCCGCACCTATTTTGTTACCATTAGGGCGCCGGCCAACTGCGACCAAAACATTATCAAAAACCTGCGAATCAGGAGCTCCTTCACCTTCAAAGGTCACTTTCAGGCCTCGTTTTTGCGGCTCAATCGCAGCCACTTTGGTTTTCAGCCAGATATTTTCATATTGTTTCTGGATGCGTTTGTGTAATGGCTTGACCAAATCCTTGTCGCAACCGGGAATCAACTGATCCATTAGCTCAACAACACTGATTTTTGTCCCTAAGGCATGATAGACAGTCGCCATTTCAAGACCAATAATACCGCCCCCGACAATCAGTAATTTCTTTGGAATTTCCTGCAATGCCACGGCATCTGTCGAATCCCACAAACGTGGATCATCATTCGGAAACACTGGAATTTGGGTTGGTTGTGAACCTGCGGCAATAATTGCATGATCAAATGTGATAGTTTGCTTACCACTTTCGCCATCGACTTCGATTGAATGGTCGCTGGCAAAAGTTCCGACGCCTTGAACGCGAGTAATTTTCCGCTGTTTGATCAAGCCAGCCAAACCATCGTTCAGACTTTTGGTGACACTTTCTTTCCAGGAGCGAATTTTTTCAATATCAAACTTGGGTTTGCCGAAGCTAATACCGTGAGCATCAAACTCATCGGCTTCATGAATAACCTGCGCCATGTGTAATAGTGCTTTTGAGGGAATACAGCCTACGTTCAGACAAACACCTCCCAGCACTGGGTATCGCTCAACGATAACAACATTTTTACCCAAATCAGCGGCACGAAATGCAGCCGTATAACCACCTGGGCCACCGCCCAGAACCAAAACCTCAGCATGTAAAGCAGATTCAGACATATTTTTTCCTGAATTAAAGTATTAAGCGACGAATATCACTCAAATATTGAGCGATAGCAACAACAAATCGGACCCCGTCAGCACCATCAATGACGCGATGATCGTAAGTAAGATCAAGTGGCAACATTAATCTTGGTATAAACTCCTGGCCATTCCAAATCGGCTTCATGCTGGCACGCGTTACGCCAAGAATAGCAACTTCAGGTGCGTTCACGATCGGCGTAAAAGCAGTTCCTCCAATACCGCCAATACTGGAAATGGTAATACAACCACCCTGCATATCGCCTGGCATCAATTTACCTTTTCGCGCCTTGGCGCTGATTTCTCCCATTTCTTTAGCCAGTTCAAAAACGCCTTTTTTATCAACATCTTTCAGAACTGGAACTACCAGGCCATTCGGCGTATCGACAGCAATACCAATATTAAAATACTTCTTGTAGATTATTTTTTCACCATCGGCAGACAACGAGGAATTAAACTGGGGATATTGCTTTAATGCTGCCAGCAATGCCTTGATAATAAAAACCAACGGAGTGATTTTTACGCCATTTTCAACCTTTGCCTGTTCTGCATTCAAGGTTTTTCGAAATGCTTCCATTTCAGTAATATCAGCTTCGTCATGCTGCGTTACCATCGGCAGATTCAACCAGACAGCACTAAGATTTTTACCTGTCAGACGCTTAATTTTATTTAGTGACTGCTCTTCAACTTCACCGAACTTAGTAAAATCCACCGCTGGAAGTGAAGGTATCGCAGCGCCAGCCTCCGTTGCTCCAGAAGACAAAAGCTGTTTGACGAATTTTTTTACATCATCTTTAGTAATTCTCCCTTTCCTGCCGCTTCCGCTGCTTATCCGACTGAGATCAACACCTAATTCTCTGGCAAATCTTCTAACCGCTGGAGATGCATGAACCTGTCCCGAAGAAGAAATTGCTGAAACAGATTCAACGGATACAGTCTCAGATTTTGATTTTGTAACAACTGGTTCGGGCTTCTGTTCTTCTTGTGGTGCTAATTCTGGTTGTTCATCAACAGCTTTTTCATTAACGGCAGGTTCCTCGGCTGCTTTTTCCTCAACAGCATTAATTGTTGCAACCACGGTGCCCTCAGAAACTTTATCCCCTACTTTTACTTTGACTTCCTGAATGGTTCCAGCCACAGTAGAGGGTAAATCCATTGCGGCTTTATCAGACTCCAGCGTTAATAAGGTTTGCTCTAATTCAACAACATCACCAGGCTGAATAAGCACTTCAGCAACTTCAACTTCATCATCACTACCAATATCCGGAACTTTTAATTCAATTAAACTCATTGTTATCCTTAGTTTTCTAGATTAACCAGGGAGCGGTTTTACTGGGGTCAATACCATATTTTGCAATGGCAACATCAATTTTAGCTAGATCAAATTCACCATTATCGGCCAGACTTTTCAAAGCTGCGATAACGATGTGATACCTGTCAACCTCGAAAAATTTACGTAATTTTTCACGGGTATCCGAACGCCCAAAACCATCGGTCCCCAAAACAGTATATGGCGCGGAAATATAAGGTCGAATCTGGTCAGCAAATGCGCGCATGTAGTCCGTTGCTGCAATGACCGGACCTTTAGCTTCAGCTAAACATTTTGTTACGTGGGGCTGCAATGGCACATCCGTCGGGTGTAAACGATTGAAACGTTCACAGGCATAACCATCGCGCGCCAATTCAGTAAAACTTGGACAACTCCACAAATCTGATTCAACTTCCCAATCTTCCCGCAATAATTCAGCTGCGGCAATGGCTTCCCTGAATATCACCCCCGATCCTAAAAGTTGAACTCGTGGCAAATCCCGATCATACCCAGGTTTAAATAAATACATACCTTTAATAATGTCCAACTCAACATTTTCAGGCATTGCCGGATGTTCATAGTTTTCATTCATAACAGTGATGTAATAGAAAATATCTTCTTGTTCCACGTACATCCGTCGCATACCATCTTGAATGATGACGGCTAATTCATAGGCAAAAGTAGGATCATAAGAAATACAATTTGGTACAGTTGCCGACATTATATGACTATGTCCATCCTCATGCTGCAAACCTTCCCCATTCAGGGTGGTTCTGCCTGCCGTCCCTCCCAATAAAAACCCGCGGGTACGCTGATCAGCAGCGGCCCAAATCAAATCTCCAACGCGCTGGAAACCAAACATAGAGTAATAGATAAAAAATGGAATCATTTGTACGCCATGCGTTGAATAAGCAGTTCCCGCAGCAATCCAGTCACACAAACCACCCGCTTCATTGATCCCTTCCTGAATAACCTGACCGTGCTTATCCTCTTTATAAAACATCAACTGCTCAGCATCTTGCGGGGTGTAAAGTTGGCCAACTTGCGACCAGATGCCTAATTGACGAAACATACCTTCCATGCCGAAAGTACGTGATTCATCAGGGACAATCGGTACAATATGTTTGCCAATATTTTTATCTTTAACCAGAATATTCAAAATCTTGACAAAAGCCATTGTCGTTGAAATTTCATGGCCTTTACGGCTACCCTCAAGCACAGATTTGAAACTTTTCAAAGCCGGAATTTTTAGCGGATCTGCCTTGGTTCTTCTGGAAGGTAAATAGCCATCCAATTCCACCCGGCGTTGCTGCATATATTTTAATTCCTTTGAATCTTCAGGAAGCTTCAGGTATGGGAGTTTGGTCAATTCATCATCACTGACCGGCAATTCATATTTATCTCTGAAACGACGTAGCGATTCCAGACTCATTTTTTTCTGTTGGTGGGAAGTATTCTGTGCTTCACCAGATTCGCCCATGCCGTAACCTTTGACCGTTTTGGCTAAAATAATAGTGGGCTGGCCTTGATGATTGGCCGCTCTTTGATATGCAGCAAAAACCTTAATCGGATCATGTCCACCGCGATTAAGCTCCCAGATATCCCGATCGGTCATGTCTTCGACCAGTTTTTTTAATTCAGGGGTATTGAAAAAATGCTCTCTAACATAAGCGCCATCCTTGGATTTAAAATCCTGATATTCACCATCAACGCATTCCATCATACGTTTTACCAGCAAACCTTCCTTGTCTCTTGCCAACAGTGGATCCCAGCGTCTTCCCCAAATAACTTTGATAACATTCCAGCCAGCGCCACGAAAACTTCCCTCCAACTCCTGAATAATTTTGCCATTGCCGCGAACAGGCCCATCCAAACGTTGAAGATTGCAATTAACCACGAAAATCAAATTATCAAGCTTTTCCCTGCCCGCCATATCAATGGCGCCCAGTGTTTCTGGCTCATCAGTCTCACCATCCCCAAGAAAAGCCCATACTTTGCGACCATCAGTATCCGCAAGCCCACGGCTTTGCATATAACGCATAAAACGGGCCTGATAAATCGCCATGATCGGACCAAGTCCCATTGAAACGGTTGGAAATTGCCAGAAATCAGGCATCAACCAAGGATGAGGATATGAAGATAGACCGTTACCATCCACTTCTTGTCGAAAATTATCCAATTGATCTTCAGTCAAACGCCCCAACAAAAATGCTCTTGCATAATTTCCCGGCGATGAATGTCCTTGGAAAAAAATCATGTCGCCGCCATGTTGATCGGAAGCACCATGCCAAAAATGATTATGACCAACGTCATAAAGAGTTGCCACGGAAGCAAAACTGGCAATATGCCCACCAACATTGGTGTTCAGGTTAGCTTTTAAAACCATCACCATAGCATTCCAGCGCACATAAGAACGAATTTTCCGCTCAAATGTAGTATTGCCGGGAAATTTTGGTTGCATTTCAACCGATATAGTATTGATATAAGGAGTATTAGCACTGAATGGGATATCAGAGCCGGATTGTCTTGCCAAATCGACCAGTCTTTCAATCAAAAACTGCGCTCGTTCACTACCTTCCTGTTTCAGAACAGCCTGTAAAGATTCGAGCCATTCCTGGGTTTCTACAGGATCAATATCTTCCTGCATAATACTGGTCGAAATTAATTTCATATTCATTGATTACTCTATGGATTATGTGAAACTTTTTGAAACCTGATTGCAATAACATCTGTGGCGATCATTATTATTTTATTCCTGATTTCAGTATTTCTTATTCAAATTTGGTCTTTTAAAATTTAAAGCCAGGGAGGCTGCAGGCCAGGAAAGAGTCGATAAACTTTATCGTTTTCAATTTGTCCTATAGCTATAGCTGTCTAATTAAGGAACGCGCATGAAATAACTTAAACAACTGGCCTGCCTTTTATCCATCTTCTGCGTTGTTAAAATAGTTACATAGCTGGCTATGCGCCTATTTCTACAGCTTGAAAACAAATAAAAAATACTGCGCCAGTTATCCAATTAATTCTGCGCGCGCTCCTAAACCGGTACAAGATACCAGATTAACGCAAGAAAGAAAGTAGAAAACTCAAGAAATTTTACTTAATATAGCCAAAAGCTGGTTTTATTTACCAAAATCATACAGGACATTTTATGACTACGATTCACCAGGACGATTTTATCCAGAGCATCGCTGATGCACTCCAATACATTTCCTATTACCATCCGCCTGATTTCATCAGCGCCTTACATGCAGCTTATCTGAAAGAAGAAAGCCAGGCTGCTAAAGATGCCATTGCCCAAATTCTGATTAATTCAAGAATGTGCGCAGAAGGTAAACGCCCCATTTGTCAGGACACTGGAATTGTTACGGTATTCATAAAAATTGGCATGGATATTAACTGGCAAACCAAAGCAAATACCAGCATTGAGGACATGGTCAACGAAGGAGTCAGAACAGCTTACAATGATCCTGATAATGTTTTGCGTGCCTCGATCGTTTCTGATCCAGCGGGCAAACGAATCAACACCGGCGATAATACCCCAGCAGTTATTCACATGGAAGTCGTACCAGGAAACACTGTTGATATTGAAATTGCTGCCAAGGGAGGAGGATCAGAGGCAAAAGCCAAATTTGTCATGCTCAACCCATCTGACAGCATTGTGGATTGGGTTTTAAAAACCGTTCCAACAATGGGCGCTGGCTGGTGTCCACCTGGAATTTTAGGAATTGGCATTGGTGGCACTGCTGAAAAAGCGATGATTTTAGCCAAACAAGCCTGCATGGGATCAATTGACATACAGGAGCTAATTGCCCGAGGTGCCAATAATACTATTGATGAATTACGTTTGGAACTCTATGAAAAAGTCAATGCTCTTGGTATTGGCGCCCAAGGACTAGGCGGGTTAACTACAGTTCTGGATATAAAGATTCTCGATTACCCTACCCATGCTGCCAACAAACCCGTTGCAATGATTCCAAATTGTGCAGCAACCCGACATATTCACTTTACTCTGGATGGTACTGGCGTTGCTGAGCTTCCTGTCCCTAAATTATCTAATTGGCCAAAAATTGATTGGGATATTGGCAGCACCGCAAAACGGGTAAATCTGGACACCATCACCCGGGAAGAAACAGCCCAATGGCGACCCGGTGAAACTTTACTATTATCCGGTACCTTGTTAACTGGGCGAGATGCTGCGCACAAGCGTCTCGTGGAAGCACTTGAGCGTGGTGAAGACTTGCCAGAAGGAGTGGATTTTACTAATAAATTCATTTATTACGTTGGGCCAGTTGATCCGGTACGCGATGAAATTGTCGGCCCTGCCGGACCGACTACAGCCACCCGTATGGATAAATTCACCGACATCATTCTGGAAAAGACCGGGCTACTGGGCATGATCGGCAAAGCCGAACGAGGTCCAGCCGCAGTTGCCGCCATAAAAAAACACCAGGCAATCTATCTAATTGCCATCGGGGGCGCTGCCTATCTGGTTTCCAAGGCCATTCGCAAGGCTCGTAAAGTTGCTTATCAGGATCTGGGAATGGAAGCCATTCATGAATTTACTATTGAAGATATGCCTGTCACTGTTGCTGTCGATAGCCAAGGTGAATCCATTCATAATACCGCCCCAAAAAAATGGCAAGCAAAAATTGGTAAAATTCCAGTTATGTTAGAATCATGAACTCAGAACCTTTAATTATTTAATACAAACTAAGTACACTTCAATCAATTTAATGATTAACCGACAGCAAATAAAAATAGCATTAATAAGCATGCTGTTGCTTATTGGTCAGTTTGCTGTGCTTAAACATTCAGTTGAGCATCTGTTTCATGCTCACGAACAATCATGTCAAATTTTTCTACATTGCGAGAATTCAGGACATGGATTAATTACCCAAGTTTTACAACTTACCCCTCCGGCCAAAAACACCCTGTTTGATGGCCAAATAGTAACTGCTTGGTCATCGTTTCTTCAAACTTCTTATAATGCCCGCGCCCCACCACTCCTGTCGCAAATCTAATTTCCATTAATTTAGGCCACATCCCGCTCAGGAATTTTTGCATTTAAAAAATTCCAATAGACAAGTTATTTTATGCATTTTCCTGTCAGCCGTGGCAAAAAACACCCATACGGGAGAAATAAATATGCGACAAACATTACTTGTGGCAACCATGACTGCCACACTGGTCAATTCACATCAAGTTTTTGCTGATAGTGAAACAGAGACAATTAAACACCAACTTGATGCGCTAAAAAAAGAATATGAACAACGTATACAGACCTTGGAAGCCAGATTAAAAAAAATCGAACAACAGCAAAAAAATGCTGAGCCAGAAGCCCAGAAAGTTGCGACTGAATCAGAACAAAATAACGAATCGAGTATTACATCTGCACTGCCTAGCTTCAATCCTGATATCAGTTTAATTTTGGATGGTCAATATGCATACTACTCAAATGATACGCAAAATTACAGATTACCCGGATTTATGCTTGGAGCAGAAGCAGGATTAGGCAATAAAGGGTTCGCACTGGGTGAATCAGAATTAACGATTAGTTCCAATATTGATGATAAATTTTTTGGCCAGCTCACGCTAGCTTTTAGTGGTGATGCCGATAATACTGAGGTTTCAGTTGAAGAAGCTTTTTTCCAAACCTTGGGTTTAGGTTATGGACTGACCTTGAAAGGAGGGCGTTTCTTTTCAGCAATAGGTTATCTTAATGAACAACACGCCCATGCCTGGGATTTTGCTGATGCTCCGCTGATTTATCGTGGTTTATTTGGTGATCAGCTGGTGAATGATGGCGTACAGGTCACTTATCTATTACCCACAGATATATTTATGCAAATTGGGGGCGAACTATCCGCTGGCGACCATTTTCCTGCTGCTGGCTCTCAAAATGGAATTGGCGCATGGAGTCTGTTTTTTAATATCGGTGATGATATTGGTATTGAACACAGCTGGCAATTAGGTGTTAATTATTGGCAAGCCGATTCTATAAAAGACAGAAAAAGCAATTTTTTGGATACCACTAGTTTATTTAATGGCGACAGTAAAATCGCCAGTCTGGATTTTGTTTATAAATGGGCGCCGAATGGCAACCCTATCAACAAGAATTTTAAATTTCAATTTGAGTATTTTGATCGTCATGAAGATGGTTCCATTGCTGCCAACAACATCAACTCAAATTATGATGGTCATCAATATGGCTGGTACGCCCAGGGAATTTTTCAATTTATGCCGCAATGGAAAATTGGGGTTCGTTATGATCAACTTGAAAGTGATAACTCAGGGTCAAATTCTGCTGTTTTAGCCACTACAGGGTTACTCAATTCATTCTCGCCAAAACGGTATAGTGCAATGCTTGAATGGATTCCCAGTGAATTTAGTCGAATACGCTTGCAATATAACTATGATAACTCGTATCAGAATTCTGACAGCCAGCTTTTTGTGCAATATACCTACAGTTTAGGCACTCACGGTGCACATCAATATTAGGAGATAACACCATGAAACTTTATTTATTACCTTTCTACACTCTATTCTTATTCACTATGAGTCAAGTGAGTTATGCACAGATTAATTTGTTTGCCTGCGAACCAGAATGGGCAGCCTTAGCAAAAGAACTTGGAGGCAATCAACTCCACATCACAAGTGCGACAACAGCACAACAAGACCCCCATCATATTCAAGCCAGACCAAGCTTAATTGCAAAAATACGTCGGGCAGATATGATTGCCTGTACAGGAGCAGAATTGGAAGTCGGCTGGCTACCCCTTTTATTACGCAAATCAGCTAATCCTAAAATTCAACCCGGTGAACCTGGCCATTTTATGGCAACAAAGCAAGTTTCCTTGACTGGGAAACTGGCTGTGGCTGATCGGAGCATGGGCGATGTGCATGCCGCAGGTAATCCACATATCCAATTTGACCCTTATCGTATTGCCAAGGTCGCCCAAGCGATGACTGCCAGACTGATTGAAATTGACCCGGACAATAAAGCTGCCTACGAAAATAATCTCAATAATTTTATAACCCATTGGCAACAATCCATTCACCAGTGGGAACAAGAAGCGGCCTCGTTGCGTGGAAAATCATTTGTTGCTCATCATGAAAGCTGGCCTTACTTAATCAAATGGTTAGGTTTAAAGCAAGTGGCCGTGTTAGAACCTAAACCTGGCGTACCGCCTACCACTTCACATTTATCCAAAGTCCTGGCTAAAACAGAAAAAAACCCACCGGATTTTATTATTTATGCCAGTTATCAAAGTGATAAAGCCGCTAAATGGTTATCCAAAAAAATTGGCAAACCAGCGATTTCGATTCCCTTTAGTGTCTCTGAAGATGAAACCTTAACACACTGGTATAACACATTTATTCATCAATTATCAGAGTATGATAAATAATGTTTAATAGTATAGATTTAAGCATTATTGGGCCTGCTTTTATTGCCGGGTTATTGGTATTGGCAACCCATGTTCCATTAGGCAAAGAAGTCTTGAGACGTGGAATCATTTTTATTGATTTAGCAATTGCTCAAATAGCAGGTGTGGGCGTTATCGCAGCTTATCGCTTTGGTTGGGATTCGCATGGACTGGAGGTTCAATTTGCAGCGGTGAGCAGCGCTTTGATGGCGGCATTACTTCTAAGCTGGCTGGAAAAGCATTACCCCAGCATACAGGAAGCGCTGATTGGAATAACTTTTGTATTAGCGGCAACTGCAAGTATTTTACTTTTGGCAAATAACCCCCATGGCGGGGAATCCCTTAAAGACTTATTAGTAGGGCAAATTCTTTGGATTACCTGGGATCAACTATTGCCAACAGCTGCCATAACGAGCTTCATTTTATTTTGCCTGTTTATTTTTCGAGAACAATTAAACCATTCCGGATTTTATTTGCTGTTTGCAATTGCCGTTACCAATTCAGTGCAGTTAGTTGGAGTTTATCTGGTTTTTGCCAGCTTGATTATCCCTGCCCTTGGCAGCGCTGGGTGGAATAAGCCATTGCTGGGCGGATATTTAATTGGTTGTTTGGGATATGGTGTGGGTTTGTGTTTATCATCACTGCTGGATTTACCCAGTGGTGCGATTATCGTTTGGAGTATTGCAGTTACCGCTTTGCTGTTTAAATTCCTGATACGAATAAGCTGCAAATTATATTGATTTGAAACGTTTGTAGGAGCAGCTTCAGCCTCGACACAGACCATTATCGCGGCTCAAGCCTCTCCTACAAAATGACAGTAAATTGATATATCAATACGGGAACAAAGCAAAATCTCGTTGATTTCCATAACCCTTTGATTTATTGCAATAAAATTAGCTTATCTGAACATAATCCAAAACAGATATACCTTCTACTTTAACTTACGCTGCTTTTCAGCTATTTCGATAAAAGTTTCCAAGCGTACAATTCTTTGTATTGAATCCCTCATTTGATCATCCATTTTATCCACGCGCTTAACCAAATTACGAACTTCGGTATTTAACTCCATCATGCCAGTCATTGCTTTTAACAATTTATCGGCTACGCTCATTTTTGATCCAGTTTTTGATTTAATTTTCTGACTTCTCGAACCGTTTCTTCAGTGGTTTGAATAATTTCATCGAGCAATGAATTGAGTAATTCCTCATCATCATTGCCTGATAATTCATAAGCATCGACAGCCCGGCGCACGATTTCTGCAAAAGAAACAGTCCGTTTTTCTTGTTGGCTGGCCTTTTTTGATAAATTCTCAACCAGCTTTATTTGCGATGGCGCCATCATAATAGGCTTTCTGATTTTGGTTGCAGTTGCACTCATTTTTTTGCCTCAAAATTGTGATAATCAATACTAGCACATGACCAGCATATGCATCACTTTTATTCATCAGAATCAATTGCCAATCTAGAAATTAGCTTTACCGCCTCAGCCACACCATCGCGGCCTTGCATTTGGATAGCGACAGATTCAGTCGTTTGCTCGATGGATCGACTGGATAAAACATATCGAATTCGATCTGCTAAAACAGCCGCATCTGCCTTGCGCGAAGGTAAAGGCTTACCAGCCAAACCAATTTTTTGTAGCTGACAGCCCCAAAATAACTGTTCATCCATAAACGGAACAACCACTGAAGCACAACCGCTTCTTGAAGCTGAATGAGTCGTTCCTGCTCCTCCATGATGTACAACTGCAGAACATTGTTTAAAAACGGGCTGATGAGGGTGTTTACCGATAAAATAGATATTTTCCATTTGTGAATCTGGAGGATATTTACCTGAACTGGTCTGAATAATTGCCCGACATCCTGCTTTTTCAACCGCTGCAATAAACAGCTCCATACTCCAATCGGGGACAGCCTGCTGCAAACTGCCGAATGTCATATAAACTGGAGGGTCGCCAGCTGCGATAAAATCAACTAACTGTTCAGGAATTATCCATTTTTCAGCAGATTCTGGAAGATTCAAGAACCCACAAACTTGATGAATGGGAGCAAATTGCTCTTGTTCTAAACATAAGACTGGATCAACAGCGACCAGATTTAACAAATCTGAAGTTAATAATCCCGGATAAATATGCTTGAAATGTGGCAATCCCTCATGCAACCAAAGTTTACTCAGTCGTTTCTTTAATGCCCAATCGAAAGTGTAATCAAGAATTTTCCATTGCTGCTTGTTCAAAAAAGAACCAAGATCGGGAAATTGAAATGGCGGGGAGTTTTTAGTCGGGATCGCGCCATGACAATAGGTGACACTGACATAAGGCTTGTTTTGCTTGATTGCTGCGATTTTTATTGGATACAGGAAATGATGCGCAATCAGCAAATCATTTTCATCAACAAGCTGCTGCGCTGCCCGATACATTTCCTGCTCATGAGGAAAAAATGCTGCTTCCAAAAGCGCTATCAGCCACTGAATAGTGTTCATTCGATATGTTTGCTCAGCAAAAGCTGGCATATCAAAATCCACCTGTTTTGGAATATGCCGATATTCAATATTCAAATGACGGCAAATTTCCGAGTAATCCCGATTATCTATACTACTGACCACCATCGTTACTTGGTGCCCAGCTTGCTGCAAACCATCTGCAAGGGCTAAAAGCGGCCTGACATCGCCATTTGACCCCCAGGTTTGAATACCAATTTTTGCCATTGCTTAATAATGAGGCGGTTTTTCAATAAATGTAACATTGCCAGACTGTTGCTCAGAAAGATCCTTTAGCCGATCGAGCAAATGCTGGCAAAGTAGCTCCAGTTGGTCGATCTTTTTTTGCTGAGCAAAGACCACATCATTTAGTTGCTGCACAGTATCTTCCTGGTAAGCTAATTTTGTTTCTATATCGATCAAACGTTGTTCATTCATTATGTTATCTTTAATGGGAAATAGACTAATTCTCAAGCTCAAGCTATAGTATCGCCCCTTTAACCATTGACGCGCAATAGAATCAATCATGCAGGATTTTTCAGCCATCCCGAAATTACGGGAATTTATTTTTCAAGAACTAATTTTTGTTGAATCACCCGGTCAGTTTGGCGATCAGGATGACTTATTAGAAGCAGGCCTGGATAGTATGGGCATCATGCGCTTGATCATGTTTATTGAAGATGAATTTGGGGTTACATTGCCAGATACAGAAATTGAACCTGAAAATATCGGCTCATTCAATGCACTTGAATCCTGGATCAAAAAACATAAAAACTAATGGTTAGTAACAAGGAAGGTATTTTACAACCTCTAAATCCTGCCGACACTTTTACTTTGGCGATGGATGAAGAAATTCGCAGGGAAAATATGCCAGGCAGCTTATGTGGATTTGCATTAGAGCTTTCCAATACACCGAATATTGAAGCTCTTGAAACACAGATAAATACGTTTATTAAATTTTTTCCGGTTACTCAATCCAGCTTACAACAGCGAGGCAAACGTTTTTACTGGTGCCAGCAAGAAAATACGCGACAACTATTTTTTCAGCACTCTTGCTCTTCAGAAAAGAATGAAACTGGGTTTTTTCAACAAACCATAGAAAAAGTTCTGAATACTAAAGAGTCTCGAGAACAACAATCCCCTGTTGAATTTCATTTGTTAGCAGGTCCAAACAAGTCGATTTTTTTGCTTCGCTGGATTCATCCCTTTTGCGATGCCCGAGGCGCCGAATTAATTCTGAAATTTTTAATGACTGACGACCCCAAACAACTCGAAAAGTTTGCAGCACCATTCGGAAAACCACTAGTCAATCAACAACTGGATAAATATAAATGGTGGCAAAAAATTGGT
>Ga0256841_1001481_pt1 | contig 20268 bp, 10 predicted proteins | sample 356308metaG_FD_185971 | JGI IMG/M metagenome (GOLD analysis project Ga0256841, IMG submission 185971) | Hydrothermal vent microbial communities from Mid Atlantic Ridge, Atlantic Ocean - 356-308 | ecosystem: Environmental > Aquatic > Marine > Hydrothermal vents | place: Atlantic Ocean: Mid... | reverse complement strand
AAAAACTAGGGTGCAAGTCTATTGGACTTAGCGGGAAAGGAGGCGGAAAGTTTAAAGGAAATTGTGATCTGAATATTATTATTCCTTCGGATAATACTCCAAGAATTCAAGAAATGCATATTCTAATAGGTCATACAATTTGCCAAGTTATTGATGATAACTTTAGTTAGTAAATTTTTACTGTGATTAAAATATTGAAAAATAATATAAAAATAAGGAGTTAAATGGAAACGGAAAACCAAATTTACAATCCGGATATAGCAAAAGATATTAGAAAAGCTAAATATTATAAAGATACCGATATAGAGATAGTAGAAGAAATTTTTAACGGGAAAAATATTCAAAAAGTAATTTTTGACCATGACGGAACAATTTCAACCTTAAGGGAAGGCTGGGAAAAAGTTATGCTGCCGGTTATGATTGATTCTATTTGTGGAACTAGCAAAAGCAAATTATCAACAGAAGAATTTAATGAACTAAGTGAAAAGTGTATTCGCTTTATAGATGAAACAACAGGAATCCAAACAATTGTGCAAATGCAAGGCTTAGTTGATATGGTGGAAAAAGAGGGTTACATTCCAAAAAATGAAATTAAAAGTGCAGCCGAATACAAAGCAATTTACTTAGATAAACTTATGGTAAGTGTTAATGATAGAATCAAACGTTTCGAAAAAGGAGAGCGGGGAATTAGTGAATATACAATGCTTGGCGCAGTCAAATTATTAAAGATTTATAAAGATAAAGGATTTACACTTTTCCTAGCAAGTGGTACCGATGAAGAAAATGTTATTGAAGAAGCTACTGTACTTGGTTATGCGGAAATGTTTAACGGAGGTATTTATGGTTCAAAAGGTAATGAAATTGGCGATGCAAAAAAAATAGTTATTGAACGTATTATTAAAGAAAGCGGAAATACCGGAGATAACCTTATGGTTATTGGTGATGGTCCTGTTGAATTGCGGGAAGGAAGAAAAGTTGGAGCAATCTGTATAGGAGTTGCTTCCGACGAAATTAGAAGATACGGTATGAACGAAAGCAAAAGGGAACGTTTGATTAAAGCCGGTGCACATATTGTAATACCGGATTTTTCTCAATTGACAGAGTTGAATAAAATCATTTTTGATAATTAACTTTTATGATAGAAAAAAAAATAAATAACAATTGGAAAATTATTCATTCGGAGAATATTTTTGCTTCTATAGATGAGCTTTCTTCTAGCAATTATGATGACAATAAATGGTATAAGGCAAATGTGCCCTCAACGGTTTTGGCTACTTTGGTTGAAAATGATGTTTATGGAAATCCATATTTTGGAACCAATCTGAAAAAAATTCCTACCAAACAATTCAAAAAATCATGGTGGTACAGAAACAAGTTTAAGTTATCCGAAGATGAAAAGCACGGAAATACAATTCTTCTTTCTATTGACGGAATAAATTACAAAGCCAATATTTGGCTTAACGGAAAGTTAGTTGCCGAAGATACTATTATCAATAATGCTTTTAAACGTTTTAAATTTGATATTTCCAATAAAGTTAATTCCGGTAATAATATTCTGCTCATTGAAGTTATTCCGCCAATGCCGGGTGACTTTACAATTGGTTTTGTTGATTGGAATCCCAATCCTCCGGATAATAATTTAGGAATATTTAGAGAAATAAAACTTCTGTTTAATAAAGGAGTTTCAATTCAAAATACGTTTGTGGAAACAAATGTAAATATTCCTTTTCTTAATGAAGCGGAACTAATTATATCAACGGAATTAGTAAACCATACAGATAAAGTAAGGGATGGAGAACTTAATGCAAAAATTGGTGATATAATTATTACTAAGCAAATTACGTTGGAACCATATCAAAAGCAAAGTATAGAATTTAATCCTAACGACTTTCCTCAATTAAATATTAAAAACCCGCAATTGTGGTGGTCAAACGGAATTGGCAAACCGCATTTGTATAAATTAAATCTTTCATTTACCGATTCAACTAATGTAGTTTTAGATACAAATGAAATAAGATTTGGAATAAGAAAAATTGAAGATTACGTAAATGAAGATGGACATAAAGGTTTTAAAATTAACGGACACAAAGTTTTAATACGCGGTGCAGGTTGGACGGATGATTTGTTATTGCAAGATACGCATGAATCATTGGAAGCACAAATAGCTTACGTAAAGGATATGAACTTGAATTGTATAAGACTTGAAGGTTTTTGGGGAAAAGATCAAAAGCTATACGACCTTTGCGATGAGAACGGCATTTTAATTATGGTTGGTTGGAGTTGCCAATGGGAACATGAAGAATACCTTGGTAAACCGATTGATAAAAGATATGGCGGTGTTATTGAACCGGATGAAATAGAACTTATTTCCCAAGCATGGGAAGATCAAATATTATGGCTTAGAAATCACCCTTCAATATTTGTATGGACAGTTGGAAGTGATTTACTTCCTCATCCGGAATTGGAAAAAAAATATATAGAAACTTTTAATAAGTATGATAAAACACGTCCGTATTTAAATTCAACAGGAGGTATAGGAAGCGAACAAGGAATTATTTCAAGTACGGAAATTATAAGTGAAATTAGTGGTTCTTCAAGAGTGAAAATGTTAGGACCGTATGCTTACACACCGCCGGTTTATTGGTTTACAAATAAAAACCTTGGCGGTGCTTACGGATTTAATACAGAAACTTGTCCGGGTGCAAATATTCCTCCAATAGAAAGCATAAAAAAATTTATTCCTCAAGAACATCTTTGGCCAATAGATTATGTTTGGAATTTTCATTGTGGAAAAAATGTTTTTTCAAATCTTGATAGAACAAAAGAAGCTATAGAAAAAAGATATGGTAAATCATCGAATGTAGAAGATTTTGTTTATAAAGCTCAATTGTTAAACTATGAGTTAATGAGACCAATGTTCGAAGCCTTTCAAGTAAATCAGCCCAAAGCTACCGGTATTATTCAGTGGATGTTAAACTCAGCTTGGCCGGAAATGTATTGGCAATTATATGATAGTTTTTTAATGCCGAATGCTGCTTATTATTCGGCAAAAAAAGCAAACGAATCAATTCATCTTTTATACAACTATGGTAACAATTCGGTTTACATTGTGAATAATACATTTAATGATTTGGATAAGTATGTTGCTTATATAAAAATTATGAATGTGAACAGCCAATTAATATTAGAAGAAAAAATAGAATTAAATACCGGGCATGAATCTTCTGCTTTATTGTTTAGAATACCGGAGCTTAAAAATATTTCAAAGGTTTATTTTTTGGATTTAAGACTTAGAAATTCGGAAGGAAAAGAAATAGGAAATAATTTTTATTGGCTCTCTACTACTAAAGATGAACTTGATTATGATGCCGAATTTGATGATTGGGCTTTTCACACACCAAGTAAAACTTATGCAGATTTTACCTCAATAGCTGAAATACCCAAAGTTAAAATTGATGTTGCTTATCAAATAATAAAAATGAAAGATAAAAATGGAGCGGAAATTAAGATTAAAAATAATAATAATTCTATCGCTTTTTTCATAGAACTTTTATTACACTCAAAAGATAAAGAAGAGGTTATTTTACCTGCAATTTGGAGTGATAATTATATTAGTCTTTTACCCAATGAAGAAAAAATTATTGAAGCGGAATTTACATTTAAAGAAACAAATGTCGCATTAAAAATAAAAGGATGGAATATAGTTAAATATTAAGGTATAGGAAGTCTTTGGATATAAGACTCCAATGAACAAAGCTTCCTGTAAATAATTAAAAAACTTAAAGAGGAAATAATGTCTGAACTTGCAATAAATGGTGGTAACCCTATAAGAAATATAAACCAAAATCCTTGGCCGGCATGGCCTGTTTGGAATGAGAACGAAGAAAAAGCCTTAATGGAAGTTTTGCATAGCGGTATTTGGTCGTATAACGGTCCAAAAGAAAGAGAGTTTAATAAAATGTTTGCAGAATTTACCGGTACGGAATATTCTGTTTGTGCTGCTAACGGAACAGTTACATTACAGCTTGCTCTGGAAGCATTGGGCATCGGTTTAGGGGATGAAGTAATCTTACCCGGTTTAACATGGCAAGCCACAGCAGCAACGGTTATAGACGTAAACGCTACTCCAATATTGGTTGATGTTTGTGAAGATACTTGGTGTATTAATCCAAATGAAATTAGAAAAGCAATTACACCAAAAACAAAAGCAATAATACCCGTACATCTTTACGGAAATTTTGCAGATATGGATGCAATAATGGAAATAGCAACCGAACATAATCTTTACATAATTGAAGATTGTGCACATAAACACGGCGGTGAATGGAAAAGGAAAAAAGCCGGAAGCATTGGTGATATTGGCAGTTTCAGTTTTCAACTTTCCAAACATTTAACTGCAGGAGAAGGTGGTGCTCTTACCACAAACAACAGAGATATTGCGGAAAAACTTGATGCATTAAGAAATTGCGGTAGAAGACCGGAAGGCGATGAATATGAAAATGTTGACAAAGGTGCAGGTGTTTATGGAGACGAAGGTAATTTTATTCAATCGGGTAATTATAGAATTACAGAATTTCAAGCTGCCGTTCTGATTGAAGGATTAAAAAGATTACCCGCACAAAATAAAATAAGGGATGAAAACGGAATATACATTAATTCACTATTAGAAGATATTCCCGGAATAATTCCGATGAAACGAGATAGACGCGAAACTAAAGAAGCATATTTTAATTTTGCATTTAGATATAAAAAGGATGAGTTTAAAAATCTACCGGTACAAAAATTCAGAGAAGCTTTAAGTAACGAACTTGGAATAGCTGTAGAACCATCGTATGAACCGTTGAACAATGCATCTTTGTATGTTCCGCATACAAAACCGGCGCGTCATAAAATTACAGAACAGTATTGGAAAGATATTAACCCGGCAAGATTTAGCTTGCCTGTTTGTGAACGTATTTATAATGAGGAATCCGTTTGCTTACATCATAAAGTACTAATGGGAACAAAAGAAGATATGCAAACAATTGTTGATGCAATTAAAAAAATATATGATAATGTAGATGAACTTTTAAGTTAATTCTGATTTTTTATATGATAAAAAATAGAACAATTTTGGAAGGTTAAATTTTTACTTAAAGCAAAAAATATAGATGCTATTTCTTACTTTTTTTTGAAAAATATAATTTAATATTTACTTAATTTATTCTTAACAATACCACCAATAACTTTAGATATGCAATTTATTGTTAGCGTATCAAACCGAAAAGAAAATGAAAAAAATTAATATAGCTTTAATAGGCGCCGGATTTATAGCAAATTATCATGCTCGCGCATTAATGAAAATACCAAATGTAGAAATAACCGATGTTGTTGCTTTACCGATTGATTCGGCTAAACAATTTGCAAAAAAATATAACATTAAAAATGCACATTCCAATTACAAAAATTTGTTAAAAAAAGATGATATTGATGCTGTAATAATTGGAACACCAAATAAATTTCATGCACCTTTTGCTATTGATTTTTTGCAAAACGGGAAAGATGTTTTTTTAGAAAAACCAATGGCAATGAATTCCAAAGAAGTTAAAGAAATACAATTGGCAACCAAAAAAAATAATAAGCTTGTAATGGTTGGTCACATGTGGCGATTTGATGATGAAACTAATTTTATTAAAAAAATTATTGAATCCGGTAGAATTGGAAAAATTGTAAAAACCAAAGGTTATGGAATTCACGAAAATTGGGGACCGGAAGGATGGTTTACTAAAAAAGAATTAGCCGGCGGAGGAGCTTTAGCCGATATGGGAGTTCATGCAATTGATACTGTTCGTTATATTTTAGGTGATCCGAAACCAAAAGAAGTTTATGCAAAAATTGGTACATATTACGGTAATTATGATGTTGATGATACAGGAATTATTTTAATAACTTGGGAAAACGGAACAACTTCTATAATAGAAAGCGGATGGTGGCAACCTCACATGGATGGACCGGAAGCAGCAACAAGACTTTTTGGCACAAAGGGATATGGTTCATTATTTCCAACTGAGATAGAGATAATCAATAAAGAGAAAGAGCAAATTAAAATTCCCACTTTCAATAAGACTGAACACTGCGATCAAACAATATATAATAACCAGATGAAATATTTTGTTAATTGTATTGTAAAAAGGGTTACGCCTTCACCCGGAATAACCGAAGGAGAAATTATCCTTAACATTGTAGATGCTGCTTATGAATCTTCTAAAAAAGGCACCGTAATAAGATTTTAATAGAACACTTTAAGATAAAAAAAAGGTCTTGACAAATAAACACAATATGATTATTATTACAAAAGCAATCGATTGCACTGTTCTTCCTCGGTTTGTTATGCAAACGATTGCAACAAAATGATAATTGTAGCAACATTGAATTATTTCATAACAAAATGGAGGTAACATGAAAAAAACAGTGCACATTTTATTTTTAGCACTTTTTGTTTTATCATTTTCATTGGTAAATGCACAAGAGAAAACGATAAAACTTGATGGGAATGATGCGGATTGGGCAGATGTTCCTGTTCTTTTTAATGCACCCAATAATGAAGCAGGTGTATTTCCCAGTGAAGTTGGTGCAGTAGTTAGTGATATTGTTGATATTAAAGAAGCTAAAGCTAAAGTTGTTGGTAATCATATATACGGACTACTTCGTTTTTGGGGTGGACCAGCTTGGCCAAATAATGCTTATCAAAACGATCATGACGGAACAATTTATCCTGCAACAAGAGGGTACTATCATTTCTTATTCGATTTGGATAATGATGCAACAACCGGTTGGAATACAGCTTGGTACGAAGCACATTATACTCCTGTAGGTTATCTAATTAGTTTAGGTACTGCCGGCCAAGAAGCCATCGGTGTTGAATTTATGCAAGAATGGGGTGCAAGAACTAATGATGCTTGGGAACAAGCTAATAACGGAAAGCCTTATGTTCGTAGTATGGACCATTGGGGTGCCGATTATTCTGAATACAATGGACAAACTGATCTTGGAAGTGATCATGAAATTTATAATATTCCGGTTCCCGCTATTCAGCCTGATTCTGTTCGATTGATGAAATGGCAAGGTTCTGCTAAAATTAATAGTAGTGATGATTCAACTCTTATTGATAGTATGTATTCATATTGGGTTGGTCATGCATGGGGTAATGATTTCTTGGAATTTGGTTTGGAATGGACACCTGTACAAAAATATTTTGCTAATAAAGGAATGGATTACTTAAAACCAGGTGATGTTATTGGTGTTTGTGGTATGACCGAAACTCCGATAGATGATTGGGGTGTTGATATGACAACAAGAGGGGAAATAACTCTTCCTAATGTTATGCCTAAGCGTCCCGATATGTTTAAGTTCGATGGTAAAGAAGATGATTGGGCATCAATTCCTGTAGCTCTTACTGCGCCAAATAACGAAGCAGGTGTATTTCCTAGTGAAGTTGGTGCAGTAGTTAGTGATATTGTTGATATTAAAGAAGTTAAAGCAATGATTGATGAAGAAAATGTTTATTGGCATCTTAAAATGTGGGGCGGACCTTGTTGGCCAAATAATGCTTATGAAAACGATCATGACGGAACAATTTATCCTGAATCCAGAGGTTATTATCATATCTTAATGGATATTGATAATGATGCAACAACCGGTTGGAATACAGCTTGGTACGAAGCACATTATACTCCTGTAGGTTATTTAATTAGTCTCGGTACTGCCGGTCAAGAAGCCATTGGTGCTGAAGTAATGCTTGAATGGGGAGCAAGAACTAATGATGCTTGGAAAGTTGCTAATGAAGGTCAAAGACCTATTCGTAGTCATGATTATTGGGCATCTGATTATTCAGAGTATAATGGACAAACCGATTTAGGATCTGATCATGAAATATTTAATTATACTGTTGAAGATATGGATTCCGTAACAATTATGCATCATGATGGATTTTTATTAAATAATTCAAGTGATGATAGTACAACTATTGATGGTGAACCGGATTGGATGGCTCATAGTTGGGGTTATGATTTTCTTGAAGTTGGTATGTCGTTACGTACATTAAAAAAATACTTTAAAAATAAAACCGGTAATGATTATTTTAAAGCCGGCGATGTTATTGGTATTTGTGGTATGAATGAAACTCCGATTGATGATTGGGGTGTTGACGTAACTACTAGAGGTCAAATGAATGTAGTTACGGGTATCAATACTAATAAAAAAGTTATCACTAATGATTTTGTTCTTGAAAATAACTATCCTAATCCGTTCAATCCAACTACTACAATTAAGTTCTCAGTTCCTAATATTACTAAGGTTTCTTTAGTTGTGTATAATACTTTAGGACAAAAAGTTAGAACTTTAATTAACAATAAAACATTATCAGGTAACCAAACTGCTGTATGGAATGGTAAAAATGATTTTGGCAGCAGCGTACCTAGTGGTGTTTATTATTATAGAATGGAAAGCGGTTCAAATACAATAACAAAAAGTATGGTATTATTAAAATAAGTTCTTCCTTGTGCTGGTTAGTGAAAATATACGGAGAGTAATAAAAATTATTCTCCGTATAAATATATTAGGAAACATTAGATTTATTTTATGTAATTTTAATACTTTATAGAGCAATAAAATTCTATTTTATAGACGATCCCCAAAAACTTTGTCTTTTTATTTAAATGAGTATTAAAGTATTTTAAGTTTAACATTTGTCTTAGGTAATTAATTTGAGTAAAAATAATTTATTGATTTTAGTTTTATTGTTTGTCTTTTTAAGCTGTTCCGGAACCAAGAAGCAAAATTCTTATCTGGCAACTTTTAAAGGGGGTAATATATCCCAAAATGAATATATTGAACACTATTTGAAAAGCACAAAATACAAACCTAAAAAATTGCCAACAGTAGAAAACTTAAAAAAAATAGTTTCGCAAAAGGCTCTTGAAAAAATAGCGGTTCAAGAAGCAACGGCACAAAAGCTTGATCAGGATTCACTTTATCAAAACATAATGCAAAGTAATGAAAGAAGATTACTTTCCCAAAAATTTGTACAAACAAAAATTATTCCCCAAGTTGTTACAGATAGTCTTATAACAAAATTCTACAAAGAATTTTCACCACAATATAGAATGAAATATATAATGAGACCTTTTCTGTTGGAATCGCCAAAGTCTTTTATGCATTCACAGAAAGCTCAAATAGATAAAGCTTATAGAGAATTAAAAAATGGTGAAAAGTTTTCAAAGGTTGTAGAAAAATATTCGCAAGATATTACTACCAATAAAAAAGGTGGAGACCTAGGATGGATGATAAGAGAATCGATGGGTGATGAAGCTTTAAGAAAAGTTTTTGATACATTGTCTCAGTTTACTTATTCAAAACCATTTAAAGGTTATGGCGGTTACTATATTTTGTATAAAGGTGAAAAGAGAGAAGTAAAAGTTCCGCCTCTTAAATCAAGTAATCAAAAAATTTGGAAAACATTATACCATAGTAGATTGGCATTTGTTAATAAAACCATAGAAGATAAATTCTCTGAATTATCGAAAAAATATAATTATAAAACTGATGAGGAAGCAATAAAACAGATATTGGATAAGCTAAATAAATATTCTAAAGATAACACAGACGCATCATATTCGGATTTACTTAATGGATTTACAGATAAAAAGAAACAAACAATACTTGCTACTTATGCTAACGGTGTTATAACTGTAAAGGAACTATTTGTAGATCGTAAACGTGCACCAACAAATAAACAAGAGTTTCTTGAAAGATTAAAAAATATTGCCAAACAGCATTTATTTGCTAAATATGCAAAAGAAACCGGTTTACTAAACGAGCCGGAGCTTAAAGAGCAGCTTACCCAAATGAAAACTTCTTTGCTTCGAACCATTCTTTATCAGAACATGGTAAAAAATAAAGTAAATAAAGTGTTAAATGAAAAAGGGACGCTCAAAGGTGAAGCTAAAATTAGGGAAAAAACAAAAATTGAAAATTCATTAAGAACGAAATTTGAGAATGACTTAAAATCAAAATATAATTTTAAGTTTATTAAACAAAATTTTGATGATGCATTAAAAAAAGCTTTGAAAAAAAAGAAATTTATGAATGCTAAAAAATAAATAAACTTCTTAATTAAAAATTTTAAGATAAATGACAGGTTGATGATGAAATCAGTTGTAAAAAATAATAAGTTATCAATACTAACGGTTTATATTCTTTCCATTACTTTCTTTAGTTCAGTTATATTTGCCGGCTCAACCGGTAAGATAGGAGGAAAAGTTATTGATGCAGCTAATGGCGAACCACTATTAGGAGCAAATGTAATTGTTCTTGATGGAAGTGGCAAAGGAGCAGCAACCGATATTAACGGTGAGTTTTTAATACTTAATTTAGCACCAAGTACTTACCGTATAAGAATTTCGATGATTGGTTACAAAACAGTTGAAATTTCTGATGTACGTGTTTTTATAGATCGTACTGTTAGAATTGATGTAAAATTGCAAGAGCAAGTTATTGAAGGCGAAGTAGTTGTTATTGAAGCCAAAAGGGAAGCTGTTGAGTTGGATAGAACAAATACCGCTTCGTATGTTAATAGCGAAGAAATAAAATCACTTCCTGTTTCCACATTAACCGATGTTATTCAATTGCAAGCCGGTGTTGTAAAAGACGACGGTGGAGATTTACATATTCGTGGAGGTAGATCAAGAGAAATTTCTTATATGATTGACGGTGTTCCGGTTACCAATACCTTTAGCCAAAGTGGCGGTTCTAATGTAAATGTAGAAAATAATTTCATACAAGAATTGCAGGTTATTACAGGTACTTTTAATGCAGAATATGGTTCTGCTCAATCCGGTGTTATTAATGTTGTTACAAAAGTTCCTGACCGGAAGTTTTCAGGTACCGTAGAAGCACTTAGTGGTGGATTTTACTCTCCAAATTCTCCTATGTATGTAGGGGGCTTAGATAAACCGGATTTCTTAAATGAAAGTGAAGTTAAGTTCTCATTGTCTGTTCCTGTAAAGTTTATACCTGAAAGTTTAGGAAAACTAGGATTTCTAGTTAACGGAAGAATAGAAAATTCAAAAGGTTGGCTTAACGGTGAAAGAAGATTTCGCCCGGAAGACGGTTGGGAAATTGCTGTTTATAGAGAATGGTATAGAGCCAGGTTTGATCCTCCTGATCCTTTGGTAATTCCTTTACCGGATTCTTTGCATACAGGGGATGGTGAAATGCTAAATATGGAAACGAGAAGGAATTACAGTTTTAATACTAAATTTGTATATCAACCAATAGCCGGACTTACAGCATCTTACAGTATTTTTTATAGTAAAATAAATACATCCGATTTTTATAACTCGTGGAAATTTACTCCTGACGCTGTACCAACAACATACAATGATAATTTTACTCATTTATTTGTTTTAACACATACACCAAAAGATAACTTATATTACAATTTAAGATACTCATATCAAATAAATCACGAAAAAGAATATATGTACGAAAGTGCTGATGACCCCCGATACCAAGCAACTGCTGTTAACCAATGGGATCCCGGAGCAAATACAGGTTTCGATTATGGAGGTCTTAAAAGTTGGGATAGAAATTGGTTCGATCAAAACATACATTTGCTTAATGGCGATTTAACTTGGCAACTTAATAAAGTTCTGGAGATAAAGGTTGGTTTTGAAGGGAAAGCATACAATATACATTATAAAAATGCACCCATGAGGGAAGTTCAAGGACATGAAATTATTCAGTTCCCATTTACTCAAAGTGAGATTCGTGCATTTGAATTACCATGGAAAGATTTTAGAAACGCAACAAAAAATTATGAATATGGAACTATTCTTTTAAGGGAAGCAAACCCTGATAGTTCTGCTGATGATTTGTTTTATGTTGAATATACAAGGAAACCAATTGAAGCAGCTGCTTTTGCTCAAACTACTTTAAACATGGGCGAAATTGTACTTAATGCAGGAGTACGTTTTGATTACTTTGATGCCAAAGATAGATATGCCCCAACTTATGTAAACGTATTGCCTGAGATAGTTGGAGATAACAGATATTATAAAAAAGTAAAAAGCAAATATCAATTTAGCCCACGGTTCGGTTTATCTTTTCCTATTTCCGATGGAGGTGCTTTAAGATTATCTTACGGACATTTTTTCCAAATTCCGAGTTACGAAAAAATGTATGATAATCCGGTATTACCACATTATAATCAATTTAGTATTGCAAATACAACCATTGGTAATCCTAACTTAAAACCTGAAAAAACTATACAATATGAAATTGGTGTTCAACAAGAACTTACACCTGCTTTGGCAATGGAATTCAGTGCTTTCTATAAGGATATTAGAGATTTGTTAGGCATAGAATTATTAGCTTTAAGCAATGCAACAACTTTTAGAAGATACGTAAACAAAGAATATGGTAGTTCTTCCGGCTTAACATTTGCATTAAATTATCGTTCCCCTAATGGTAAAATTACAGCCGGTCTTGATTATACTTATATGACAGCCAAAGGAACATCATCGTCTCCGGATGCTGCTTTGGATGTACAAATATTATCAGGTCCAAGCCACGGGGCTTATACACTTGCCAAAAGAAAAGTTACTTTTTTAGATTGGGATCAAACACATTCCCTTAATGCTTCATTTAGTATAAAACCTTGGGAACAAACTGTTATGAGTGTAATTGGTAGATTTGGCTCGGGATTACCTTATACACCTTCCACCTTAGATTATGGTGTGGATTTACCAGGCGGTTGGTGGGATAACATCGATAGAAAACCCATTCAATGGAATGTTGATTTTAGATTTTCCAAAGGCTTTAAGATCTTTGGTCTAGAGTTTTTGGCAAATCTGAATATCTTTAATGTATTTAATAAACTTAATGAAAAAAGAGTTCACTCTATTACCGGTCATGCCGGTCCAAATGCATATTTGCCGGAAATAGGAAGACGACGTTATTCAAGAATAGACCAAATCGGGGTTTTTACTCATAACGAAGCTGATTACAATCCTTCGTGGTATTCACGACCAAGGTTTATACAATTTGGTATAGGTTTACAGTTTTAATAATAAATTTGAAGAATAGACATGCAAAAGACAAAAACAAGACAATTTAAATTACTGGTGTTTATAGTTTTACTATTTACGCAAAATATTTTTGCCCAGGTTGATACGGAAGATTTAACATTTAAAACTGATGCTAGTAAACGCGGTTCGGCAGCTGCGGCAATGCTTAGTATTGGTATTGGTGCCAGGGCAGAAGCTTTAGGTGGGGCTTTTGTTGCAATTGCCGATGATCCATCAGCTTTATATTGGAATCCTGCAGGTATTACTCAAATGAACTCCGTATCTTTGCAAGTTACAAAAACAGATTGGTTCGTAAATACAGATTTTAGCAGTTTAGATTTGGTAGTTCCGTTACAATCGTTTGGTGCCGCAATTGGACTTCATTTTGCAATGCTGGATTATGGTAAAAATCCTGTAAGAACAGTGTTCAGACCGGATGGAACCGGTGAAATGTATTCTGCTTCCGATTTTGTTGCAGGTCTTTATTTTGCTATGGGAATTACCGATAGAGTTTCCACTAGTCTTGGTGTTAAATATTTTAAGCAAAGTATTTGGCATATTAGTGGTTCGGCAATTGGTTTTGATCTTTCCATTTTATTCCAAACCCCATTTCATGGATTAAAACTTGGTGGAACAATCAGCAACCTTGGACCGGAATTTGGACTTACCGGACGTGATTTAACCAATGTTATGGATGTTGATGGAAGAAAACCAATATATTTTAACAACGATAATGTACCTATCAATTTGGCCACAGAAACATATCCGCTTCCATTATTATTTAGATTTGGTATAGCATATCAGTATGATTTGAGTGAACAAAATTCAATTACATTTGCTACTAACTTAAATCATCCAAGTAATAATGTGGAAACTGTTGATTTAGGTATGGAAGCTAAAATATTTGATGTATTTTATTTACGCAGTGGTTATCAATCACTTTTTTCGGATACTGCGGAAAACGGTTTAACTCTTGGAGCAGGTATAAACTATAAATTGCTTGATGTTGCAACGTTCTACATAGATTATTCATGGTCGGATTGGGGAGTTTTATCTTCAGTAAATAGGTTTTCTATTGGCATAAGTAGTTACTGAGTTTGTTATGTAAAAACCTAACCCTACCCAATCACCCATTTGAAAAAGTGGAAGAGCTTAATTTACCTCCTTTTTACAGCTGGAGGGTTGGGGCTGGCCGCCGGTATTTGGTGTGAGTGGGTTTGAAATCTGCTATTTTAATATCGTATATCGGAAAGTTTTTGAGAAGAACGACAATTTATATATTGGCAAATTAAAAAAATTATTATTAAAAATTATAAAGTTAAAACAGGAGAACTTCAGTGGTGTTACTAAGAAGTTTTGAAAAAAACGTAAAAAAATATTTATCCATTTTCTTTATGATATTATTCTTTATTACGAATAATAATAGCTTTGCACAAATTGCCGGAGCAACCAACGATTCACATCCTATGCATTGGGCAAGGTATTGGGCAAGAGGTGTTTTTGATAGAAATTTAATTCATACTAACATATGGAATATTGGTAATATTAATGATATGGCATGGCCGGGTAGCCAAGGCTTAGACTATCTATCAGGAGCTAATTTCTTAATTGCTGCTTACGTAACCGATATGTCTGCCTATGAAGGGAAAGTAGTTCCTGAAAAATGGGATGGTGAACAATTTGGTATTATTAGTGATGCTTATCTTCCCCATGTAAGTAATTCTACTGTTGCACAGCTTTCTAAAGATAGAACACACCAGCAAATTTGGCAACCAGTACCCGGATGGTTTAATGACGGTTATTACGGATATATCTGGGGAATAAATGAAGATGTAAATGGTGATGGAGAATTAGAACCGAGTGAAGATGTAAATTTTAATGGTGTTCTTGATTTAAATCTTGACCCACCTGAAAGCATATTGAAAAGTATGGCAATAAGTACCGATAAGAGGACATGGCCTGAATATTGGCCTGGCGGTTCGTATATTGGTGATACAAGACCACCTGCAGGTCGTCCCCCAAGAACTATAACTGCGGGGGAACGTGCAGGAAAATGGAATGGGGAATATAAAGCCGGACCAATTGCAGATCAAGAAGCTGTTTATATGATGGATGATCATGAAAATGATTATTGGGAAGATTATACAAATAAACGTTATTGGCCAATAAAAAATCCTGATGGAACTCCCGATACTACCAAATGGAATGATCCGGATGTAAATCATGTAAGTATTAGAGGTATGGGAGTTGAAGTTGAAGCAAGAACTTATGCTTGGTTTCACCCTTTAGCTGAAGATATTTTAGTTTCTGTTTATAGAGTGCGTAACTATAGTGATTATAACTTAGATCGTGTTGTAACCGGTATGTGGGCAGATGCAAATATAGTTCAGAGCACTTTTAATGCTGCAGATTACGTTGTTGCAAAATATGGTGCGGGTGATGAAGGAAGACTTGAATTTGACATCCTTTATCAATGGCATCAGTTTCCGGATCAATTAAATGAATATCAAAAAATAGGAGTTTTTGGATTTGCATTTTTAGAAAGTCCGGGCATTGAATATAATGGGGTAGATGACGATAAGGACGGAATGATTGATGAGAGTATGTCTGATGGTATAGATAATGATGGCGATTGGAAAGCATTTGATGATGTAGGATTACCCGGTATTCCAGGTACAGCTGGTAATGGAAAGTGGGATACGGAAGATACAAACTTGAATGGTGCTCTTGATAAAGGAGAAGATGTAAACAAAAATGATAAACTTGATTTCGAACCTATTAACGATGATAGGGGAACCGATGGTATTGGCCCGGATGAAAACGGTTGGCCTGGTCCTGATCCTGATGGAACAGAAACAAATGGAAGTATGGAGATAGGTGAACCTAATTTTGATGTAACTGATATTGATGAAGCTGATCAAGCCGGCTTGGGGCATGTATTTGTTTATCAAATTAATAAGGAACTTAGAAACCAAAAAGGGTTCTGGGAAAAATATTTAAGTAAACCGGGACAAAAAATTGAAGAAACAGATGAAAATATTGTTTTTATTTTTGCAGCTAAAGATGTGCGTCTGGAAACAACGGATGCATTGAAGCAAGCACAAAAACCTATTTGGAAAAGATTTGTTATTGCTTTACTCATGGGAGAAGATCAAGAAGATATTAAACGTAATAAAGCAACCATGCAAAATATATATAACCATAATTATAAATTTCTCACTCCACCATTGCAACCAACACTTATTTCTAATGTTACAGACCATAAGGTACAACTATATTGGGATACAGCGGCAGAAGATTCCAAAGATCCCTTCTTTGGTCATGATTTTAACGGGTATCGATTATACAAAAGTACGGATCCTAAATTTTTAGATATTAAAACTATCACGGATGCTTTCGGTAATGTTTTACTTTTTAAACCATTGGCAATATATGATAAAAAAGATGGTTTAACTGGTGCGCATCCGGTTCCTTTCCCTAATCTTGGTGTTCATTACGATATGGGTAACGACAGTGGACTTAAACATGCTTATGTTGATACATTAGTTGAAAATGGTAGAACTTATTATTATGCAGTTACAGCCATAGATGCAGGAAACGATTATGACTTTTTTGATAGAGGCTTGGTTGATGTAGATTATCCCTTACAAGCAATGCCTAGTGAATCTCCTTTCAATATAACAGTAAATAAATTAGGGGATGTTGTATTTAGAGATAAAAATACAGCAGTTTGTACACCACAAGAACCAGCTGCCGGCTATACGGAACCTTATGTTGATTCGTTAAAAATACAACATGTTTCCGGTTATGCCCGAGGTGGTTTATTTAATATTGATGTATTTAATAAAGAACATGCTACCGATCATCTGAATGATCTTTATCAATTAACATTTAAAGATGATGGATGGCTAACGGAAAAAACACCGCTTTATAAATGGGGTAGTACCATTGGAATAACTTTAATGAATCTTACATCAGGTGATACGCTTTTTAATTATCAATATCCGGGTCCATCAGTATTTTATAAAAAAGGATATGACGATATTGAAAGAGGAGTATATGAAGGAATAAAATATGATTTTGAATTTCCGGTAGAGGATAAAATTAGTGATACTCATGATGTAAGAAGAAAAATTGAAGTTATTAAATATAATAAATACGGTCGTGTAACAAATGAATGGAAACAATGGGCTACGGATACTAAATCAAATATTCGCTGTAATGCAATAGAGTTATCAAATTCCAGTATTGCTTTGCCAAGAGATTTTGATTTGGTTGTTTATGATCATATTGCGGATACATCTTATGCACCCCCTCCAAATCCACCAATACCGCCACAATTCGAAAAATATCCATTGAATTTTGCAGTTTGGGATGTAACAGATCCGAATAATAAAATAAAAATGAAAGTTAGTGTTCAGTATGAGAAAAATAGAGTCGGTGATAATTATTTGCCACCGGAAATGTATGGTCAAGTTTGGGATAGTACTAGAATAATTATAAGATTTCCTAAAAGTGATATTATTGGCGGCAGTGATAGATATTGGGGTTCTTGGGAATTAAGATTCTTCAAACCCGATTTTGCCAGAAAAGATACAATTGTTATTCCGCCTTCTCCCGGAGATGTGTATAGTTTTAGAACCGTAAGAAATCCAACCGCACAAGACACTTTCCGGTTTACAATTGATGGTGGTACGTGGAAAAAAGAAGATGTAAAAACAACGGAGAAGAAAAAAGTTTACGTTGTTCCGGACCCTTATGTTGCTGCCAGTACATTGGAACCTATTTACGAATTAGCAGGTAATTCTCCAAGAAGAGTGGATTTTGTAAATTTACCTCCAAAATGCACAATTTATATTTTTACTGCCGGTGGAGAACTGGTTAAAAGAATTGAACATGAAAGTGCTTTTGACGAAGGAAGGCATACCTGGGATTTAACTTCGGATGATGGTCCGGAAATTTCCTTTGGAGTTTATTTCTTTGTAGTAAAAGCTGAAGGTTTGGAAACACAAAGAGGTAAGTTTGCTATTATTAAATAATTTGTAAAAGTAATATTATTCTCAGAAGCTCAATTTCTTTGAGAAGTTGGGCTTCTTTTGCATTTTAAGATTATATAAAACAGGGTTTAGTTAAATTGAAATTGTTTAAAAAATATATTACTACTTCGGTTATTATTTTATTATTCGGATTATTTTTTTTCTCCTGTTCAAATAAAAAAAATGAAGAAGAAATTATTGCTAAAGTAGGCAATAGAGTAATCACAAAAGATCAATTTCTATCCGGTTATGAATTTAGTGTTAATCTTTTAAGACGAGGTAAAAATCCACACCGGAGATATCTTAACTATATGATTAAAGAATTGTTGCTTGCTAACAAAGGGTTTTCTTTAGGATTAAATAAAGACCATTATGTTACATCAAGAATCAAACACAGAGCGGATAATGATCTTTTGGAATCATTTTATCAAAAATATGTTTACAGCAAGGTGAAAATTCCCGAATCAAAAATTGTTGATGTCCTAAAAAAATCGACTGTTAAATTTAGGTTACTTATTTGGCCAACACCATCATTAGAAAAAGCAGCTGAGGCTTATGACGAAGCTTCCAAAACTGATCTGAACGATTATATAGAAAAGCAAATTAACAAGTTGGAAATAAAAAATATAACCAAAAAAAATTTTGAAACCGATTGGTTTGATTATTTGGACATACCTCCAAACATTTTTAATAAGATAAAAAATCTGGAAATAGGAAAACCATCAAAACCTATTCCGTACGAAAAAGGTTATGCAATCTTTCAAATTATAAACCTTAAAAGAGAACCAATAAAGAGTGACGAACTAAAAACCGGATACAAAAGAAAGAAAATATACGCCAGGCTTTTTAATATTGCTTCGGATAGTATTGTTCACCATTTAATGGATTCTATCTTAACACCAATGAACATAAGAGTTAAAAATAAAACGGTTGATCTTATTGTTGAACCTCTTTTGGGTTGGATACAAGACGGAATACCGGAAAGAAAAACAATTGTTGAAAATATTAAGTCTGCAACAGATACTTCAAAAAAATATTTGGTTGAATTAAAAAGTTTATTGCCTAAAGTTTTATACACAGCTGCAGACGGAGTTTATACAGTTGAAGACTATTTCAATTATATGAACTATCATCGTAAAATAATTAATGCTGCAAAAAATCCGTTAGATTTGAAAAATCGTCTTGTTACGGAAATTGGGACAATGATTAAAAATAGAAAATTTATTAATATTGCCAAAGAAGAAGGCTATTTGGATTCTGCCAAAATTAAGAGTGATATAAAAATTTGGGAAGAAAAATGGACTTATGATATATATAGAGATCATCTAATTAGGAACGTAAAAGTAACGGAAAAAGAAATGAAAGAGTTTTTTAAAAATCATTGGAGAGATTTGAGAATTGCAAATGTTGATACAACAAGGTTTTATAAATATAAAGATGATGTTTATAATATGATATTATTCAAAAAACATACGGCCCTTTTGGAAAGGGAAATTGCTAAGTTAAAAAAGAAATATTCAGTTTGGGTTAATGAAGAATTATTAAAAAATTTAGATTCTGCTAATAGTATTAAAAATGATTTAACTGTATTTACAGTTAAAAATTTTTCCGGCGAGCCTCTTGTTCCAACTGTCGATTTGCAATGGTTGAGTTATTGAATGAGGTTATGGTAATAAAACAATTAGTTTTTGATTAAACTGGGATAATATATTTATAACGCTGTTACACAAAACTGTCCCGCCCAAAAGAAGGCGGACAAACTATTCTGAATTCTGTTGCTGTGGGTGAACGCTTTCTTAAACTTTGGTTTTTGAGATACTTCGTTCATAAAAAGCATTCACTTAGTATGACAGACAAGAGACGCAAGACGAAAAACGTGAAACGCAAGACGTTTTCATTAAATATGTCATTCTGAATTCCGATGTTTTTCAATCGGGATGAAGAATCTCCTTACTTTTAGTTTTGAGATACTTCGTTCATAAAAAGCATTCACTCAGTATGACAGACAAGAGACACAAGACGAAAAATGTGAAACGCAAGACGTTTTCATTAAATATGTCATTCTGAATTCCGATGTTTTTCAATTGGGATGAAGAATCTCCTTACTTTTAGTTTTGACATACTTC
>Ga0256841_1001479_pt1 | contig 20301 bp, 13 predicted proteins | sample 356308metaG_FD_185971 | JGI IMG/M metagenome (GOLD analysis project Ga0256841, IMG submission 185971) | Hydrothermal vent microbial communities from Mid Atlantic Ridge, Atlantic Ocean - 356-308 | ecosystem: Environmental > Aquatic > Marine > Hydrothermal vents | place: Atlantic Ocean: Mid... | reverse complement strand
TAATTCCAAAGAACAATTCTCTATACTAATTGAAATTATTATTCTTTATAGATTATAATATTAATTTTTAAAATATTACGTTTGTTACTGCTCGATTGTAATCAAGAAAACAGACCGCTGATTTTTCTGCTTCGTATACTTTTATTTTACCCCAACATATTCAACCAAATGATGTTGTTGTAAAGGTCCGTTGCCATGCCTGTGTTTAGGACCCAATCCTTCCCAATGATAAATAGCTTTATAATTATCAAATACCTTTAATATTTCATCTGGCTCTAAAAACGTTCTATAATTACCTTTGCCGCCGGTAAATGAAGCTTTCCCTTCCCGTACCCATTTTTCTTGATATTTTTTATAGGAGTTATCACCGGTTAAAAAAGCCGTAACAAAAATCAAACTTCCGGTTACTGTCCAATAATTAATTTTGTCAAGCAGCAATTTTATTGAATCCCAATCAAGAATTTGTAACAAACCAAAAATTAAAACAGCCGAATAAGGTTTGTTCCCCGCAGCAAACTTACTAAAGTCAGTTTGATAAGCATTTATTTTAATATTTTCTTTTTTTGATATACTTAGAATTGTACCAACGGCAATACCCGACGGATCAATAGCATCAACAGAAAAACCTTTTTTTGCCAGAAAGAAAGAATTTCTACCTTGTCCGGCGCCAATATCCAAAACCGGTTTTGATTTATCAATATAAGCGCAAAAGTTAATTAATATCCTTTCCGGTTGGGAACCAAAAACGTTTTCACTCATACTGTAAACTTCATCAAACTGCATAGTATTAGTATTTTTTTGAATCGCATATTCAATTTAAATCCATTTTTTTTATTTTACATCATACTAACTGAGTGAAACTTTTTATAGAATTAATTGTATCATTAGCGAAATTTAATGAACGAGCTTAAAATAATAAAGAAAAATAAAAGATAAAGAGGTATAGATTATGGCATTTAACTTTGACAAACTTACGATTAAAGCACAAGAAGTGGTTCAGAGTGCAGTAGAAATTGCACAGAATTATAATAATCAAGTAATCGAGCCGGAACATTTATTGGCGGCAATGTTGCAAGAAGCCGGTGGTGTTGCCGAATCGATGATTCAAAAAACCGGAGCTAATGTAGCTCAATTAAAAATAAAGGTCGGCGAGCTTCTGGAAAAACTTCCAAAAGTTACCGGTGCAGGCGTTGGAAATCAACAAATGTCCGTTAATACTGCACAGTTATTGGATAAAGCCGCAGAAGAAGCAAGAAACTTAAAAGACGAGTTTGTATCGACCGAACATTTATTATTGGCAATGACGCAAGACACGGGAGCCGTTGGTAAATTGCTTGCCGGAAACGGCGTGACCAAAGATGTTGTGTTAGCCGGACTAAAAGATATTCGCGGATCTCAACGTGTAACTTCTCAAAACGCAGAAGATACTTATCAGTCACTGAAAAAATTCGGCAGGGACCTAAACGAACTGGCAAAAGCCGGAAAATTGGATCCGGTTATTGGTCGGGATGAAGAAATACGCCGCGTTCTTCAAGTTTTATCTAGAAGAACAAAAAACAATCCGGTGCTAATTGGCGAACCGGGAGTTGGTAAAACGGCAATTGCCGAAGGGATTGCACACAGAATTGTTTCGGGCGATGTTCCTGAAAATTTAAAGACGAAAAGAATTATTGCATTGGATTTAGGAGCGCTTGTAGCGGGCACACAATTCAGAGGTCAATTTGAAGAGCGTGTAAAAGCCGTAGTAAAAGAAGTTCAAAATTCAAACGGCGAAATTATTTTATTTATCGATGAGATGCATCAGCTTGTTGGCGCCGGAAAAACCGAAGGGGCAATGGATGCCGCTAATATTCTTAAACCTGCACTTGCCCGCGGTGAATTGCATGCAATCGGCGCTACTACTTTGAAAGAGTATAAAAAACATATAGAAAAGGATGCAGCATTAGAAAGAAGATTTCAACCTGTAATCATACAAGAACCGAGCGAAGAAGACGCAATATCCATTTTACGCGGACTCAAAGAACGTTACGAAGTTCATCATGGTGTAAGAATAACCGACGGAGCAATTGTTGCAGCCGTTCAACTTTCTAACAGGTACATAACGGATAGATTTTTGCCGGATAAAGCAATCGACTTAATTGACGAAGCAGCTTCCAAATTAAGAATTGAAATCGATTCGATGCCGGAAGAGTTGGATACTTTGGAAAGGAAAGTTAAACAACTTGAGATTGAACGGGAAGCTCTGAAAAGGGAAAAAGACGACGCTTCGAAAGCCCGTCTCGAAGAAATTAAAGAAGAACTTAGTAACCTTGAAGAAAAACGAAACGAGTTGAAAGCGCATTGGGAATTGGAGAAAGCTAAAATTAAAGAAATTAGAAAAATCAAAAGCGATATCGAAAATGCCAAAACGGAAGCCGACAGATATGAACGTGAAGGAAATCTCGGTAAAGTAGCCGAATTGCGCTACGGAGTAATTACAGACCTTGAGAAAAAACTTAAAGAGGAAACCAAAAAGTTAGCCGAAATTCAAACTAACAGCAGAATGTTAAAAGAAGAAGTGGAAGCCGAAGATATTGCCGAGATTGTTTCCAAATGGACCGGTATACCCGTTAGCAAAATGCTTGAAAGCGAAAAAAGCAAATTGCTGAGAATGGAAAGTGAATTACATAAACGCGTTGTTGGTCAAGATGAAGCGGTAAAAGCAGTATCGGATGCAATTAGAAGATCGAGAGCTGGTTTGCAAGACCCGTCCCGTCCAATCGGTTCATTTATTTTTGTTGGAACAACCGGTGTCGGGAAAACCGAACTTGCGCGTGCTTTAGCGGAATTCTTATTTAATGATGAACACGCAATGATTAGAATTGATATGTCGGAATATATGGAAAAGCATTCCGTTTCAAGATTAGTCGGCGCGCCTCCCGGATACGTTGGCTATGAAGAAGGCGGTCAACTTACCGAAGCGGTTCGTAGAAGACCTTACTCAGTTGTCCTTTTAGACGAAATTGAAAAAGCGCATCACGATGTGTTTAATATTTTACTGCAAGTGTTGGATGACGGTCGATTGACCGACAACCAAGGCAGAACCGTTGATTTTAAAAATACGATAATTATAATGACTTCAAACATCGGTTCTCACTTGATTCAAGAAAAACTTGAATCGTTTAATGAAAATAACTACAAAGAAATTCTTGAAGATTTGAGATTAAAGTTAAACGACTTATTGCGTAAAACTATTCGTCCTGAATTTCTGAACAGAATTGATGAGATCGTTTTATTCAAACCATTGCTAAAATCGGAATTGAAAGAGATTATAGATATTCAGCTGCAAAGGGTTGAAGATATGTTGAAGGATAAGAATATTCATATAGAAGTGGATGACTCGGTTAAGGACTTTTTACTTAAGACAGGTTACGATGTAACATTCGGCGCAAGACCTTTAAAACGCACTATTCAAAGGTATTTAATAAATCCGTTGGCGGCAGAATTATTAATGGGAAAATACGAATCCGGTGATACAATAAAAGCCACAATGGATGGCGATGTTGTTAAATTTAAGAAAAAGTAATTATACAAACCGGCAAACTAAGTTCCTAAACGGAGCTTAGTTTGTTGTTTGTTTATTCCGGCTTACGAAAATGGTAAAAATAATTAAATATCATAATATAAATTATTAATAAAGAGTATACATTTAAAACAAGAACTTTTATAAATCCAAGTCCAAAGACAAACAGAAAAGAAACTAATAAAAACAAAACATTAAAATAAACAGATAAAAATAAGGAACGGTAACGGATTAACATTCCAGCGCTACTTTCTTCTTTCTCTTCGGAAAATCCGATAAAAAACAATCCAAGAAGAATTAATAAACCAACTATTTCTTCACTTATGTTATTTGTTATAAATGTAAAATATTTACTCTGCAAAAATGATGAGTAAACTGCAAAAACTTTAATATTCAAACATTCAGGCTTAAATCCAAAATAGAACCTGTAAATTGCAAATGCCAAACCCGCAATAAGAAACAACCAGCCTGCTATTTTTAATTTATAAGGGAAAAGATAAAATCTCTTAAAGTTCATGTCACTCATTTTTAATAATTAGACGGATAAATATACATTCCGGCCGAAGTTCCGTCTTCCATTATAGCTTCTACAAATACTAATCCGAATTTATGATTAGCCCGGAAAATATATTTTTTTACTCCCGGCGCTATTGCATTTTGTTCGACGGTTATTGTTTTTATATAAAGCATTCCCCATTGGAAATCATCTTTATCCGATTTGGCAACTACTTTTCGCGTTATTGTTTCCCCGTTGGATAATTTTAAGGAATACGAATCTCCTACATTAGCATCGTATTTAACCAAAGTATGAGCTTTATGATCAATGTTGTTAAAGTCTTGTATTCCCTCCGATGTAATTTTATACTGAAGATCGGCATCTATTTTACCGTTATCGTCTATAAATGCGGGATAAATTGTTGAAACAACATCCGCAACATTAGCCAAACTACTAATTTTTGAAATATCCGTCGATACATGAATTGTTGCAACTCCGTTATCATTTTTTGTTATTTCTATTCCTTCCAGTCTGGTATAATCACCATTTATTTCAACAACGGTATAACCGGTATTGCCTACTTGCCCCAACGGAATCTTCGGATCGCCGCCTAAGTTATTTGCATCGTCTTGCGGATCATTTGTACCGCAAGATGAAATAAAGGCGGAAAGAATTAATATCATTAATAAATTTGTTAGTAATTTCATTTTAATACTCCGTTTAATTAAAAGGTATATTTTTAACTAACAGAATATGCGAAAGGAATTGAGCGGAATCAATGACACACTTGCGTCATTTTTTATAATAAAACTTCAGATTAATCCCTCGCGTATTGCTTTAACTACCGCTTGCGATTTTGAATGTACGTGAAGTTTTTCGTAGATATGTCTTATATGATTTCTAACCGTTTGAATACTGATAAATAATTTTCCGGCAATTTCGTTATTTTCCATACCGTCAACTATCAATTGTAAAATTTCCATTTCCCTGATCGAGAGATTTACGTCATCCGATTTTACAGGCACATAATCTTTAAATAAATCAATAACCTTTTTGGCTATACTGGCTGTCATAGGACTTCCATCGGTAATTACTTCTTCAAGGGCGCTTAAAATTTTTACGGGTGAAGATTTTTTTAACAAATAACCGTCGGCTCCTGCCAATATTGCTTTTAAAATATTATCGTCGTCATCAAAAACGGTTAACATTATTATTTTTACGGATGGCAATTTTTTTTTGATGTACGGAATAGCATCAATACCGCTCATTCCCGGAAGTCCAATATCCAACAAAACTACATTTGTATCTTCCGGAATATTATCTATACCTTCTTCGGCATTTTGAAATACCGATAAACATTTATAACCTTCGGTTGCATTAATTAAATGCGCCAATCCTTCTCTAAAATCCGGATGATCTTCTATAATTGTTACGTTTATCATATCAGTATAATTTTATGCATAAAATTCTGAATTAATTCCATTTATTCAATAACATACATACGTCATTTTATAATTACAATAATATTAGTTCCCTTACCCAAAGTCGAATCGACTTTAAATTCCGCATTAATTTCTTCACTTCTTTCTTTCATATTTCTAAGTCCGTGACCCTTATTTTTTGCTTTTTGAAAATCGAATCCGCTTCCGTTATCGGATATTTTTACCAAAAGCGTTTTGTTAGCTGATGAAATATTAATTTTTACTATGCTTGCATTTGCGTATTTAATTATGTTGTTAAGTGCTTCTTTAATTATCAAATACAAATTATGTTTTTTTAAGGCGGGTAAATGAATGCTGTTGATTAAGTCTTGATCATTTATAGAAAAGGCAATATTTTTTTCTTTGAAAAGATGTGTAAAATTTTCCCTAACCTTTAGAACGAACTGGGAAATTGTCTCCGGTTTCGGACTAATTGTCCAAATCATATCCGTTACGCTTTGTTTTGCATTATTTAGTAAATCAGCAGCTTTATTAAAATAAATAATAGCTTGCGCCGGATTATTTTTAAGCGATTGTTTAAGCAATTCCAAATAAATTGTTACACTGCTTAAGGTAGAAGCCAAATCATCATGTAAATCCCTTGAAAGTTTTTGCCGGATCTTCTGTTTTTCCAGTTCGCTTTCTCTTTTTAGATTCAAGCGTTCGTATAATAATTGCTGGATAAAGATAAGTCCTAACACCACCGATACAGGAAGAACGCTCGATAATAATAACTCTCTAAAATTAAACAGCGAGATCAAAATATAATAAGATATTAAAATTATTAAACTTGAAATTATAATATTTTTTAACGTCCAATTGAATTTTCTTTTACCTCTATAAATTGAAATGGAAAGAACAAAAAAGACAAAAAGCCATTTCACAAATTCAAAAAATCGATGAGGATCAAAAATTAATCTTATAAAATACCTTTTTACTATTGCAATAAACTTAGGAATTCCGCTAATATCCGAAATTGCAATAATGTTACCGGGCAAAATATTTTTTATCAATTTAACTTCGCCCAGTGGGAATACAATTTTAATTATAACAGGTGACGAATAATAAAGGGGGATAATTTTTACAAAATCATCGCACGAAGCATAACCTGAACCGGCTTTAATTTCCGTGTAATAAAGTATATATTTTTTATCATCTAAATTCCGGGTTGGATAGACATAAATTTTCGTTCCTACGGCAGAGCTGTTATTATTGAACCCTGAGATTTTCAGAGTTACAAAATTACTATCGGAAAACTTATTACGAAGGAAGGTGCTGCTACCGCCAACGTAATTTGCCGCATACAGGTCGGGACCGCCGTTATTATCAAAATCGGCAACTGCGGTTCCCGTACCGTAACCGTTAACCCCAGCTCCGTAAAGACCGGTATTATCAATAAAAATTCCGCCGTCAATATTTTTATAAAATTTATCTTTACCTACATTTGCCAAATATAAATCTTTTAAACCGTCTCCGTCAAAGTCGGCCGAAGAAACACCGTAACTTTTCAAAGTATCGGTTCCAAAAAAAGTCTCCGTCATATCTATAAACTTTCCCCTGCCATTATTCAAGTAAAATTTATTCGAAGTTTTTCTGTTTGTAACGAACAAATCGGGATCGCCATCATTATCGATATCCGTAAAAACAACACCGTTACTTTTAGTATAAGCATCTCCCCCCACAAAAGCAGAATCGGTATAATCAACAAATTTCAAAGTTCCGGTTTCTTTTAACAGATTTTTGTATAAATTATTTTTTTTAGACCAATTTGCCACATATAAATCAATATCTCCGTCATTATCAATATCAGAAAATGAAGCGCCTGTTCCGCCGTACCGGGAAATAAGGTTAGCCTGCTGTGTAATTTCCATAAATATTCCGGCGCCGTTATTAATATATAATCTGTTTGTCGTATTTTCGTTAACAATAAAAACATCCAAATCACCGTCATTGTCTACGTCGCCAGAAACAACTGCATTTGTTCTGTCGCTTTGTTTTCCTATTCCGCCGGAAATATTCGAATAATCGACAAAATAACCATCGCCTAAATTATGATATAATTTATTTTTGGAATTTAACGAAGAGACATAAAGATCGATGTTGCCGTCATTATCAAAATCTCCGGCACAAGCGCCCAGGTTTAATTCCCTTACCGTTCCTTTATTTTCAAGTTGTTCGCTTAATCCTCTTTCTTCACTTTCGTCAATAAATTTAAAATTGCCTTTATTTATATAAAGATGATTTTGTCCGAATAAACCGCATGTAAATATATCCGTTAAGCCGTCTCCGTTAAAATCCACAGCTACAACTCCATATTCGTCGTTAATCTCTTTTGCTTCAAAATAAAATGTGGACCGCTTAAATCCTTTCCATATCCGTTTGGTATGTTTTATTGTACCGATACCATAACTTAACAAAACTCCGTTATCGCCGCCTATCAAAGCAATTTTTGGGGATACTGCTTCAACGGAATTTAGAGTTTCGGTAATATTGCTTTTTTCCCGAAACAACCTGCCGTTTACAAAATGTAAAATTAATCCCTCAATTCCGGCTGCAATAATCTCATTGTTTTCCGGAACGGAAAAGTCATTAATATTTTTTAGTCGATTATCTTTAAAAATCACTTCAATTTTTTTATTGCCTGTATTTAATTTTCCCATTACACTATCCGAATAAAAATATATAAACGAACCATAATTCTTTATTAATCTTATATTGTAAGGAAGATTAAATTTTTCCCACTTCTTATTTACATATTCAAATAAATTTCCGCTTTGGGAAAGTATCCACAAACTATTTGTTTTTGTAATTATTACTTTTTTAATCACATCATTATTCACGGGAACCAAATAATTCCATTTTCCATTAGTCATTTTTGCAATTTCACCTAATCCGCTTATAACTCCGTTTTTAGAATCCGTAAATTTCATGGAGTAAATTGAATTAGCTAAAGGACAGAATAATTTCTTCCAAAACTTACCGTTCCAATAATATAAAATTGATTCTTGATATTTAGTTTTAGCATTAACCCAAATGGAATTGATATTGTTTGCATAAATACTTGTGGGTTTAGCAGGAGGTTGCGGTAAAAACTTTTGCCAGATACCGTCTTTTAGAACCATTATTATATCCGCACCGCTTATTCCGGAGGCAGACGAAAACATTTTAAGATATTTGATTTTGGAAAAAGTAGGTACTTGTTCTAAATTCCAGGTAAAATTATTTAAGGTTTGAGAAAAAAGAGATTGATAAAAAAATAAAAACATACAAAGATACTTTATAAAAGTAAAAGAAACGGTATGGAAATTTGCTTTTCTTCTCATTGAGAAAGTTATATTTATACAACAAAAGTTCTAACAGACTTTAATTTGAATTGTTATCACAAATATAAATAATAATTTTGGGCAGCGTAACTAAAACTAATTTTTGTTTACCTTAACTACAACTTTACCAACCGATTTACCCGATTGTAAATATTTAATTGCAGAATGTATATCATTAAATGAAAATTTTTTACCAATTAAAGGTTTTGTTAAATGTAATTCATTCAGTTTGTCAACCATTCCGGCTAATTGTTCTTTTTGATCCCATAACCAAATTAAATTAAATCCCATAACGGAACGGTTTGTGTTAATCATTTTTAAAGGATCGATTTTCGGTCTGGACAAATATTTGAAAAGGAGTTTTGGATAGTTTAGCATTAAACTTTTTGTATTGAAATTTGCCGAACCGTAAGAAATTAATCTGCCTTGAGGCGATAATAAAGCAAAGCTATCTTTAAAAATTTTTCCGCCGATACATTCCATTACCAAATTTAGATTTCTTCCATTCAATTTCTCAATTAATTGTTTCGTAAAATTTTTCCCTCTAACAATGATTTTGTTATAACCTTCTTGTTTACAAAGATCATACTTTTCGTTTGAACCGATAGTACCGATTGTAAAAGCATCAAATTTTTTGGCTATTCTATTAGCGTAAATTCCCACTCCTCCGGCAGCGCTATGAATTAAAACCGTTTGACCCGGCTTAATATTTCCTAACTCAACCAACCCGTAATAAGCAGTTAAACTATTTACCAAAAATCCGGCACCTTCTTCAAAGCTCCAAGTTTCCGGTAATTTTACCAGATAATTAAAATCAATATTTATAATATTTGTATATGCGCCAAACCTTGTTAAGCCCATTACCTTATCGCCAACCTCAAACTTCCCGGCATTTTTCCCTTTTTGTATAATTACACCCGAATATTCAAGTCCCGGAACAAATGGTGTTTTGGGAGTTGCGCTATACAAACCCAACATTGCAAAAATATCGGCAAAGTTTAATCCTATTGCTTTTACTTCTACCGTTATTTCATTAGCGGAGGGTAAAGTTAAATTTTCCTTTCCAGGTTTCAGGTTATTTAAGTTGCCGGTTTTATCAATTTTATATACCAGTCGATTCATGCAGTTAAAATACAAAAGGATTGGGGAAAAGGACAAATAAGAATTTCGCCAATAATAATAATTATACTTTATTTTCACTTGTTGGTCAACTTGCCAAGTTGACCATTTAACTGCAAAATGTAGAACATGTTATTGTAAGGCGACAACATAGCATGTTTTCTTACAAAGATAAACCAATATATGGTTGAAGGCAAATAATAATAAAATAGGTGCAATGGTAAAACTACGGGGTTTTATTTTAAAGCTAATTGATTAGTTGTTTTCACAAGTCGTTTAGCTAAACTTTTTAGGATATCGACGGTAACATCGGGATATTTTTCAGCCAACACTTCAAGAGGGACTTTAATTTCATAAACTGCCGAATCTTCCAAAGCAATAACGGAAGCGCTTCGTGTATTCTGTAAAATCATTGCCAGTTCGCCTACAATTGAACCTTTTGTATCAATTTCGGTAATTAATTTATCTTTTTTGAATATTCCAAGTTTACCGCTTTCTAAAATGAAAATCTCTTTTGCCTCATTTCCTTCGTATGTTAAAACATCACCTTTTTTATAGAATTTCATTTTACCTCCATTTTACTATTATTTATTTTCGAACATGAAGTATAAAATGTTTAGAGAAATAAAATATTTGAGAATGGAAAATTTAGAATTGAGAACTGTATAAAATTATTATATTGTTAATATCTTTGTCGATCAGAAAAGATCGTAATAAATCAACGTCTTATTATTCGGATTTCTAAATTCTGACTTTTCGCTTCTACTTTTAACGTTTTTGCTTGCCGCCAATCACTGACTGTTTACGTTATTTCCTTAAAAACTTTCAGTCAATTTTCTTAACTCAATAGATTTTGTATAGAATTCATCCAGGGTTAACTCTTTCAAATAAATCATTCCGTGTGCTGCTCTAACACGCGGACTTTCGTTATTCAGGAAGAAATTGTTACCCAAGCAAAGTCGTATTGTATCGTATTGATCAACTTGAACTTTATGGGCCAGGCGGTAAAACGGACCGTCAAATTCCCAACTCGGAAAGCTTGCGTTTTTCTGCGAGCCGTAACTTTTCATAAATGCATTTTCCAAAATCGCAAAAGAATTAAGGCTTACAGGAACGTAAATATTAGCTTCGGAAGGATGGAAACGGTACCAAATATTTCTATAACCCCAAACTCTTAAATTGGAAACATCCGCTTCTTTTTCATACAACTTAAGAGCTTCCGAAATTGCTTGCAAAACTTTGTAGTGTGTATCGGGACCGCTTCCTTCGGGATCGAGAGCAACAGTAACGATAGTTGGTCTTACTTTCCTTAACAATTCCAAAACGGGAATTACATCTCTTCGCAATTCCGGATTTTCGGTAAATATTTCGCCTTGGTAAAATCCCAGTCGCAAGTGCGATACACTATCCGAGTTAAAACCCAAATATGCCCATAGAATTTCCTCTTCCCATTCACGCAGCATTCCTTTGTATTTTTGCATTTGGGGAATGTCTTTTTGTCCGGGATATTGTTTTTGAAAATATTTAATCAGTTCCTTCACTTTTTCCTGAAGATACATATATTCATATTTTCCATACAACTCGACTAAATTTCTCAAAAGTCTACGTGAAGTTGCTTCGTTTTTAAGTGTTCTGCTATGAAATGCAATTCCGTCCAAATATAAATTAACATCTCTGTTCCTGCCTTCAATAAATTCAGGCTTAAAATAATTCTTTTTAAAACGTTTTTTAAATTCCGGTTTTCTTAAAAAACCCTTTAATATTTCCAATACTTCAATCATATAACTATTTGTTACAGCCGTAAATCCGCTTGTAAGCGTTGTAAAGTGATGTTTATTAGAAGCGGTTCTCACAAGATGAACAATATACGGCAAGTATCCTAACATAATATCATCGTGATGCGGAGCTGTATGCAGAATGGTTTCGTTTTCTAGAACGGCTAATCCCTTGTTAAATCTTTCGTTCACCGCAGTGTTAATTAAGGCATTTATTTTTCCAGGTGATTTTCCTGTTTTTTTCAAAACCAAATTGGCAAGTTTATCATTTTTATAATCATTAATTGTTAAATCTTTAATTTGTTTGTTTTTTGCTTTTGCAAGATTTATTACCGCCCGTTCCATGGATGCTTGTGAAAGCGGAGTTTCGTTTTGCAAGTTCACAAATCTTCTTTCGGTCAAGCGTAACGCCGCTCCGTTAGTAAGATAGAATCTTGCATTTTTTAATTTTTGCAATACCGTAGCCGGATATTCGTTTGTTTCCCCGTTCTCAATTGACGCTTTAATAATATTTGCTTTTGCTTCGCCCGCAGCAATAATAATTGCCGTCGCATCTTTCTTATATGTAATAGTATTTAGTCCGATTGTAATAACCAACCGGTTTCGCGCCACTTCAATTCCACCTAAATCGGTTGCGGCGGCAGCCTGAGTTTCGTAATTTGTTTCGGTTAACCGAGTGGTTGAAAAATGATCGCTTCCTTTTACGTTAAATCCAATGTGTCCGTCCGGACCAATACCGCCAAGGAAAAAACCTATTCCTCCCATTTCTCTTATCTTATTTTCATAGTTCGTACAAAACTCGTCCACAATTTCTATAGTCTTTTTTTGAAGTCTTTCAAGCCGGTTGCTTGCAAAACGTGTTCTTAATGAGAGATCAACTTTTTGATCGGGAAAAACTTCGTTTAACGGTAAATTTTCTGCTGTTCCTATTTTATTTGTATTTATTAACAAAGCTTTCCTAGGATCAAGACCCAAATTGCTGATATAATATTTTTGTATATAGAAATAAAAACTGTTATGTTGAGCAGAATTAATCGGATAGAACTCGTCAATCTGGACAAAATGTAAACTTTTTAATTGAGGTTTATTAGTCGGGTCCAAACCAACTTTTGCAATTTCATCTTTTACTTTTTTTGTTTTCCAATTATTTACAAAGTATGAAACCCATTTGATAAAGTGTTCCGGAGTTTTTCCCGTTGGTAAAGAAATTACTCCGCCGGGATTATTCTGCACCCATTCAATAAACCGCAGCGCCGTTAATTTTCCAAGTTCGGGAAAGTTATCGACTTGGATAATGGGAATTTTTTCTGTCGGTTCATAGATTAACTTTTTACGGGAAAGTTCCAGATAATATTGTTCTACTTTGGAAATATTTTTTACTTTTAATTTTGAATAAATTGAATTTTGCATCTATTCCACTCACTTGTTTAACTATTAAAAATAATTTGGAAGTCAAAGTTACATTAATTACGGAAAGAATAAAATACAGTTCACATATTTTAACCTAAATTGCACCGCCTGTTTTAAACATTATACCAATAAAAACAAATCCTATTGAAAGTAGAGTTACCACAAAAATATTTAACGCAAAAGCTTTAAGATTATTTTCGTTTAGCTTAGGCAATATTTTTGACCGCGCATAAACGGTCAAAAGAAAAGTAATGACTAAAAGCGAAAGCTTTCCAACAATTAAATGAGAATAAATTAATTTAAAAGAAAACCACGTTGCAATGTCAGGAACAAAATAATATGCCAACCAGAGACCGGTAAGGAGTTGCAGAATTAAAATGTGAATAGATATTTTGTTGTAGTCCTTTTTAAGTTGATCAATATTTTCAGGCGATTTGTTTTTTAGCGCTTTCGGTAAAGAAGTAAATGAAAGCATTAAGTATCCGCCTACCCACGTTGTTGCGGATAATATATGTATTAATAAAATAATCGTTTTCATTACGGTATCACTTTCTTATTTTATTTAAAAAAAATTAACACCAAAGATAGACAGAAATTTATTGAAAACTTATTCCGCATACCTGTTTTTTTAATTTTATTATTTATTACAATAAAATACTTTATTTTACAGGATATGTAAATGCGAAGCCGAAACCGAAGATTTGTTTGGCATTTTTGCCGTAAATATCAATTGGAAAGTTTAATACTAAAATAAAATTATCATTCCTTTCGATAGTTGTACCGATATTAATCGTAAATTTATTTTTATTTACCCTATCTGAATATGAAGAATAATAAAGACCAAGGATCAGTTGAATTTTGTTAACATAATAACCTAAATCCGAGTAAATAAAAAAATCGGGATTATTAATTCCACTGTTTAGATGAAACTGGTATTCCAAATTCAAGTCGAAAGACATGTTTTGTGTAAACTCCTTGGAATAAATAATTCCCGCAGCAATTGAATTATCAAATTCGTTAACGGAATTTGTCTTATTGGAAATAGTATAAATTTTATTGCCTAAAGGAGTATTAAATCCGGCAAGAAATGCGAACGAATTTTTACCCCGGTTCAAAAAATTATATTTCAATCCCAAGCTGAAAGAAGACGCATCGCCGGGAATTGAAAATCCCGCTTCAAATCCGCTCAACACTCCGTAAGTAAATCTAAAGTTAAGTTGCGAAGTTGTCTCCAAACTGTCCTTCCCGTGAAATGAATGAATTAAACTTCCTTCCCCATTCCAATATTTAGAAGAAAAACCTAATAAAAATGAAGGTTCAAATTCAAAGGTATTAACCGGAACGGTTTCCGTATTAATTGCCGATAATTTTGAAGCGGAAACACCGGAAACCTGAGCGATTATAAGATTTTGCAGCACTAAACAGCTAATAACCGTAAACAGAATTAATTTCATTTGTGAATTTTCTTATTTAGATTTAATCCAAATATAAATAAAAACCATTTTTATTACAAAACATGTTATAAAAAAATATAAGTGTGTAATAAAGTTTGAATATTAGTTATATTTATCTTAATTAATAAACCGATTTTTTGAAAATTTAATTTAGAATGTCATTAAAATTTATTCAATATTTATTAAGTCAATATTTTAATTATTTTTACTATATTCAATTTTTCGCAACCAACTAAATTTAAGGAGAACCCGGAAATGAGCAAAATTAAATTAGCATTTATTCTGTTATTTATGATTATACTGAATACTAATGCTTTTTCACAAAACATTAAAGAATCTTTATTCAAAGATGCAAAATCAAAACTCGAATCTGCAAAAAAAGTTAAAGCAGATATTTTATCACCGACAAATTTTGAAAAAGCAATGGATTATTACAAAGAAGCCGAAGATGATTTCAAAAGCGGATCCGATTTAGCCGATATTAAAGAGGAATTAAAAAAATCGGTGAGCTATCTCGATAACGCAACTAAGGTAGTGAAACTTGCCAAAATAACCTGTGCAGATGCTATAAAAGCAAGAGAAGATGCTGTATCTGCAAACGCAGAAAAAAATGCTCAATCACTTTGGAACGATGCAGAAAGCCGATTTAGAGATGCTTGCGAACAATTAGAAGACGGTGACACAAAAGATGCATCGAGTTATTCAAAGGAAGCCGAACAACTTTATAGAAAAGCAGAGTTGGCTGCAATTAAAGTTGCTTATTTAGAGGACACTTGGAATTTAATAAAAAAAGCAGACGACCAATCAATTGATGACAGAGCGCCTAAAACACTGGCTAAAGCTAAAAAGTTAATTAAAAAAGCAGAAAAGGCATTACAAGAAAATCGCTATGATACCGACGTTCCGCGTACTTTGGCCAAAGAAGCAAATTACGAAGTTAAACATGCATTTTTTATAAACGATTACATAAAAAATGTGGAAGATTCCGATAAGTCACTTGAAGATATAATTTTGCAATGTGAATCTGCTTTGAATAAAATTGCTGTTGCTCTTAACTCTAAACCCGACTTTAGTTTAGGATTTGAAAAAGTTGCCGGTCATTTAGCCGGATTGGTTACGGATTTGCAAAGCGAAAATGACAGTTTGGCAAACGTTTTAGAAGAAACTCAGCAAAAAGTGGTCCTTCTGGAAAAACAAGTCAGCGGAATGTCTAAAGAAAAATCCAAACTTGCCGAACAAATGGCTAAAATCGCAAAGATCCGCCAACAATACGAAAGTATAAGGAAATTATTTAATGATAATGAAGCATTAATTTATAAATCGGGTAACGATATTATAATTAGACTTGTAGGATTAAGTTTTCCCTCGGGCAAAGCCATTATCGAGTCACAAAATTTCGGATTGCTTGCCAAGGTTCAAAAAGCAATTAAATTAGTTCCGAATTCAAAAATTACAATTGAAGGACATACAGATTCGTTTGGAAGCGATGACAAGAACATGGAACTTTCTCAAGAAAGAGCGAATTCCGTCAAACAGTATTTGCTTGCCAATATGAATCTATCACCCCAAGACGTTACGGCTATTGGTTATGGCGAAACTAAACCGATTGCAAATAATCAAACTAAAGAGGGAAGAGCTAAAAACAGAAGGATTGACTTAATAATTCATACAAATTCCAGCATGTAAATTACTTTAAGCCCGACTTTTCTACTTGGCCGCCTTAGGCAGAAAAAGTTGGGCATTTAATTTCTATCGTAAGAGGAGCATCTTCGTCGTTTCAGTAAAATTACCGGTTTTTAATTTATAGAAATTTACTCCACTTGGACCATTCGCTGCATTCCATTCAACCTTATAATTACCCGGAGGTTGTTTTTGATTTACTAGTGTTGCAACTTCTCTTCCGAGGATGTCATAGACTTTAAGGGAGATAAACAACCCCACCCTTACTCCCTCCCCTTGGTAAGGGGAGGGTTGGGGTGAGGTCGGTACTGAGTATTTTAGGGTCGTTGTTGGGTTAAACGGATTTGGGTAGTTTTGGGAAAGCGCTAAGTTTTTAGACAACGTTTTTTGAGAAGTTTTTTCAACACCTATAAAATTATTTTTCCATTCTATTTGGTTTTATGTGGGCAAAGTCAATCATACCGGTCAAAAATTATTTAACATAATTATATTATTGACTAATAATTTAAATTACCTCGAAAGAAGCACAAAAGAAATGCAATGAGAAAAAGTTCAACAATAGTTTGTCAAAACGTTTCTCTCAAGGAATGCTTAATTATAATTAATAAAACTAATTTTTAATAGGAAAAATGTCAAGATTAAGTATTGCTGATTTAATGTTCCTTGAAACGGAATACCGGATTAATTTTACAGGGAAAACCCCGGCTTTTTTCAAAGGGGAATCCAAAGAATTGTTCTACCGGCTAAGCGTAACTTTAACTTCAAATTCAATCGGATCGGTAAAAGCGGAATTTCTTGCTTGCGGTCTTCGTCTTCTTCCCCTTCTCATTCCGCCGGTTCTGCTTCCCTTCCCGATGCGCGGTGATGCAGAGACATTTTCCCGTAAGGGTTTTTCCGGTTTACTTGTAGAAAACTTTAACATTAAATTATTATTATCGAGTGCAGTTAAATTTAAGGGAAAGTATTTCCCGGCTCTGTTTGGTATTTTTAATTCGTAGACTAATCTACCGGTATTGTAACCCAATCCGATCTTCACTCCGTTTTTATCCGTTAAAGAGTAAGCTCCGAGAGGAAAACTGTCATCATTAAATACCAAATACTCACTATTATTTAATCTAATATTGTTAATCATTTTCTCAATTATTTTACTGCCGTATGGATTTCTGTTGGATTTTACAAATCTTTCCGGCATTGCTCTTTCTTTTTTAATGGGATATTGAATACCGATGGTTTCCCCCTTTTCATTCCCCGGTTCAAACCAAATTGTAAATCCCATCTTAAGGATTTTAATTATGTTTCCCTTATCGGCTGTGGATAAAGAGATATATAAATTATCCGGGTCGTTTAAAACTCCGACAGCCATTTTTTCATCTTTGAAATACTTTAGCTTTCCGTTCCAATCATTCAGCTTCCCGTCAATTTTAATTTGTTGGTTAAGTTTACTACTCACAATAGAATAACTGCTGCATCCTGAAGATATAAAAAGAACAAGCAGAACAAATAAAAACACTTTTCTCATAAGGACGATTCCCGGTAATTTTAATTTGATAGGATTTCTTGAATTTATTTTTAGACAACAAACATTAACCGAAGGTTTAACTGAATAACAATTTTCTTTTTACGAACAGAGTTATAATTTTTTGCTATATTGCAAAAGCCCGTAACTTAAAAGTAAACCCGGAGAAAAAATGAAAGTCAAAGTTTTCACTTCCGTTCTAAAATTATTTATTCTTTTTTCGTTATTGTTTTCCGTTAATTCACCGGCTCAGAATTCATCCGGAATACAAACACCGGAAAAATATTTTGGTTTTAAACCCGGAACCGATAGAATGCTGATTGATTACGAACAATTAATTTCCTATTTACAGAAAGTTGATAAGTCGTCTTCCAGAATTAAATTGGTTGAAATAGGTAAATCACCGCTCGGAAAGAAGATGTATATATGTTTTATTTCATCGGCAAAAAATATTTCAAATCTTAACCGATTAAAAAAAATAAATAAAGAACTTGCATTAAATTATGAATTAAACGGAAGTGAACGGGAAAAATTATTTGACGAAGGTAAAGTTTTTGTTTTGGCAACATTATCAATGCATTCGGATGAAGTCGGTCCTTCCCAAGCAGCACCTTTAATTGTATATGATTTGGCTACTACCACTGATTCTTTAAAACTTTCGTGGCTGGAAAACACGGTCTATATGATGGTTCCTTGTCATAATCCCGACGGAATGGATATGGTTGTAAATCATTACAAAAAATATAAAGGAACAAAGTATGAAGGAAGTTCCATGCCAGGAGTATATCATAAATATGTTGGACATGATAACAACCGCGATTTTGTTACTCTAAGTCAGAAAGACACTAAAGCAATAGCAAGAATTTACAATACAGTTTGGTACCCGCAAGTGATGGTGGAAAAACATCAGATGGGCTCTACAACGGCGCGCTATTACGTCCCGCCCCCGCACGATCCGATTGCGGAAAACATAGATGCCGGAATTTGGAACTGGTCGGGAGTGTTCGGGTCGAACTTAATTACAGATATGACGAAAGACGGATTAACCGGTGTATCGCAGCATTATTTATTCGATGATTATTGGCCGGGTTCTACCGAAACATGTATCTGGAAAAATGTGATAGGCTTTTTAACCGAATGTGCAAGCGCCGATTACGCTAAACCCGTTTATGTTGAACCGACGGAATTAAACGCGCGCGGTAAAGGTCTATCCGAGTATAAAAAAAGTATAAACATGCCCGCACCGTGGAAAGGCGGATGGTGGAGACTATCGGACATTGTTAAATACGAAATCTCCTCCACAATGTCTATAATTAAAACCGCTGCGTTGCACAAAAAAAGAATACTGCAATACAGAAATGATCTTTGTAAAAAAGAAGTTGAGTTGGGAAAAACCCAACCGCCGTATTTTTATATTCTGCCGTTAAAACAGCACGACGGAAGCGAGCTTGTTGAAACCGTTAATTTATTAAAAGAGCACGGAGTTGAAATTTATAAATTAAATTCCAAGTTAAAGATTGACGGACGGGATTTTAATACGGGAGATATTGTTATTCCTTTATCCCAACCTTACCGTGCTTTTATTAAAGAAGTAATGGAAAAACAAAACTTCCCCGTTCGTCATTATACACCAAATGGGAAATTAATAAAACCTTACGATATTACAACTTGGTCACTTCCCTTACACAGAGGTCTTACATCAATAGAAGTTGACACGAAATCCGCAAAACTTAATAACTCATTGCAAAAATTGAGTTTCCCTTTCTCGCTCAATTTACCTGAACCGGCGAACTACAAAGCCGCATTTTTTACGGCAAATAATAACGAAAGCTACAAGGCCGCTTTTACCGCCAAGAAAATGGGATTAAAGGTTGAACGGTTAACCGGAAATGTTAACGTCGATGGAAAAACTATTCCCGAAGGAAGTTTTGTAATTTACAAAAACAAAAAAATTCACTCGCTATTAAAAAACTTAAAAGTATCGCCCTTGTTTGCCAAGGAAAAAATTGCTGTTAATTCGAAACCCTTAGCTGTACCGAGAATTGCACTGATTCAAACATACTTTCACGATATGGATGCGGGCTGGACGAGATTCATTTTCGATACGTACGATATCCCGTATAAAGTTGTCCATCCGGGAAAAGTTGAAAAAACAAACTTTAAAAATTTTGATATTATAGTATTTCCCAACGCTAATAAAGATATTCTAATGAGCGGAAAATACAAATCTAAAAATGATTATTACCCGAGCAGTTACCCGCCTGAGTTTACGAAAGGAATTGGAAAAAAAGGGATGCAGAAAATATTATCCTTTTTGGATAAAGGCGGTAAAATTATTTCTTGGGGAAACTCAACCGGACTATTTATGGGAACATTAACATTGGAACACGGAAAAAACGAGAAAGAGGAATTCAGGCTTCCGGTGAATGACATATCAAGTTCGCTCCGGAAAAACGGTTTGTATGTTCCGGGTTCGCTGGTCAGA